>Ga0233444_10005097_pt1 | contig 12248 bp, 11 predicted proteins | sample SI_124_October20_6_FD_182792 | JGI IMG/M metagenome (GOLD analysis project Ga0233444, IMG submission 182792) | Seawater microbial communities from Saanich Inlet, British Columbia, Canada - SI_124_October2016_10_MG | ecosystem: Environmental > Aquatic > Marine > Inlet | place: Canada: British...
TTGCAAGAACATTCCTAAATCAGACCATTGAGGCGGGCCCATTTGACGATCTATAAAGCAGAAAAAAGCACACGGCGCACCAAAGAATTTAAAGTTCTCCATAACTTGTGCAATTCTAGCTTCTTTATTCTCTCTTCCTATGCCCAAAAGTTCGTACATTTGCTCGCCTAATTCAAACCTAGACGTTCTATAAGGCTCCTTTAACTTTGGAGGATAAATTTCATAAGCCGGTACCTCAGGCTCAGTCCAACTTTCTTGAAACTCAAGAAAGTCTTTCATTGCAGAATTATTGAGAATAAATATTTTCCAAGGTTGAAGATTACCACCAGATGCTGCTCTTGAAGCCTTTTCTAATAAAATTGTTATAAGCTCATCAGAAACAGGATTATCTAAAAAAGATCTAATTGAAGACCTTGATAAGACCACCTCTGTAATATTCATATATTTATTTTATACAAATGGGTCGAGTATTCCCACCTAATTTCTACTAAAGTATGTATGTCTTTTGTTAGATTAGATTCTTTTCGAAGTTCCTTCATGATATCAACCACGAAATTTCTCCAGTCCTTCATATTATTTATTCATTCCCACTCAATAGTTGCTGGAGGCTTGCTGGAAATATCGTAGACTACACGGCTAATCTCTTCAATTTCGTTAACAATTCTATTTGAGACGTGCCCGAGAAAGTCATAGGGAAGTTTGGCCCAAGTAGCAGTCATAAAATCTACCGTTTCAACTGCTCTTATTGCAATGACATCAGCATATCTTCTTTCATCTCCAACCACACCTACAGATTTAACTGGAAGATAAGCGCAGAACGCCTGGCTTACTTGATGATATAAATCAGCTTTAATCAGCTCCTCAATAAATATGGCATCAGCATTTTGCAGTGTGGTAACTTTTTCCGGAGTTATTTCTCCTAAAATTCGTACTCCTAAACCAGGGCCTGGAAATGGATGGCGATTTAGCATCTCAAGCGGAAGACCTAATTCAGCTCCCATTTTTCTTACCTCATCCTTGAAAAGATCTCTTAAAGGCTCCACAAGCTCCATCTTCATGTCATCAGGAAGACCGCCAACATTGTGATGAGATTTAATAACTCTTGCTTCCTTTGATTCTGATTCAGATGATTCAATAACGTCTGGATAAATCGTACCTTGAGCAAGGAAGTTAATATCATCCTTTAGTTTTGCAGACTCGTTATCAAAAATATCAATAAAAGTTCTGCCGATTACTTTTCTCTTTTGCTCTGGATCTGAAACGCCTTTTAAATGTCTATGAAATATTTTCTTTGCATCAACAGCTAATAAGTTTAAGTCCATCTTTTGTCTAAATAAATCTTCCACCTCTTCAGCCTCATTTTTGCGAAGCAGCCCATTATCAACAAACATACATATTAAATTTTTTCCAATAGCTCTATCCAGTAACATAGCTGTGACCGAGGAATCGACTCCTCCAGATAAACCAAGTAATACTTTTTTATCCCCTACTGTTTCTTTAATATCAAGAATGCGTTGCTCAATTAAATTTTCCATTTTCCATTGAGCCCGACAGTTACAGATTCTAAATACAAAGTTTTCTAAGACAGTATTGCCTTCTTTTGTATGGGTAACTTCGGGATGAAATTGAAGAGCATATATAGGCTTATCATTGTGTACCATAGCCGCAATTGGAGCTGATGAAGTAGATGCTATAAGCTTAAATTGATCTGGCAGCGAAGAGACATGATCACCATGACTCATCCACACATCTATTGAGGATCCGGCATCAAAGCCATCAAATAGAATACAGTCTATTTCAATGTTTATAGATGCATGTCCAAACTCTTTTCTTTTAGAGGGGGCTACCTGCCCTCCAAACTGTTCTGCTAAAGTTTGCATTCCATAGCAAATACCCAAAATAGGAATCTCTAAATCAAAAATAATTTCAGGAATTCTGGGAGTATTGTTATTGGTTACTGATTCTGGTCCGCCAGACAGAATAATGCCAGTAGGATTAAGAGCAGTTATTCTCTCTTTAGAGATATCCCAGGGTAAAATTACAGAATACACATCAAGCTCTCTAACTCTTCTTGCTATAAGTTGAGTATATTGAGAGCCAAAATCTAATACTAAGATTGAATCGATATTTCCTTTATCCAAAGCTTGTTGATCTGAATACGTCATAGTAAATAATTAACTTCTTTGATAGTTAGGCGCTTCTTTAGTGATCATCACATCATGCACATGACTTTCCATCATTCCTGCATTAGTAATTTCCACGAATTGAGTATCTGTTTGCATTTGAGGAATAGTCTTGCATCCAACATAACCCATACTTTGTTTAATACCGCCAGTCAGCTGATCTATAACACTAACAACCCAGCCTTTAAAAGGTACTCGCCCTTCTACACCCTCTGGAACCATTTTGTCTTTTTCGACACCGTCTTGAGAATATCGATTCACATCATTTCTTTCTGACATAGCACCCAAAGATCCCATGCCTCGATATGTCTTAAAGCTTCTGCCTTGATAGAGCTCAACTTCTCCAGGAGCCTCTTCTGTACCAGCAAAAATTCCTCCTAACATAACTGCATCAGCTCCCGCTGCAAGAGCTTTAGAAATGTCCCCAGAGAATCTGATCCCACCGTCTGCAATCAGGGGAATGTCATTAGATTTAAATTTATCTTTAATGGAGAGAATAGCTGTGATTTGAGGCACACCCATCCCGGCAATAATTCTTGTTGTGCAGATGGATCCTGGACCCATTCCAATTTTAATTGCATCAGCGCCTGCATCCCTAAGAGCTATAGCCCCTTCAGGGGTGGCAACATTACCTCCCATTACATCAATATCTTTAAATTCTTTCTTAATGAGCTTGATTGTTTCAACAACATTTTTTGAATGGCCATGCGCGCTATCCACAACAAATAAGTCAACTCCTGCGATTGAAAGCGCTTTGGCTCTATCAAGAGTATCTTCTCCGGTTCCAAGCGCTGCACCAACTCGTAATTGACCCCTTAAATCCTTGGTTGCAAATGGGTGTTCAGCAGATTTTTCGATATCCTTCATAGTCACCAGGCCTGTTAAAGAACCAATAGAGTCAATAACAAGAATTTTTTCAATTCTATTGTTATACATCAATTTTTTTACTTCCTCTTGATCGGTGCCTTCTATGACTGTGATTAATTTATCTTTTGACGTCATGATTGAGGAAACTGGATCCAGTGGATTATCTGCATATCTAAAATCTCTGCTTGTAACAATGCCCATTAATTCGCCATCATCAACAACTGGCATTCCAGAGATACTCAATTCATTTGTTAACTGCATTAACTCCTCTATAGTTTTGGTTGATTTGATAGTAGTTGGATCTCGAACAACACCACTCTCATATTTCTTAACCGCTTTGACTAATTGAGCCTGCTCTTCAATAGAGTTATTCTTATGAATTATCCCTATTCCGCCATTCTCAGCCAGCGCTATAGCCATTCTGGCTTCAGTTACAGTATCCATAGCAGCTGATACCAAAGGTATTTTTAAAGTAATATTACGAGAGATTCTAGTCGAAAGATCTGCTTCAGCAGGTAAGAAATCTGTATAACGGGGGAGAAGCAAGACGTCATCAAACGTTAATGCTTTTAATTTGATCTTTTCCATAACAGATTATAGCCTAAGCTGAAATTGAAAAAAAGATATATTATGGCATACCTATGAGCTTATGCTGTTGAATGCTTAGTTTCCACTCAGGATGCTCTAAACAATATTGAATAGTTTTGGCAGTATTTTCTTTTCCATCAATACCATCCATTGGTTGGAGGTATAGATGCTGAAAGTCTAAAGCCAAAAAATGATCTAAGTTCTGACCTTCTTGAGGAAAAACAGTTTTTAATTCATTTCCCTGTTTAACAACTAGCTCAGATCCATGTTTTGGAGACACGCAAATCCAATCAATATCAAAATCTATAGAAATTGTTCCATTTGTTTCTATGGCTGTTTGAAAAGCATAATTTTTGCATTCTTTAATCAACTCTCTATCTAATTGAAGCATCGGCTCACCGCCTGTAAATACAATAAGTTTATTCTCTGATACTCCCCATAAAGCGTTAAGTTTTAATGCTAAATCTTTAGCGGAATAAGTTCCACCATTAATGCCATTGGTTCCTACAAAATCTGTGTCGCAAAATTTACACACGGCACTTGTCCGATGTTTTTCTTTGCCAGACCAAAGATTGCAGCCCGTAAATCTAACAAATATTGCAGTTCTGCCAGCTTGAGCACCCTCTCCTTGAATTGTTTTGTAAATCTCTTTAATTGTGTACATTAATTTTTATACAGAAGCGGATCGATAGAATTATTAAGCGCAAAAGCCTCTAACCTTTCATTGCAGGATCCGCATTGCCCGCATGCTAGCTCTTTTCCCTCATAGCACGTCCATGTTTTGGAGTAGTCAACCCCAAGCTCTATGCCTTTTTTGATAATCTCTGCTTTTGACAAATTTAAAAAAGGTGCCTCAACACTAATGGGGAATGTATGACATATTTGAGCAACTGCATTCATTGCAGATAAAAATTCAGGTCTACAATCTGGGTAGATAAAGTGATCGCCAGCATGAGCTCCATACCAGACCCTGTTTATATTTTGAGATATTGCGTATGCAATAGCGTGAGAGATAAACAACATGTTTCTATTTGGAACAATGGTTGTTTGCATGCTTTCCGCTTGATAGCTTCCATAAGGCATTTCAATGTCATCAGATGTTAATGCAGATTTTGCAAAAATAGATTCCACATTAGCTATCTCAATCGGTAGATTTGTAAGATTGTTTTCTTGGCATATTAAACGGGCACATTCTATTTCTTTGATATGTCTCTGGCCATAATCAAAGGTAATGCAATCGACATGATAGCCTTGGTCTAGTGCGTAATGCAGTAATGTAAATGAATCCATTCCACCCGAAAGGATAAGGATAATTTTATCTTTCAAAGTGATTGAAATAGTTTGTTAGATTTAGCAGCGCAGATAAAATCATTCATATGAAGCCCCTTGATTTTATGAGACCACCACTCCAAATGAACCAATCCCCATTCTAAAGTTATTTTAGGATGATGGTCTTCAGATTCAGCCAAATCAACAATGAGGTTTACAAATGTTGATGCTTCTTTATATGAAAGAAATTTATAATTTTTAACTAATTTTGATATTTCAGTGCTATCTATTTCCCACCCATCTAATCCTTCTAATAACTTTGCTTGATCAACCTCAGGTACAAGTGGAGCTCCAATCTCACAAGCTTCGCAAGTTTGATTTATTAGATTACTCACACACCACCTTTTGTTAGTTTTGATGGATCTAGAAGAAGCTTTAATTTATTAATAGGTAAGCCTGTTTCTTCATGGGCCACATCAATAATTGCTCTTTTTTCTTTGTAAGCTTTTTTGGCAATTTGAGCAGCCTTTTCGTAGCCAATTTCTCTATTTAATGCTGTGACTAATATGGGATTTTTTCCAAGTGACTCAGAAATATTTGCATCGTTAACTTTAAAAGTTTTAATGGCTTTGTTTGCAAGAAGTGGCATGGAGGTTGACATTAAGTTAATGCTTTTAAGGAGGTTGTAGGCAATCACCGGCAACATAACGTTAAGTTGAAAGTTTCCAGATTGAGTCCCAATAGATACGCTGACATCATTACCAATGACGTCCGCGCAAGCCATCGCAACAGCCTCTGGAATTACTGGATTAACCTTGCCTGGCATAATGCTGCTTCCGGGCTGCAAGGCTTCTAGCTCTATCTCTCCCAAACCAGTCAAAGGACCGCTATTCATCCACCTGAGATCATTTGATATCTTCATAAGAATGAGGCTTAGATTTTTAACACTTGAAGATAATTGTGCAGCTGCATCCTGAGAGCTGAGAGATTTATAATAGTTTCCAGAAGTCTTTACATCTAATTTAGATAGTTTTTTAACTTCCAACGCAAACATCTTACCAAAATCTTTATGGGCATTGATTCCAGTTCCAATTGCTGTTCCACCTTGAGGCAGGCTTAACAATTCTTTGGATGCTGAGATAAGTGACTTGCGTACAGATTGCAACTGAGCACTCCAGCCAGAAAGTTCTTGTGAAAAATCTATGGGCATAGCATCCATTAAGTGTGTTCTGCCTGTTTTTACTTTTCCCCTGAGAGACATACCTTTCTTATCAATTGTTTTGATTAGGTGTTCTAAAGCCGGCATCAATAATCTTTTAGTGTCTAGAAGCGCAGAAATACAGATTGCAGTTGGTATAACATCATTACTGCTTTGGCTCATATTCACATGATCATTTGGATTAATTTTAATACGAGCTTTTTTTGTTGCAAGATTAGCAATCACTTCATTTGCATTCATGTTAGTGCTTGTTCCTGAACCAGTTTGAAAGATATCTAATGGAAATTGTGAATCGAACTTTCCTGAAATTACGTCTTTGGAAGACAGTTTAATTGCATTAGCCTTTTTGGGCTCGAGTAACTTTAATTTTTGATTAGCTGACGCAGCAGAAAATTTAATTATGCCCAAAGCCTCAATAAAACTCCTTCCAAATGGGAAAGCAAACTTAATCCCGCTGATTTGAAAATTTTCTAATGCACGTTGAGTTTGGGCTCCCCATAGAGCATCGACAGGCACTTGCACCTCACCCATTGTGTCTTTTTCAATTCTATATTTCATATTCACTCCGTTATTGGGTAAACTATTTTACACTTTAAGGAATTCATTATGGCAAAAGTTGTACCAATTAGCATAGATATTAGCAAAGGAAAGCTCCCTAGTAAGCCAAAAGGCATTGAAATGGTCGAATGCAAAACCATGGAAGAGATCAGGAGAGATCAACTTCAGAGATTAACTGCTGGGTTCAGGCTATTTTCTTACTTTGGTTATGATGAAGGCGTTGCTGGACATATTACTCTAAGAGACCCTGAATTTAGTGATCATTTTTGGGTAAATCCGCTTGGAGTTCACTTTAGTCAAATTAAAGTTTCTGATTTGCTTCTTGTGAATCATGATGGGGAGGTTGTTCAGGGAGATAGACCTGTAAATATTGCAGCATTTGCGATTCACTCAAGACTGCACAAAGCGAGACCAGATGTTAATGCAGCAGCCCACTCTCATTCAATGTATGGAAAAACATTCTCAACATTCGGAAAGTTGCTAGATCCAATTTCCCAGGACTCCTGTGCATTTTATGAGAGGCAAGCAATTCATAATCATTTTTCAGGAGTTGTAGAAGAGACTGAGGAAGGAGATAGGATTGCGAATGCGCTAGGCGATAAAACAGTTCTTTTTATGCAAAACCATGGGATCTTATCAACAGGGCCATCAATTGATATTGCACTTTGGTATTATTTTTCCCTAGAAAGATGTTGTCAATCTCAACTCATGGCAGACGCTGCTGGAAAAACAACATTAATTCCTCATGAAACGGCAATCAAAACAAGAGAATTTATAGCCAATGATCTTGCAGCTTGGGCGAGTTTTCAGCCTCTGTTCGATATGATTTCTGAAAAAGAACCTGATTTACTAGATTAAATTAATTACCAATAATTGCCTTAGTTTCTAGGCATTCATGCATGCCTGCTAAGCCATGCTCTCTTCCATTACCTGAGGTTTTGAAGCCACCAAACGGCGCTGCAGGGCCCCTACTGCCTCCATTAATGCTGATCTGGCCAGCACGAATTTTTCTAGCCACAGCTTTTGCGTGGTCTTCATCTCCTGATTGAACATATCCTGCAAGACCATACGGAGTGTCATTAGCAATTTCTATCGCTTCATCTTCAGATTCATATTTTAGAATACATAATACAGGTCCAAAAATTTCTTCTCTGGCAATAGTCATATCATTAGTGACATTGCCAAAGACAGTTGGCTTAACAAAATAACCCTCAGTCAAACCATCTGGCTTACCTGGGCCACCGGCGACAAGAGTTGCCCCTTCATCAATGCCAAGTTGAATCATTCTTTGTACTTTCTCATATTGAGTCTTATTGGAAATAGGGCCAATTCTTACGCCCTCCATTTCCGGAGAACCGACTAATGTTGCATCGGCTGCTGCGGCTGCTGCTTGAAGAGCAGCATCATAATTTTGAGAGGATACAAGCATCCTAGTCGGTGCATTACATGATTGGCCAGTGTTCATAAAGCAATGATTGGCCCCTGAAGTAACAGCTTTTTCTATGTCAGCATCATCCAATACAATATTTGCTGATTTGCCACCTAATTCTTGGGATACTCTTTTTACAGTTGGGGCGGATGCAATTGCAACTGCAACGCCTGCACGAGTCGATCCTGTGAAGTGCATCATATCAATATCTGGATGCTCAGATAGAGCAGCACCAACAATAGGACCCATACCATTAACTAAGTTAAATACACCCGCTGGTACTTTTGCGTCATGTAAAATTTCAGCAAAAATAATCCCACACAAAGGTGTGATTTCACTGGGCTTTAAAACCATGGTGCAGCCAGCAGCAATAGCAGATGCAACCTTAGTGCACATTTGATTCATTGGCCAGTTCCAAGGTGTGATCATGCCAATAACACCAATAGGCTCTTTTCTAATTAGATAATTGTTTTCTGTGCCTTCAAATTCAAAAGATTTTAAAACCTCTAATGTATCTTTAAAATGTGAGAGTCCAGCGGTAACTTGTGCCATTTGCGACAACCATAAAGGTGCTCCCATTTCATTAGAAATGGTTTGAGCCAATTCCTCAGAGCGCTTTTCATACTCGGTAATAATATCTTCAATGATTTTAATTCTGTCTTCTTTGCTAGAAAAGCCAAATGAGTTAAATGCACTGCTAGCTGCAGCTACTGCTGCATCTATATCTTCTTTGGTGCCAGCTGCAATAGCACCAATCACAGATTCATCCGAAGGATTAATCACTTCAATAGTCTCTGAGCCAATAGGGCTCACCCATGCTCCATTAATATAAAACTTTGATTGATTTTCCATATTAGTATCCCTCTTAAAAATTGATTTTTATTATAGCCGAACTAATTACGACATAACCAGCCTTTATTTACAAAATAAACAATAGTTATAAGGCCTGAGCATCTCTTGTTTCCTTGAAGACAAGGATAGCTCTTTGGCGAGATTCCTTTAGATCCAAGATAGGTTTTGGATAATCTAATTCACTAAATAAATCTTGAGTTGGCTGATGAATATTTTTTACAGGGGTATCAGAAAGCTCTGGTATAAATTTTTTAATGAATTCGCCTGTAGGATCAAAATTTTGAGATTGTGTAATGGGATTAAAAATCCTGAAATATGGTGCTGCATCCGTACCAGTAGAGGCGCTCCACTGCCATCCTCCATTATTTGAAGCAAAATCTCCATCAATTAAGTGTTCCATAAAAAATTGCTCTCCAATCCGCCAATCATGAAGCATATTTTTTGTAAAAAACATCGCAACTATCATCCTGAGGCGATTATGCATCCATCCCTCTGATAGCATCTGTTTGATTGCCGCATCAATGATAGGAAACCCAGTATTTCCGGTCTTGAAAGCCTCAATCTCAGAACTAGAGTGACGCCAAGGAATATTTCGTGTGTAATCTTGAAAAGGCTGATTGCGGCTTACTTTTGGAAAGGAATGCATGATATTTCTATAAAACTCTCTCCAAACTATCTCATCAACCCACTTACATATGCCCTGACTGCCAGATGCAAACTCAAAGTTATTTAATTTAAGAGCCTCTAAGATACATCTTCTTGGAGAGATGATACCTAAAGCTAGGTAGGCTGAGATGCGACTAGTGCCATCTAAAATTGGAGTATTTCTAGATTCACTGTAGTTATTAATTTTGTGCTCAAGGAATTCTTGAAGGCGGGCAAGGGCATTAGCTTCGCCTGCTGGCCAAGCGTCCATATTGACCTGATGAGGTTTATCTAGTTTCAGAGCTGAAAGATCGCTAGTGAGGTTAGTTTTTTTCAATGGTTTATTCGCTTGATCCAGATCTAAAAAACTCATAGAGAAATTTTCAATCCACCGCCTCTTAAAAGGAGTAAAAACTGAGAAAGGTTTATCCTGCCCAGTTCTTAAAAAACCAGGTTCATATATCACCTGATCATGATGCCTGGATATTTGAATGCTATTTGCGTTCAACAATATCTCTACTGCGTCGTCTCTTTTATTCTCATTGACTCCAAATTCATTGTTCCAATAACATGAATTGATTTGATGATTCTCGACAAATTTTTGCAAGTCTTTAGGGAGCACTTTAAAGGTATCGGCCTGAAGAACAATTAAAGGAATATGCAGCTTTCTTAACTGCTTTTCTAGGATGGTAAGATTTTGAATTAAAAAATCTTGTTTTACGTTAGATTCATGATGAAGATTCCATTGCTTTTGAGAAAAAATATATACGCCTATCAGCTCATCGCAGGATTGAGCAGCCTCTAATAAAGCGGGGTTATCGTCAATTCTCAGGTCTGATCTAAACCACATTAATCCTTTCGCCATTCAATTGCCCTCACTAATTTTTTTACCAATTCTTTTTGATACTCTGTAATTCTTCCATTTAAATTTTGCTGTGATCTAAGCTCAAAATCAAAGAGAGGCGATCTCTTAATTAAATCTAAATCTGCATATTTAGAAATATGATTCTCATATCTCAGAGGTGATTTAATGTTTGACGGATATAAAGTTGTTACAGGTTTTCCACTTGAAATTGACTCGGAGATCATCATCGCACTATCTTCGGTTACAAAAATATTTGTTGCGGAACCTAGTAATGCAGCTAAATTAAAATCTTTATCTCCATGGTGAAACCATGCAGAATAATCACCAAGAATATTTTTTAGTCGTGATTGAAATAAGTCTTCAACCTCTGGCGATGTTCTTCTTGAGGTCACAATGGATATGGGTAGTTCGGTTTTAGAGCAAAGGCCTTGGATTGAGGTGAGCATGCTCTCCCACTCATTAGGTAAATAAGAGTAGCCAATGCCCTCACCTCCAATTAAAAAAAGGATATGGTCTGAAAGGTTATCTTTCTCAGCTGCAATAGAACAAATGGCTGGAGAGTATATATTAGGTGTAATCGCAGCAACAATATTTGAGGGATGATCAAAATATTTTTCTACGGTGACCAGGGCATTAAAGACAGATGAATGAAGTCCTCTTGGAGAGCCTAGTTGAATAACTGGCAAGGAATAAGCTAATTTAATTGCTGCACTTACTTGCATCGTATTGCCACCTGCTGCAATAACCAAATCATGTCCTTGCATATCAATTGGTGTGTACATCCAAAGAATGCCTCGAGCGATGTTTTTATTATTGAGCCGAAGCAAAAGCTTACCAAAAACATTGCAGGCAGATCTTAAAAAATAAAGTCGCCAAGATAGCTCATGAGTCGAAATGGAACACTCATATGTCTCACTGATCATACGTGCAACGCCTTTAGACTGATTAAAATGTCCTGGTATTCCATCGCTAATAATAAGTATTTTTTTCATTGAGTTAATTAGAGATATTTATGACGATAAGTTTCTAATAGCAAATCTTTCGCCATCATAAGATCTGCTTTTGCAATGTCCTCAGGATGATCAACACCTAAAATAGGCGATGATGAAATCACTGCATTAATTTCATAATCATTCTCAAGCAGTCTCATCATATCAATAGATTCGAGCTCTTCCAAAGGAGTCGGCTGCAGGTTTGTATATTGCGTTAACGCAGCAATATTGAAACCAATCATGCCTAGCTGCCTCATAGCCTGATTACTTTGGTTCGGAACATGAGCTCGAGTGAAGAAAGATATTTTGGATGTATTGGATGTAATTGCTTTGACCACATTAGGGTTACCTAAGTCATCACCATCGATGGGATAAACTAAATTGACAATCTCAAGCTCGCTCCCACAAAATGCAGCACTTAAGTTCTTAATATCATCAGGAAGGATTTGTGGTTCATCTCCCTGAAGCAATAAAATAAAATCATACATTTCTCCCTGTTTACTCAAAATATCTAAAGTTTCCTTAGCTCTCTCAGTTGCTCTCTGGTGATGATGGCCTGTTAAGACAGCTGGGATCTCATGATTCTTTGCCCAGTTCATAATGTCTTCGTCTGGAGTGGCTATAACCAACTTATCGCAGGCTTGAGATAATAGCGCTCGCTCATAGCAGTGAGCCAGCATTGGAATTCCAAGAATTTTTTTTAAAGGTTTGCCTGGAAAGCGAGAAGAAGCCATTCTGGCTGGTATCACACCGAGAGTTTTTTTCACTTATTCTGAAAGAG
>Ga0233444_10005098_pt1 | contig 12247 bp, 27 predicted proteins | sample SI_124_October20_6_FD_182792 | JGI IMG/M metagenome (GOLD analysis project Ga0233444, IMG submission 182792) | Seawater microbial communities from Saanich Inlet, British Columbia, Canada - SI_124_October2016_10_MG | ecosystem: Environmental > Aquatic > Marine > Inlet | place: Canada: British...
CAATTAGTTTTGTCATCATATTCATTACATTGATTTGTGGATGTAGCACAATGAGCATCATAAAAAACACAAGATAGACAAGGTTTGTCGGGTCTTTGATAATTATCACGCTTATAATTAAATAATCTATTTCTTACATGTGTCCAAAGAAAATTTTCTAATGGACGTTTGTTATCATATTTTTCTAGTCCTTCTAATGCAAAAATAGCAGCTTGCTGCTTCATGTCTTCATAACTATGATATCCGAATTTAAATTTATGTCCAAGTCTCTTGCTTATGTTTTCTAATACTACTAAAAATTCTTGTTCTGATACTCCGTTAGCTAGCGTCGTCGTCTTCTTTTTGCGTTTCGTGATTTTCTTTTTGCTCATGTAATAATTCAGCGATAGCCTTACCCTCTGGTTTGTTTAAATCATCCGTGACGTCTATGGATCCTGAAGCCTTAACTTCCAGAATGGAATCAATGTTTTTTATGTCGGTCATTTTTATCTTGCCTCAATTGTAAAAATTTCTATTATTATATTAAAGATACACGATTTGTCAACTTTAAAGGCATAAATATGAGAATATACAAGAAATGGAGCAGTCAAGAGCTGTGTTTTATAGCGGAAAACTGTAATAAGATGAAAGATAAGGAATTAGCAGTATTGTTAAGTGAAAAATCTGATTGTAAAGTTACAGTAGATATGTTACGCAGACAAAGAAGGAAATTACAGATCAGGAAAAAGCGAGGGAGACCTTTTAAAGGAGAAAAAACATGCCTAGACCAAAAGGAAGCACAGACGTAAAGAAAAGAAAAAGAAAAGTATTTATTACGGCACAGCAAGAAAGAGAAATTGTAAAAGATTACAATAGGGGAGTTCCGTCTTTAGAAATAAGAAATGAATATTCTATCAGTAATGCTCAGCTCAGTAAGATTAGAAAAAGTAGAAATGTAAAGATTAGAATAAATCATACTGACATTAAGAGCTGGGAAATAGTATCAGATTTTAAATCTATTAAAGATGTTAGTGGTATCTATGCTATATTTTTTATATGGAATTATGATGATAATAATCCTAAAAGGGATTATAAAGTAAATGATATCAAATGCTACATTGGTAGTAGTGTGGGTATTGGTACTAGACTAGCTGCACATAAGAATGAGCTAAGTAAAAATAAGCATTCAAATAAAGGGCTACAAAAAAGATATCATGATAATGAATTTTCTATTAAGTATGCTATCATTGAAAGATGTGATGAAAATAAGGTTATGCAGAAAGAAAGGAAATATTTAGATAAGTGGAATAGATGTTCTTTATTTAATACTTGGGTAGCTACTAATGAAGAAGATGTTCGTGCTTTTTTAGAAAAAGCAATTACATTAGATAGATATGCAAAGAATTTTACGTGGAGCAAGGACAAGTTTTATAATGATACTCCTTGCAAAGAATCAAATTGTGTCCATAAAAGTGGATATGCTCAGATGGAAGTAAAAGTAGATGATGAAAGAAAATATTTTACTAAGCATAGAATAGCATATTGGGAAAAGCATGGAGAGTATCCTGAATTAGTAAGGCATCTTTGTGATAATCCTAAATGTTATAATGCGGAACATTTGGCTAAAGGAAATCATAAAGATAATATACTAGATAGAAGAGGGGATTTCCCTAAAGAGTTTGAAGAAATATGGCTCAAGTATCAGGCGGATCTTTATGATATAAGTAAACATTACGAAGCAAAGGGTCGATGGAAACTGAATCAAGATTGGTATGGCAAAAAGGTTAGTTACTCTGTATATGGGTGGGAAAAGAAACTAGGGTTGAGGGAAAAGTATCCTGACCTTGTGAAAAATAGACTCAGTATGCTACGATCTGAACATGCGGCTAAAGGACACGAAACGAGGAAACGTAATCTTGCTTCTAATACTAAAGTTTAGGTAATACATATCTATTATTCCCTCCCTACTATTTCTACATGCCATGCGGCTTATTGAGACTGATTCTCAATCTCATTTTCTATTATATTAACCCTCCTACCTAAAAAGAGGGGTATAAATGTACTATGAAAACCTATAAGCTAAAAATGTCTCATAATGATACACAAAGGCTAGAATATACTGTACATACTTATACTGTGTAGCATAATGCATTGCATAATGCAAAGAATGTAGCATATTGCACATGGCATCTTAAAATGAGAATACGAATACTACTATAAAACAAGTATAAAAAATTTTTATCCGAATGGCACAGCACTTGCACTATATATATTCTATAAAGAGGAAATAGTTTTCTTCTTGCAATTAAAGTTTACTATGGTAAAATTCCGATATAGTAAACAGTACATTAAACAAAGGATTAAAATTATGAGTAACAATTTTGAAATTTATTACACTTCAGATTGCTGTGGCACTTCAGTTCACTCCGACGCTGATATTTGCCCTACGTGCTACGAACATTGTGAGGTTATAGAAGACCGTACGGATTATGAGGAATCGGAAGCGGTACACTTTCAAGCCGGTCTGGATTTTTACGGAGCCGGTTAAATATTCCGCTTGCATTGTGCCGATAAGTATTGTAGACTGATTTTATTCACACCACACTGGAGCCTTCAAAATGTTTTCAACACTCGACCTAGCATCTGCAAAACAAAGTTATTTTAAAGACGCATCACACTATTCACCTAGTAAGTCAGAAGTATCATTCGAGCTATCACAAATGACCGGCAAAGATCGCGGTGAATTGCTGGAAGTGATGATATCAGATTATTTCAATCGTAAAGGTATCGACGCAGCACGAAGCGATGTTCAGGATTATGACATCGACGCCTATATTGACGGGCATCATATCAAGATCGAGGTCAAGTCTGCAATGAAATCCAAAAAATTAGGAAAGTATAAATTCATCGGTATCAAGCCAGAAAAATTCGATCTGCTAATGCTGGTATTCGTCGATCCTGATTGTGGCCCACAAGTAAAGACAGTATCGAAACGTGAAGTATGTTCAAAAATTGAAGGAGTTTATACTAGGAATGCAGAAGGATATAATGTACAATTTGAGGAGGCCGACAACGATTATAAAACGTCCCGATTGAATCCGGTCTCGACAACATGGTGGGATATAATGTACAATGTAGAAACAATCGAAGCCTAAGGAGAAATTAAAATGAGTAATAACAATTGCATCATGCCACAAGTACGAAGGAACGTCTGGATAGTCTACGACATGGAAGGCCAGAAGATAGGAGAGGTTGGAGCCATGTCAGAAAATGAGGCTAGACAGAAGGTAGCCGATCATGTTAGTATACCTTTCAGACTTTCACACATCGAGGAGTAAATAACTATGGACGATCTAGAAACATACGAACAGTCTACAGATTGGAACAAAAGATTATGGTGGATACTAAATGGAATCGGAACAAAAGCACAAAAGAGACAGGAAACAAAAAGTCTAAAAAAAGATCTCGATAGCTGGGCAGCAAACTATACAGGAAAACACACGCCAATCCAGGTTGAACATTATTTAGATATATATTACAGTAGATTAGCCTAAGGAGTAAACAAATGAAAACTAAAGTAAATCCACTGAAACTAAATGAAACAAATTTTGATTCCAAATATATGAAGGAAAAAGGTCGATATGTTAAGCGTTATTTTTTCGCTAATGGTCTTGGTGCTATTGTGTCAAATCATGATCAAAGTTATGGTGGGCATAGCGGCTACTTTGAAGTCTGGATTGTAAGGTATGAACATGGTACAGACCCTAACATGTCTTACAAAGTATTAGAATCGCATCCGATACATAAACGACACGGAGCGGTAGAAGTGTTTGGATGGCTTGACCATTTTGAAATTGCTGATAGACTACAAGAGATTAGAAACTATGACACAGGAGATTATAACTATGATGCCAAGTAATACAGAACAGCTAATGAGGCAGTATCCTATCCTATCCGCTGCATGGGATGAATGCAGTATGATATGGAAAGGTGTTGAGCAGGATGGTACGATTCATAAGTTTAATAGAAAGGCTATGCGAAAGATTGTAAAGAGTGAACAGGCTAAGGTAAATGATAGGTATCTTAGCAGTAATGATAATATGATTAAGCCAGTAGGTAAGCCAGGGAGTAATGAAAGACTGCTTGCATTGGCTGTACAATATGCTACACTTACAGAACAAGAACAATCACCCTTTGGAGAATGATATGTATAACGGATATGAAAACTATGAAACGTGGAATGTTTGTTTGTGGATCTCGAATGATGAGGGGCTATACAATCTAAGTATGTCCTGTGCTAATTACGATGAGTTCGTTGGAACAATGAAAGAATTTGATTCCCTTGAAACTCCTGATGGGGTTGCATGGAATGATTCCGGCCTGGATATAGACGCTATTGATGAGGCATGCTTTTCAGAAGATGCGGACGATGATGAAGTGGAGGAAGATGATGCAGCCATGGCTTGACCTGGTTCCGTTCATGCTACAATACGGCCCTATCGTTTCGATGGGGTACGTGTTGTTGTTTGCTTATATGTTTACCAGGATGATATTTAAGATATAAAAAACACGAGATTTTTCCCCCTCATATGTACTACGTAACCCTTCGGGTTGGAGACGTATGGAGACAGCCAGCAAAAAAGCTAATTATTATTAAAGAGATACGCTAGGAAAGCCGATATAATATATATAGGAAACAATACTACACGGAGAAAAATGATGTTGACAATCTACACTATATTTGGTATCATGGTAGGGTTCGAAGGGTATGATAATGGTAAGGTATATTTTGGAGTGTATACCCCCAATTGTGAGTATGGATACGTTATGACTGCTGAGGAAATTTACTTGGACACAATCTTAGAAAAAGAGTAAAGATTTCGCTTGACAATGCCGATAATGTATGTATACTTGGAATATAACACTTAACCACTTGGAAACTTAATTATGACACCTTCAGAAAATATTTATCGTTCGGATGCAGACGTTGTTGATGGGCTTGACATGGTTGATATGATGGAAGATGATCAGTACGAATCTGTACTGTATGATGATGTTGACGACGGACAGCCTACCATGTATGATGAAATGCAAGATTACTATGGTGGTGATGATTGGGATCACGGACAATACGACATGCCAGAAGATTGGAGCATATGATGGATTACTACTTTGATGAATTTGAAACGTATGAAATACAGGCTTGGCTGAAAGCCGGTCAAGAAGCAATACCTGGAGCCAAGCTGAGAGGAGATACTGACGATGTAGAAGTATGGGAAAATATTATTAGAGCAAGTGCTAAGGAATTACAACAACGTTGGAGGAATGAACAATGAACGAATTGATGCAAGATAGCTTGTACGATACTCTTGACAAACTATCGACTCGTTTGGTACAACTGTATTATGTTAATAGTTGGGAATTGGATGATCAGGACGGAATGAGAGTAGCAGGAAATATACTTTACGTGAGGAACTTAAAAAATGAATAATGCAATGGATCCGAATTTTCGATACTACGATTGTAATAATATTATTGATGAAATTACTGGAGAGGAGCAAGATAATTTGTCGATAATGGTAGCAGTGCCTAGAATTGATCTTAGCACAGCGGAGAACAGACAAGAAAACATAGCAGCGATTTCAGGTATTGTAGAGGAGCAATATCGTCGAGGCGTTCAGAGTTTTTCTTATGAGGAGTACACAGCAGAATGAATGTAATAGAATTAGATTTTCTGTCGATTGTAATAGGATATACAGTTGGCATAATTATGATGTGGTCAGTTACACAAACAGTATTTCACACGGAGGTGAATGATGATGAACAGAAAACAGAGGAAGGCGATGCGAATTTTCGCGGTGGCTTTTATCACTGGAACTATCCTTACAATTTGCCTACATCTGATGGAAGGGCAAATTAAACCTACAGAGTTTGGTCTTTAGACCTTCCCCCCGAAAGGGGGGTTTAAACTTGACTTCATACCCCCATTATGGGTGGGTTTCATATTTTTTCTTTTTTTTTCTATTGACAGCTAAAGTTTATCTGGTAGAATGACGATATAACAAGTAGGAGACAATACTTATGACACACGCAGAAGCAACACAATTGGTTTTAGGTAAGACTAACAGAATGCAACGTAAGGTAGCCAACAATACCACCGCACGAATCAAGCCGGATGGTAGCGTGGCTTTCATGCTGTACAGTACAGACGTTGTGACTATTCATGATGATGATAGCGTAACGCTAAGACATGGTGGGCACAAATCACCCACAACAAAAGACAGAATCAATAAGTTTAGTCCTTTTTATGTACGCCAAAAAAATTGGGAATGGTATGTAAATGGTATTGCAATTTTTGAGGATGGAATGACGATTAAGGCTTGACACGGTGTTGAGCATATGGTAGAATGTTTTTAGGTTTGGTTTTTTACTTCGGAGAATAGAAATTATGAGCGATATGATTTTAATCGGTTGTGCAGTAGCGGTGTCTGTTTGTTTTATCCTAGCATATCTTGCAACATTTTCGAGTGCTGCTAGTTTGTGTGAAGCTAAGATGGGCCAAGTTTACGATTTCGAGTACCTTCAACCATTGAATGGAGAACGTAAACGCTGGAAGGCACGGGTCGTCGAACCAGTAGTGCATCTTACAGATAATAGGTTGGAGCAGATGAACCGAGCTTCAAACTACAGACGGGATGATAAGGATTTCGAGCGAACCAATCACTTGGTTACGTGCGAAACTCAGGACGGTGAATATCGACAGTTCTACTGCGAACGTGCAGTGAATTGCCGAAAGCCATTGTTCGGCATCCTCTAAGATTCTCTCCGTGGTGGTGTGTGTCGCAAACCTCGTCGCTCAGAAATGGGCGGCGGGGTTTTGTTTTTGGCATAAAAAACTCAAGTTTTTACCCCCTAAATGTACTACGTAACCCTCTGGGTTTGGGTGATATTGGTGAAGTCAGCAAAACCTGTACCAAATAATATTTTTATTTTTTCTATAGTTTTTACTTGACAGGGGACGATAATATAGTATACTTGAGAGACAAGCAACGAGACAACGGAGAACACCACAATGAAATTTTCAGCAGCTAATACTAAGCTCAAAAAACTCTACAAACTTGCTACCACTACGCTCAAGCGGTGGTTAGGCCAGAAGATAGGGCGGTCTACTGCCAAAGTTTATTCTTTCGATATATTATCGGGAGTAGACTGTCCTTTCGCATTCAACTGCAAGTCTCAGGCCGAAGAGCAGGCAGACGGTAGTCGCAGAATCAAAGACGGCCCAGATACAAAATTCCGTTGCTTCTCTGCTAGTCAAGAAGTCTTATTCACCAACACTTACAAAAGTCGCAAGCGTAACCATGACGCTATTCATGCACTAGAAACGTCTGACGCTATGGCAGACGGATTGTGTGCAGTGTTGCCCAAAGATGCCCGTATCATTCGTATTCATGTGTCCGGCGATATGTTCAGTCACAAATATTTCATGGCATGGATCAAAGTCGCACAGCGTAATCCTACCGTATTATTCTATGCTTACACTAAGTCTCTCACGTATTGGGTTCGTAGTCGTGACCTTGTGCCTGCTAATCTAGTATTGACTGCATCATACGGTGGTCGTGACGATCATCTTATTGCAGAACACGGTCTACGATCTGCTAAGGTAGTTTTCAGTCAACAAGAAGCTGACGATCTAGGTCTAGAAGTAGATAATGACGATAGTCACGCCTGTGATCCAACCAAAGCAAATCAGGATTTTGCTCTGCTAATTCACGGAGTACAGCCCAAGGGCAGCAAGGCAGCGGAAGCACTAAAAATTCTCAAGAAGGAGGCAGCAGTATGAAACTATATATTGCATCAGGTAATTTTCGACAAGCGTTGGACGTTGGCAAATCAAATAGAAAACAGGCAGTGATTGAAATGTTTATAAATGATTTAACAGGAAGTGAATTGATAGATAACTATGTATATGTTGACGAACGTGGTTGTAAGGATTATATAAGTGCAGATAATGAAACAACGGTATTCGAAACGGAAGATATATTAGAAGAATGCTATCATATTCTTGAAGGATCTGAAGATGAGGATTTTGAGGAGTGAAAAGAACTCCAATTTTTTTTGTTTATTATTAAAGAATACTATTGACAATGACGATAATTATAGTATACTTACAATACATGGCACGGAAGAGTTACCCAAGTATTCAAGCCCAAGATTGTGATACGATAAGGCTTTATCGTCAAACATTCGGAGATACTTGTGGGGTGCAAGTCCTCAGTGCTGTGGCCGAACATTAAGACGGATAAGGTGTGCAGTACCTTGGTAACCTGATAGCTGCACAGGAAAGAGTTGCCCTAGTACGGGTAATACCTAAGTCCTACAATACAAACAACTGGTGACCTCTGAGGAGAGTATCCGCTGAGAAGGCAACGACCAACAACGCAGGATTCTATACCTTCCGGCTAGGCCGGGGAAGATTGGACCAACATCGTATAGACGCCAGTTTGTTTTACCTTATCTAATAAGATTAGTTTTGGATGGTTTCAGTCAGCAAAAGATTAAGGTCTTGACAATAGAATGCCGATAATATATACTAGGGAGAAGGAGATAATTATGAAATACAGAGTAAGATTCCACCTACAACGTGGTCAGCATTATATGCACTGGCAGATTAGAGCATGGGACGGTACAGTCAAGTATCTTGATCCACAGAAATATCAGATCGAGATGAGACGTTGCATACTAATCAATAAGAAAAATGCTGCTAAGAAAGTTCATTCAGCAGGTAAGAAGGATGTTTGTGGTTGGGTAGAGTGTGAGAATTTTGATATACTAGAGAAAGGTAGTATACCTATTGACAACCTAGAAAGATTGTCGTATAATCCTATAGTCGAGCCAAGTTGGAGACGACAAGATGACGAGGGCGATTTTGATTGGGACAACTATCACTTCGATAGTCTAGTCACGGACGGTAACAGAATACACATACTAGAGGAGAAATGCTATGCCTAATTGGTGCCACAACAAATTGACGGTTACACATGACGATGACGTTATGCTGGATATGTTTGTCAATGCTTACATGGCAGGGACAATGTGCAGTCAGTTTTTACCACAACCGCTTGATGTTCAAGATGTTGCTGGTTGGAGAGTTGCTAACTGGGGACAAAAGTGGGATTTAGGCTGCGGAAGATATGAAGAGTATGGTCTGAAGCCTACTGTAGTAGACAATGAAGCAAGTGTATCCTTCTATAGTGCTTGGCAGCCTCCTCTGGGAGTGTACGAGAGGTTGGTAGTCCTAGGGTTTGACGTACAAGCGTCCTATTTTGAGCCAGGAGCAGGTTTCGCCGGAATTTGGAGTAATGGTGAGGATAATCTTTATGAAGGCGATATAGAAGATCTACCAGCATCGTTGGTAAATGAGTATGGATATGATGTTGAAGAAATGGAGGAGGAGAAAATGTAAAGAATATGATTGACACATGACGATAGATATAATATAATTGTTTTACACGTTTGGTTTACTTTTACTTTGGAGAATAATAATGAAGGCTTTTACTTTTAACGTATGTGTTGCTGCATCTGATCTGGATACAGAAGTTGTTACAGAGATCATAAAGGAAGCACTTACCGATGGTCTGCCACAAGAAACTCTTAGTGTTGTCAGCAAGCCTGATATCAAGGAGTATTGTGAACAGGGGTGGAAAGTGGCACGAAACCGTAAGTTCGGTATTGGTGTCAAGGAAGCAGGAGATGCTCACAAGGCAACTCTGGTAGTCGAGACAGCTAAGGCTGACGCGATTCTTCCGGGAGTCTAATAGCAAGGTCAGGGCCGCAGCGTCAATGGGGATATCCAAGACTGCGGCTCTGACTGTTATTGGCTCCGTAGTTCAACGGATAGAACAGTGGTCTTCTAAACCTCAAATGTGAGTTCGATTCTCGCCGGAGCTATTATGGATAAAGATAAGAAAATTGGGACGATTCTAAGTTACCTTAATCACAAAATGAGTGTGATGAATCAAATCGAGACAGATAAGGTAAAGAAAATCCTTGAGGATGACGATATAACTCTTAAGGAGGTGGTTGAATGGTATATAGACTATGTTTGGCGTTCATCTTGATAGCTTGTAGTGGATGTGTGACAACTAAATGTGCATTCACCTGCAACAAGACTATACATCTTGACAAACGGCCAATAAATGATACAATGAATGTGGGCGTTCGATTAGAGCTTTTTCGTGATTGGACGAGATGAACGTATTACAACAAGAACTAGATGAATATAGAAGGACTCCTGATGGTAGGGTTATACAGGGAGCAAGTCATACTAGCCGTATTCTAAGCCATAAGTATCGTAATAAGATAATTATGGAAACCTACTCTTACCTGAAGAAGTTAGATATAGAATATGATGGTATTGCTTGTTGTGGTGCTAGTGGTATGCTCGTCGTCCCGCAGATAGCTGAATTGTTAAAGAAGAATATTATTTTAGTAAGGAAGAAATTGGATGGCTACAGTGATTTTTGGATTGAGGGTGCTAATTGTTCTAAATATATTATACTTGACGACCTCATATGTTCTGGGGATACTGTAAAGCATATTATAAACAGTATAAAAAATGATACGCCAATCTCTAAATGTATTGGTGTGTACTCTTATATGCGGAATGAATGTGCTTACAGAAAACATTCAGAATATTGTAAGAGAGATTTAGGTATTGACTACCTGTAATAAAACTGGACTTTTTTTGTCCCACGTAATGTCCTAGGTTTGGCTATTATGGCAACAGCCAGCAAAAAGGATTAAAGAATTTAGTTGACACAGGACGATATATATTGTATACTTAGGACATAGCAAGTAACCACTAACGAAAAGGAAATAAAATGCCTGCTAATGTTGAAACGATGTTTTACACTGGAGCGGAACCTTGGCACGGCCTTGGTGAAAAGTTGGAAAATGCTCCGACAATCAGTGAGGCTATTGAAAAGTCTGGTCTCGATTGGGAAGTTGGCGTCAAGGATCTTGTAACCAAAGATGGTTATGACGTACCTGCAAGAGCTACATATCGCAAAAGCGACAATAGCATTCTTGGAGTGGTCGGTCCAAGATATGTGCCTCTTCAGAATAAGGATGCCTTCGAGTGGTTCCAACCATTCGTAGACGCTGGTGAATGTAGTCTACATACGGGTGGCTCGTTAAGTGGCGGTCAAAAAGTCTGGGCTCTCGCTCAACTAAACCGTGACCCTAGCGAGATTGTCAAAGGTGACGAAGTGCAGAAGTTTATTCTCCTGTCAAATAGTCACGATGGGACAACCTCTATCCGTGTGGGATATACTCCGATTCGTGTTGTCTGTGTCAATACCTTAGCTTTCGCTCACTCTCACAAACAGAGTAGCCTTATAAGGATTCGACATACCAAAAGTGCCCAAACGAATCTTGATAACGTCCGTGACATCATGGACAATATCAATGCTCAGTTTGAGGCTACTGCGGAACAGTTCCGATTCCTAGCTAGTCGAGATTTCAATCAGGCTGACGTTCGCAAGTACGTCAAGACCTTACTAAATGTCGATAAGACTGCTGACGATGATCTGAAGACTCGTACCAAAAATGTCCTTGATGATATTCTAGGTACTATCGAAGGTCCGAAACAGTCGATGCCCGGAGTCAAGGGTACTTGGTGGGCCGCCTACAATGGCTTTAACGAGTACCTTAATTACAAGAAGGGCCGTAATGAGAACAACCGCATGGAAAGCCTGTGGTTCGGACAGAACGGTGCTACAAACAACAGAGCGTTAAATCTAGCATCGGAGTACGCTAACGCTCTCTAATCGCTCTCCTTTCGTGGTGTGTGGGAAGGCAGGTCGGCTTGAGAAATCAGGTCGGCCTGTCTTTTTTTACATACATAAAAACTCAAGTTTCATGCCAATTATTATAATATAAGAATAATGTTCTACCTAATATTTAGGGTTTGCTAAATTATGCTAAAGTCAGCATTTGACAAGTGACGATATATATGGTAGGATGTATATGTATGATGACCTAAAGGAGAATATTTATGAATGACACGTATCGTGATCCCATTGAACGAACTACTAGAATCAAGACTGCCTGTACTCATTGTGGTGCAGAAAAGAGTATTATGGTAAATGCAGGAGATTTTATATTGTGGGAATCTGGTAAAAGTAATATTAACCAATGTCTATCTTATCTTGATAAGGATGAGAGGGAGATGTTGATTAGTCAGACTTGTGGAGATTGCTGGATT
>Ga0233444_10005105_pt1 | contig 12237 bp, 1 predicted proteins | sample SI_124_October20_6_FD_182792 | JGI IMG/M metagenome (GOLD analysis project Ga0233444, IMG submission 182792) | Seawater microbial communities from Saanich Inlet, British Columbia, Canada - SI_124_October2016_10_MG | ecosystem: Environmental > Aquatic > Marine > Inlet | place: Canada: British...
TGGAAACTCCCAGTCCATTGAGTGGTTGTTTTACCGAAGTTGATATTATATTAATTATTCTACCACTTTCTTTTTTTTTCATTCCATTTAATAATACACCAAGAATTTTATGGTAAGAAATTAAGTGTAGGTTAAAGGCGCTTAATAAGTCTGCTGTTGTTGCTTTTTCCAATTCACCGGAGGGTGGACCACCTGTATTGTTTATAATCACATCATATTCAATAGAATTTTTTATTACAAAATTTTTTAATTGTTGTTCTAGTTCTTTAGGGTTACTAAAGTCGGCTATAATATAGTTATGTAGTTGTTGTCCATTGTTTTCTAATTCAATCAAACGCACCTTAACTAAGCTTTCATTTCTAGCAAGTAGGGTAATATTTCCACCATTTTCAGCAAATAATTGAGCCGATGCCCAGCCAATTCCGTTGGTAGAGCCTCCAATTAAAATATTTTTATTTTTAAAATCTAAAGAATTATTCATAAGTATTTTAATTAATGAAAGAATTTTATTCTAAAAAAAAGAGCTATGTAGCGATTAAATTGCAAATAATGTTTCTTGAGAATAAATATCTAAATGCCAAAAATCTGTTAATTTTTACTATAAATTACTTTTATTTTAATTTTTTATAACGTATGTTTGAACATTACAGTGTTAATAACATCATAAATTTAAACCAGAGACCTACAAAAAAATAAAATACAAACTATGAAAAAATTATACTCTTTAATTATCTTTTTTATTTCATCAATAGCTTTTTTTAATGCACAATTATCTACAATCAATATAACTACTTCTGGAGGGTCATACCCTGGTGAAAAGTGGGTTAGTATTACTGATGGTAATAATGGTACCGGAAATTTAATTTGGGCGCAAGGCAATAGTACTCCAGTTACTTATGGTGGGAGTGGTTTAATTAATCAAGATATTCAAATTGCCGCTGGAACTTATTACGTTAATTGCTATGATACATATGGTGATGGTTGGGACGGAACTAGTATTTCTGTTACTTCCTATGGCTCTGTTTTAGCAAGTGGATCGCCAACCAATAATCCAGGGGAACTTGAAGCATCTTACCAAATTGTAGTCGTATCACCTCCTTCGTGTTCAGTTCCAACTGGATTAACTGCGTCAAATATAACTACTAGCAGTGCAGATATTTCTTGGACTGCAGGTGGCACAGAAACTTCTTGGAACTTTGATTATGGTCCAGCTGGTTACACTCAAGGTCAAGGTTCTTCAACAATTGCAGCCAATCCAAACTCATTATTTGTTGGTGGAGCCAACGCAACTTGGTCATATATTCATCCACTTGTAATTACATCTGATGGTGCTGCTTCTCAAGCAGCTCAAACATATACTATAAATGTAACCTCTCTTCCAGTATCGGGAGCCAAAGCAAGATTAATAAAATCTACTGCTAACGGAGGCGCTGCTTTCTCACCTTCAGCAACTGGTCAAGCACTGGTTTTAGGAGCAAACACATTTACTGCATCAGCAGTTTCATTTAATAGATATGTTAAAATTCAATTTAATAACGATCAATTTGAATTTGATTCAATCGCTGTAAACGGAACTTCAGTTTATACGAGTGGTTCCTCTGTTTCTACTACATCAACTTCATTGTCAGGACTAAACGCTGGCACTTCCTACGATGCTTATGTTCAATCAGATTGTGGAAGTGGTGATGTTAGTGGTTGGGTTGGCCCATTCTCATTCACAACAAATACCTCTCCGTTAAGTATTCCAACTTGTGAAGATTTTGAATCTGGTCTTCCAGGTCCCTCTACAGCTTTAAATGCTGCTGTTAATGCAAGTGCTACAGTCATTGCAGGTGCTGCTGCTAATTCTTCAGCATATGGAGTTCAGTTAACTGGTCCGGATGCCTTTGTTTCAGGTGCATGGTCTGGTGGATCTACTTCTACAACAGAAGCTCAAGCATGGGGAACAAATGTTACTACTCACTCTAACGTAGCGTTTAATGTTGATGCAACAGCGGAAAGTGTTGTTATTTTATCGTTTGATTTAAGACAAACATATACGTTTGGACCTAAATATTCATGGTTTAGAGTAACTGTAAACGGAACTCAAATTGGAGCATCAATAAATCCAATATCAAATACTGATCCTTTTTTAAATTATTCATATGATTTGAGCGCTTATGCCGGAACTAGTTTTGATTTAAAATTAGAACATGCAGGAAAATATTCTCCTGCTTACAGTACTGCTTACCCTGGTGACCGAGCCTTAATAGATAATATATGTATTTCTGCACCTAATTGTTTAGCACCAACTGCTTTAACAACTTCTTCTATAACCGCTACAACTGCTAGTGCTTCATGGAATGGAACAGGTGCGACTTCATACAATATAGAATTTGGTCCAAATGGCTATACTCAAGGTGCTGGCGGAACTGCTTCAACAGTAACTGCTACTGCAACAATTGCGGATAATCCTAATTCATTGTTTCTTGCTGGTACTGCTCCTTGGCCACATGTCTCTAATCTTGCTCTAACTAGCGACGGTGCTTCTTCTCAATCTGACCAAACTTTTACAATAAATGTTACAAGTCTTCCAGCAGGTGGAACTAATTGGAGGCTAATTAAACAGAATCAAAGTACTGGGGCTAGTTTTGTTCCTACTGGTTCAGCAGGTCAACCACTGGTTTTGGGTGTAAATACACTTACTGCTCCTGCATCTACATGGAATAGATATGTAAAAGCTCAATTTCAAAATAACACTTTTGAATTTGATGCAATTTCCATAAACGGAATTTCAGTTTATTCATCTTCTAACACTTCATTTACTGGTTTAACGCCACAAACACAATATGATGTTTATGTTCAAAGTGATTGCGGAAGTGGTGGCATTTCTTCTTGGGTGGGTCCACTTACTTTTACAACAGCTTGTGGAGCAGCAGCTTCACCTTATTTAGAAAACTTTGATGCAGGTTTTCCTTTTTGTTGGTCTCAATCTACAACAGATGATTTTAACTGGACATTAAACAACGGAACAACTACATCTAGTTCTACTGGACCATCTGATGATGTTAGTGGTGGTGGAAAATATATGTTTATTGAAACTTCTCCAGGTATAAATGGCGATTCAGCGGTGTTAATATCACAATCTGTTGATTTGTCATCTTTAACTGTTCCTCAGTTAGTATTTTTCTCTCATATGTACGGTGCTACAATTAACACTTTAAGTGTTGATATTTCTACAGATGCGGGTGTAACTTTTACACAAGTATTTACTAAGACTGGACAACAAGGTAACCAATGGAATGAAGAAATTGTTGATCTTTCAAGCTACAGTGGAACAGTTTTGTTTAAAATAACTGCTTCAAGAGGGACTTCTTTTTCTGGCGATATTGCAATTGATAATTTTGAAATTAGAGAAGCGCCTGCATGTCCCGCTCCAACATCACTAGTAGCTTCTAATTTGACAGCAACTTCCGCAGTCATTTCTTGGACTGCAGGTGGTACTGAAACTGCTTGGAACTTTGAATATGGTCCTAGTCCTTATCCTAGTCCGGCAGCTCCTTCACCAATTTCTGCTACAACATTATCTGCTACTGGCCTAACTCCTCAAACTACATACGATTTTTATGTGAGAGCAGATTGTGGATCAGCTCAAAGTATATGGATTGGGCCTTTTACTTTTACCACTCTTTGTGCAGCAGTAACTTCTCCATACATTGAAAATTTTGATGGTTTATCTTTAACTGCTCCATATACAGCTTTACCCTCTTGTTGGACCCCACAAGTGGGCCCTGATTATTGGGACGTAACTAATGATATTACAAATAATGGACATTCTTACTTACCAAATATTGGTGATCATACCACAGGATCTGGAAATTATATGTGGATTGACGCGTCTTCAGACATTACTGCTAACATGATGGAAACTCAATTAATTGATATGAGTGGATTGTCCTCTCCAAATGCAGGTTTTTGGTTTGCATCCAACAACATAGCTAATGCAACTAACCATACTATCAACTTAGATGCTTGGGATGGTTCTGCATGGGTTAATGTTGCTACAGAAAGTGGTAATTTCAATGATTGGGTAGAAGTATCCGGTGATTTGCCAGCTGGAGTACCTACTACAACTAAATTTAGAATTCAAGCTATCGCTGATACTGGAACAACTACTTCAAATTACTACCAAAATGACTTGGGGGTTGACGATTTCTTTGTAAGAGAAACACCTTCTTGTTTGTCTCCTACTTCACTTGCAGCTTCTAACTTAACAACTAATTCAGCAGATCTTTCTTGGACTGCTGGCGGAACTGAAACTGCTTGGAACTTTGAATATGGTCCAGTTGGGTTTATCCAAGGTTCTGGAACTTCTCTTCCACTTGCTTCAGCCAATACTTCGTTGACTGGGTTAACTACAGACACTCAATATCATGCATATGTTCAAGCAGATTGTGGAAGAGGGAATACATCAGTTTGGGTTGGTCCTTACACATTCAGTACCCTTCCAAATCCTAGTTGTAGATATACTATGAATATGATTGATTCATACGGTGATAGTTGGAATGGAGCTTCTATTGATGTATCGATAAATGGAGCTTATGTAGCTAGCTTCTCAAACCCATCATCAGCTGCTGCTAATGCAGTTTACACTGATACAATTAGTGCATACACAGGCGACTCTGTAAGTTTTTCTTGGACTTCTGGTAGTTATGACAGTGAAGTTTCATTTGAAATTTTAGATCCTACTTTTACTTCTTTAACAGCAGGTTACATTGCTGCTCCCCCTGCAGGGTTTTTCTTAGCTGACGCAAACTCTCCATCAGTTTGTGCTCCTCCTGCATGTCAAGATCCTGTTTTATTGACTGCTTCAAATTTGACACCTAATTCAGCTGATATTTCATGGACTGCAGGTGGAACTGAAACTGCCTGGAATTTTGAATACGGTCCAGCAGGATTTACCCAAGGAACTGGTACTATTTCTGCCCTTTCTTCAGCTAATACTTCATTAACTGGGTTAACAGCAAATACTCAATACGATGTTTATGTACAAGCAGATTGCGGATCGGGTTCAACTAGTGGATGGACTGGTCCTTTTAACTTCACTACAGAATGTGACTTGTTAACAACATTCCCTTACACAATGGATTTTGAAAATGGATTTGGTTGTTGGTCAACAGTTGATGTAAATGGTGGTAACAGTTGGGGAGCATTTACAGCACAAGGTCTTGGTGGAACTATTGCTGCTGGTATACAGTACCAATCTAGTGCTCATGACGATCACCTGATTTCTCCTAAATTTTCAGTAACTTCTAATTCGTCTAGGTTCAGTTTTAATGCTACGGACTACTTTAATTACCCTGAATCCTTTGATGTTTTAGTTTCTACCACTGGAAAAGCTGCTGCTGATTTTACAGATACTATTTCAAGCGAAGTTGCTAGTGGAGGATATTCTTACTACCAGTATGATTTATCATCATACATTGGTCAAGATGTTTATGTTTCTATTCACTCAACTTCAACAAATCAATACTATTTGTTTGTAGACGATGTAACTATTGATGAATTTATAAGCAAAACAATTATTCAAAGTGAAACTGCGTGTGACAGCTATACTTGGTCAGTTAATGGAACTTCTTACACATCAGATACGAGCTTGACTGTATTTAGTCCTGCTGTTGATGTTACAGATGCTGATAGTACTTTTATTTTAAATCTTACTGTTAATAGTAGTACATCTATTACTGAAACAATTACAGCTTGTGATAGTTTATCTTGGAATGGAAATACATATTTCGCTAGTGATTCTACAGCAACCGCATCATTACTAACTTCTAGCGGATGTGATAGTATAGTTACTCTTAATTTAACTATTAATAACAGTTCTCTGACATCAGAAACTGCTACTGTTTGTGATACATATGATTGGAAAGGTAATACTTACACTACATCTGGAAACTATTCTTATTCCGATACAACAGTTAATGGGTGTGATAGTACTGTAAACCTTGTTTTAACAGTGAATTACTCAACTTCATCTTCTGTCTCAGAAACTGAATGTGGTACTTATGTTTGGTCAATATCTCAAACTACTTACAATTCTAGTGGAGTTTATATAAATTCTGATACTAATCCCGCTGGTTGTTCACAAATTGATACTTTGGTATTAACCATAAACCCAGAATATAATGATACAATTTCAGTAACTGCTTGTGATACTTATACCTGGTTAGTTAATGGAAATACTTATACTTCATCTACAACTTCTGATTCTTTATATCAGTCGATTAATGGTTGCGATAGTTTAGTTACACTTGATTTAACAATAATTAATAGTACTATTGGTACAGAAACAATTACTGCTTGTGATTCAGCAATTTGGAATGGGACAACTTACACATCTTCTGGAAATTATTCTTTTAATGCTTCGCCAGGTTCAAATAGTTGTGATAGTACTGCTAATCTTGTTTTAACTTTAAACTCGTCTTCTAGTTCGTCATTAACTAATACAGCGTGTAATAGTTATGATTGGAATGGTAATACATATACATCAAGCGGAACCTATTTTGATACTACTACAAATTCTGCTAATTGTCCACAATATGACACGTTAGTTTTAATAATTACTTCAACAGGAAATGTTAATACTCAAGTTGTTTGTGATTCTTTCCCTTGGAATGGAAATACGTACACAACAAGCGGTAACTATGAATATCAAGGTGTTGGTTGTACAGATTCTTTATACCTAACAATAAATTATTCGAATTCTAGCTCTTCTAATTTAACAGCATGTGATTCTTCTTCTTGGAATGGAATAACTTATTTTAGTTCTGGGACCTATGATTACTTTACTACCAATATATCAGGTTGTGATAGTACTGCAACTATTAATTTAACTATTAATAATAGTAGTACCATTACTGAGACGACGACTGAATGTGATAGTTATGTCTGGCAAGGAAACACCTACACTTCTTCTGGAAATTATACTTTTGTAACTACAAATTCTGATAATTGCGATAGTACTGTAAATCTTTCTTTAACTGTGAACACTTCTAGTAGCTCTTTATTAACTACTACTTCTTGTAATTCATACTTTTGGAAAGGTAACTTACTTGATTCTAGTGGAATATATAGTGTTACAGGAACCAATTTATTTGGATGTAACCAATATGATACCCTAGACTTGACAATTTCTACATTTGTATCTTCTAATGACATTGTTACAGCATGTGATTCTTATGATTGGGGTGGATTGACATACTTCACTTCCGGTACTTATACCCAAGCAGGATTAACGTCCTCTACTGGTTGTGATAGTACTGCTAATTTGAACTTAACTATAAATAGTTCAGTTAGTAACACTTTAACTGAATTAGCTTGTGATTCTTATAACTGGAACGGTATGACATACACTACAAGTGGCGTTTACACTAGCAATTTCCAAACTAGTAATGGTTGCGATAGTACTGTGAATCTTGTATTAACTATTAATTCTTCAAGCAACCAGTCAGTGACTGTATTTAGTTGTGATGAGTATGTATGGGATGGTGTTAGTTACACTGCAAGTGGAGATTACACAAATAATTACACAACAGCAAGCGGCTGCGATAGTACAGTTACTCTAGTTCTTACTATAGGAACAACTGCCGCTCCATTTACAGAAGGATTTGATATTAATTTCCCTAATTGTTGGTCACAGCCTGATTCTACTGACGGTGAAGACGCTTTAGATTGGACCAGAAATAGTTTTGCAACTTTTTCTCCAGGAACTGGTCCTTCAGATGATGTAATTGGCGGTGGTCACTACATGTATATTGAATCTTCTTTACCTGCACAACACGGTGATAATGCAATAATGTATTCTAATTTTATTGACATAAGTTCATTAACCTATCCTGAATTAAGATTCTTCAGTCACATGTATGGTGAGTCAACAGGATCTTTAACAGTTGAAATACAAGGTGAGAATGATACAGTACCTACAACTATATTCTCGAAGTCTGGAGATCATGGTGACTTATGGGTTCAAGAAAGAGTAATATTTACCTCTACATCAAACCGTGTCAGATTCAAAATTACTGGAATATTAGACTCAAACTCTCTAGGAGCGGTATGGGCTGGTGATATGGCGATTGATGAATTTGGTGTAAGGGAAGCTGTTCCTAATGACCTTGCAATAATTGCTGCTGCTGTTAATTCTGATTGTGAATTAACAACTACAGAACCAATTGAATTATGGGTTGTAAATAATGGGTTAGTTGATCAAGCCAATTTTAAACTTAGCTATTCTATAAATGGCGGAGCACCAGTTCTTGACTCTATTATCCAATTTGTAAATATTGGTGATACTCTAAGACATATCTTTACCACTACTGCGGACATGAGTATGGATGGGATATATGATATAGACTTTGCATGTATATTAGCTATAGATGCTGATGCGACTGATAATGTTCTCAATTTTGTTGCTGAAAATTATACAACTCCTGCAGATGCTGTTACTGAAGGTGACACAATTTGCTTCGTGGGTGATTTTGGTCAGATTTCTGCAATTAGTGATGGATGGATATATTGGTATGATTCACTTGTTGGAGGTAGTTTAGTTGGTGAAAATGACACACTATTTGTTGCGCCATCAACAACAACTTCTTACTTTGCAGAAGTATCTGTTTATGATGGTTTTGAAGAAGATTTCGAATCTTACAGTCCTGGTGATTTAATTGCACAAACGTCTAACGATTGGAATACATGGTCTGACCCTAATGGTGGAGCAGATGATGATGCAGAAGTAACTGATTTTGTTTCTTCTGGAGGTTCTAATTCACTTTATTTAAGTGATGATAATAGTGATGATATAGTTCTTCCATTTGGTAAAACATATTCATCAGGAACTTTCAATTTTGAAACTGACATGTATATAGAAACCCAAGCATATCTTAATTTCCAAGAGGGCGCTGTTAATGGTGAAGCATGGGCATTTGATTTATACTTTACTGATACTACTATTAATGTAGAAATTGATGACTCAACTGTTCTAACAGTATCATATAACCCAAATAATCCCTTAGGTGCACCAGTTTGGTTCAACTTTGGTTTAAACGCTGATTTAGATAATGGACAATGGAAGATGATTAAAGATGGTGTCTCGATAGGTAGTTTTTCTATGAATGATGAAATATCATCTGTCAATTTTTGGGCCAGTACTGGAAACGACTATTATATTGACAATGTTAAATGGAGTGCCTGGGGAGGCGATGCTTGTAGATCACTCTCTAGAACTGAAGCAGTTGTTGTATTAGACAGTTGTAACACGACCACTGTTAGTGAAGTATCTTTTGAAAACCTTAAGATTTATCCTAATCCTAATAACGGATCATTTACAATAGCTAACTCAGAGCTTATTAATGGTGTTGTGGTTATGGACTTACAAGGGAAAGTTGTTTACAGAAATAGCAATTTAAATCTTTACAACTTAAATGTTAATTTAGAGAACCTTGATAGAGGAATGTATATGATTAATATTATTTCTGAAAATGAAATAATAACAAAATCAATAATCGTAAACTAAACCCCTAGGATTTCAAATATTAATTACAAAGGGGGTCAAATGACCCCCTTTTTTTTAAACAATTTTATAACCTTCTAAAAAATATTTAACTTTAAATATGAAAAAATTTATTCTACTAGTCCTTACCTTTAGCTTATTCAATTATACCTTCAGCCAATGTGGAAATATTTTGGCTCCATATTTTGAAAATTTTGACAATGCCTTTCCTGTCTGTTGGTTACAAGATTCAACAGAAGATTTTGACTGGACTTTAAATTCTGGTCCTCCCCCAACGCTTCAAAATGGATTTCAAACTGGACCATCTGATGATATAACTGGTGGTGGGAGTTATATTTATACTGAAGCGACTCCTCAGGATCAAGGTGATCAGGCAATTTTATATTCAGATTCTATTGATATAAGTAGTTTAACCAATCCTCAGCTAAATTTTTATTACCATATGTATGGTGATGATATGGGAGATTTAGATATTGAAATTTATAATGGAAATAATTATGTAAATATTTTTTCAATAAGTGGGGATCAAGGTAACCAATGGATCAAAGACAGTATTCCAATATATTCTTCTTCAAACATTATTATTTTTAGAATAACTGGAACTATTGGAGACGGATGGTCAAGCGACATGGCTATTGATAATTTTGAAATAACTGAAGGGCCAACATGTCCAGCTCCTTCTTTTTTAACTTCAAGTAATATAACTTCTAACTCTGCCGAAATCTCATGGTCTGCAAGTACAAACGCCAATTCTTGGATAATTAATTATAATGGAAATAGTATGACAACATCATCTAATCCAACTATTTTAAATAACTTAAATCCAACTACAGCTTACAGCGTAATTGTATCTTCAATATGTCCAAATAATGATACAAGCTATAATTCCTCTCCCATAAGCTTCACAACTAACTGTCTTGCTAGAATAGCTCCATTTACAGAGAATTTTGATTCTATCTTTCCGATATGCTGGTCTCAAGAAGATGTATCGGATGATTTTGACTGGACTTTAAATGACGGTGGAACTAATTCGGCTGATACTGGACCATCTGATGATATAACTGGTGGTGGTAGTTATATGTACACAGAAGCTTCAGCTCCAAGAGACGATGGAGATATTGCAATTATGTACAGTGAAAATATTGACATAAGTAGTTTAACTAATCCTGAATTAAATTTTTATTATCATATGTATGGATCTGCAATTGGTGATTTAAATATTGATTTATATGACGGAAATAATTATTCCAACATTTTTAGCTTAAGTGATGACCAAGGGAATCAGTGGATTCAAAAACGAATCCCTTTTGGTATTGGTGGATTGCCCTTAACAACTATCAAATTTAGAATTACTGCTACTTTGAGTGAGAATTCTGATGGAGATACATGGCCTGGAGACATTGCGATTGATAATTTTGAAGTAAGAGAATCACCTACTTGCCCCGAAGTTCTTTATCATACTGTTAATACTTCTAACTCAACAATATCTAGTACTGAAATTGATTGGACAGCTGGAGGAAGTGAAACTTCATGGAATATTGAATACGGACCATTAGGATTCACTCAAGGAACAGGTACAACTCTTTCTTTTATTACAAATAATCCATATACATTAAATGGACTTAATTCTTCATCAAGCTATGACTTCTACATCCAAGCTCTTTGTAGTGCTGGTAATCTAAGTTTATGGTCCGGCCCTTACTCTTTTTCAACTTTGTGTGGTGCAATTTCTGCTCCATATCTTCAAAATTTTGATAATTCTTTCCCTGTTTGTTGGTTGCAAGATTCAACAGATGAATTTGATTGGTCACTATTATCAGGGGCAACTCCATCAAACCAATTTGGAACTGGACCATCTGATGATATAACTGGTGGTGGGAGTTATATTTATACTGAAGCCTCCGACCCTAGAGATCAAGGTGATGAAGCCATTTTATATACCGACTCAATCGATATAAGTAGTTTAACTAATCCTGAGCTGAGTTTTTACTATCACATGTATGGTGATAATATGGGAGATTTAGATATTGAAATATTTGATGGAACTAGTTACGCTAATATATTTACTTTAAGCGGAGACCAGGGAGATCAGTGGTATGAGCAAAATCTTCCAATAAATAGCACATTGAACGTAGTGATTTTTAGATTAACAGGCACAATTGGTAGTGATTATTCTGGGGATATTGCCATTGACAATTTTGAAGTAAGAGAAGCACCTTCATGTCCCAAAATTCTTTATCATACTGTCAATACTTCTAACTCAACAATATCTAGTACTGAAATTGATTGGACAGCTGGAGGAAGTGAAACTGAATGGAATATTGAATACGGACCATTAGGATTCACTCAAGGAACCGGCACTTCAGTTTCTTCTGTTATAAGCAATCCATATACATTAAATGGACTTAATTCTTCATCAAGCTATGACTTCTACATCCAAGCTCTTTGTAGTGTTGGTAATCTAAGTTTATGGTCCGGTCCTTACTCTTTTTCAACTTCATGTGGTGCAATTTCTGCTCCATATCTTCAAAATTTTGATAATTCTTTCCCTGTTTGTTGGTTGCAAGATTCAACAGAAGATTTTGACTGGACTTTAAATTCTGGTCCTCCCCCAACGCTTCAAAATGGATTTCAAACTGGACCATCTGATGATATAACTGGTGGTGGGAGTTATATTTATACTGAAGCGA
>Ga0233444_10005106_pt1 | contig 12237 bp, 10 predicted proteins | sample SI_124_October20_6_FD_182792 | JGI IMG/M metagenome (GOLD analysis project Ga0233444, IMG submission 182792) | Seawater microbial communities from Saanich Inlet, British Columbia, Canada - SI_124_October2016_10_MG | ecosystem: Environmental > Aquatic > Marine > Inlet | place: Canada: British...
CCTTCGCTGCCTTCCTGCCCGAGAACGCCTACGGCAATGTGGTCGAGGTGGCGTTCAAGCAGGCGGTCGCGCGCAAGGGCGGCCGCATGGTGGCGTTCGAAAAGTACGGCGCCGACCGTTCGCAGATCGGCGCAACTGCTTCGAGCATATCGGAGGGGCTCAAGGGGGCCGACTCGCTGCTGCTTGCGGATGACGGCGATGCCTTGCCCGGTGTCGCCGATGCGCTTGTCGCGGCTGGCGTTAATCTCAAGCGCCTGCAATTGCTCGGTACGGGACTGTGGGACAATCCGCGCGTCTTCGGCAGTGCCAATCTGCAGGGCGGGCTGTATGCGGCTCCGGACCCGTCGGGCTTTCGCAGTTTCTCCACGCGCTATCGCGCCAAATACGGCGGCGATCCGGTCCGCACCGCAACGCTGGCCTATGACAGCGTCGCGCTGGTGGCGGCACTCGCGCGCACCCAGGGCGGTCAGCGGTTTTCGGCGGAAGTACTGACCAATCCATCAGGCTTCGCGGGCATCGACGGACTGTTTCGTTTTCGCACCGACGGCACCAACGAGCGTGGCCTTGCGGTGATGCGCGTCGGTTCGAGCGGCGGTGCGATCACGGCGGGCTCGCCGAAGAGTTTTGGGGCGTAGGTTTCAACGTCGTTGATTTTCGTCATCCTGAGGTGATTGCTCTTGCGAGCCTCGAAAGATGACCTTGTGAAACACCGTCGCCCTTCGAGGCTCGCCGCGATGCGGCTCGCACCTCAGGGGGACGGCTATCGGTTTGTCGTTACGCCGCCAGATCCGCGACCACGGCGTCCAGCACCGGAAAACCCTGCATCGTCACGCGCACGCGGCCATCGGGATCGACGACGATTGCGCCTTCGTCCTGCAGGATTTCGATTCGCCTTGGATCGAGGGAACGTCCCGACAACGCCCGGTAACGCATCGGATCAATGCCTTCCGCCAGGCGCAGCCCCATCAGGAGATATTCGTCGGCCCGCTCCTCGCTGTTGAGAAGCTCGTCGCTGATCACCCCATGCCCCTGCGCCTCGACGCGCATCAGCCAGGTCTCGGGGCGCTTTTCGGTGGCGATGGCGTGACGGATGCCGTCGATGTCGAGGCGGCCATGCGCGCCCGGCCCGATGCCGGCATATTCCTGTCCGCGCCAGTAAACCAGATTATGCTTGCACTCCGCGCCGGGCCGCGCGTGATTGGAAATCTCGTAGGACGGCAGGCCGAGCTTTGCGCAGACATCCTGCGTTACATCGTAGAGCGCGCGCGCGACGTCTTCATCGGGGATCTTGAGCTTGCCTGCGGCATGCAGCCCGAAGAACGGCGTCTCCGGTTCGATGGTGAGCTGATACAGTGACAGATGCTCGGCGGCTTCCGACACTGCGAGCTTCAGTTCGTCTTCCCACATTTGCGGCGTCTGGTCGGGCCGCGCGTAGATCAGATCGAACGAGTAGCGATCGAACGCCGCGCGGGCGATGGCGACGGCATCAAGCGCCTCGCGCGCTGTATGCAGGCGTCCCAACGCTTTCAGCGAGGCATCGTCCAGTGCCTGCACGCCGAGCGATACGCGGTTGACGCCGGCCGAGCGATAACCATGGAAACGCGTGGCTTCAACGCTGGTCGGATTGGCTTCCAGCGTCACCTCGACATCGCTGGCCACCGTCCAGTGCCGGGCGATGGAATTGAGAATCGCGCCGACAGTCTGCGGCTGCATCAGCGACGGTGTGCCGCCGCCGAGAAAGATCGATGTGACCTCGCGGCCCGGCGTGCGCGCGGCTGTGGTCTCGATCTCACGCTCGAACGCGCGCGCGAAACGGAACTCGTCGATCGGCGCATGACGCACATGGCTGTTGAAGTCGCAGTACGGGCACTTCGACAGGCAGAACGGCCAGTGCACATAAATGCCGAAAGCCTGTTTCGCAGCGGTGCTCATGTGAGACAAATCTCCGCGAGCTTCACGAAGGCCTTCGCGCGATGCGACAGCCCTAAGCCGATCGGCGGCAGACCGTGCTTCTCGATGCTGGTCATTTCGCCGAAGGTGCGGCTGTGCCCGTCGGGCAGAAATGCCGGATCGTAACCGAAGCCCGCCGTGCCGCGCGGCGGCCACACCAGCGCGCCGTCGACGCGCGCCTCGACGTCCTCAAGATGGCCGTCCGGCCACGCCACGCACAGCGCCGAGACGAAGTGCGCCTTGCGCTGCGCCGGCTCTTTAGCGCCGCGCTCCTGCAGCAGGCGCTCGATCTGCGTCATGGCAGCGAGAAAATTCTTGTCCTCGCCGGCCCAGCGCGCCGAGTAGATTCCGGGTTGTCCCTCAAGCGCATCGACAGCCAGTCCCGAATCATCCGCGAATGCCGGAAGCTGTGTCGCATTCGCGGCCGCCACGGCCTTGATGCGGGCATTGGCCTGAAAGGTGGTGCCGGTTTCTTCGGGCTCGGTGAGGCCGAGTTCCGCCGCTGACACTGCTTCCACGCCGTAAGGCGCAAGAAGTTCGCGCATCTCGGCAAGCTTGCCGGGATTGTGGGTCGCGATCACAAGGCGGCCGGTGATTCGGCGATGATCACTCATGCGCAATGGTTATCCGTGAGAAGCGCGGTTGGAAGCGGGAAAATTACGCCACCGCCATTTTTTGCAGGTCGACCAGCCGGGCGATGCCCTTCTTGGCCAGCGCCATCAGGTTGAGGAATTCCTCCTGCGAGAACGGCGTCTTTTCGGCGGTGCCCTGGACCTCGATGATGCGGCCGTCGCCGGTCATGACGAAGTTCGCGTCGGTCTCGGCCTCGGAGTCTTCCGCATAATCAAGGTCGAGTACCGGCGTACCGTTGTAGATCCCGCAGGAGATCGCGGCGACGTTGTCGCGCAGCACGTTGTCGTTCTTCAGCATGTTGCGCGCCTTCATCCACTGCAGGCAATCCGCCAGCGCAACCCATGCGCCGGTGATCGATGCGGTACGGGTGCCGCCATCGGCCTGGATGACGTCGCAGTCCACCGTGATCTGGCGTTCGCCGAGTGCGACGAGGTCCACGGTGGTGCGCAGCGAGCGGCCGATCAGCCGCTGGATCTCGACGGTGCGGCCGCTTTGCTTTCCGGCAGCGGATTCGCGGCGCATGCGCTCATGGGTGGCGCGCGGCAGCATGCCGTATTCGGCGGTGACCCAGCCCCGGCCCTGACCTTTCAGCCACGGCGGCAGGCGGTCTTCCAGCGTGGCGGTCACCAGCACGTGGGTGTCGCCGAACTTTACCATGCAGGAACCCTCGGCGTATTTGACCACACCCCGTTCCAGCGTGACGGGGCGCAGTTCGTCGGGCGCGCGACGGCTTGGCCGCATGGGAAAATCCTCCGAAAACATGGGAAATGTCGATTTGGCGCTGCTTTTAGGGGGTTGAGGCCGCAGCGGCAAGGGAAGATCAAGGGCAGATCGAGAGCCGACAAGGATGTTGCGCGAATGCGGCTTGTCATGATGCTGCGCGATGGACAATTGTAGCTTTATCAACCCGTTTGGAGCCCGATTTGGCCCACCACGAGCCGACAGGTCATCTGATTACGCCGAACGCCGGGCTGGCGCAGCTCAACGAGCGGTCGCGGGATATTTTCCGTCAGATTGTCGAGAACTATCTGGCCACCGGGGAGCCGGTCGGCTCGCGCAATATTTCGCGCCTGATCACGGTGCCGCTATCGCCGGCCTCCGTGCGCAACGTGATGTCGGACCTCGAACAGCTGGGACTGATCTACGCGCCGCATACGTCGGCGGGCCGGCTGCCGACCGAACTGGGACTACGCTTTTTCGTCGACGCGCTGATGCAGGTTGGCGATCTGACCGAGCCGGAGCGGCAGTCGATCGAGACGCAGCTCAAATCCGTCGGCGGTGCGCCGTCGGTCGAGGCCGCGCTGAGCGAAGCGCTGACGCGGCTGTCGGGCCTCACTCGTGCGGCCGCGGTCGTGCTGACGGCAAAGGCGAACGTGCGCCTCAAGCATATCGAATTCGTGCGGCTGGAGCCGACACAGGCGCTGGTGGTGCTGGTCGCGGAAGATGGCCAGGTCGAGAATCGCGTGCTGCCGTTGCCGCCGGGCGTGCCGTCGTCGGCGCTGACCGAAGCCTCGAATTTTCTCAACGCACGGATTCGCGGACGCACACTCGCCGAAGCGCGAAGCGAGCTTGAGGCTGCGTTGACGGCAGGCCGCAGCGAACTGGATCAATTGACGCAGAAAGTCGTCGCGGCGGGGATCGCGAGCTGGTCGGGTGGCGCCAGTGATGAGCGCCAGCTGATCGTGCGCGGTCATGCCAACCTGCTGGAAGATCTTCATGCGATGGAGGATCTCGAGCGGGTGCGGTTGCTGTTCGATGACCTCGAGGCGAAGAAGGGCGTGATCGATCTTTTGGGCCGCGCCGAGCGCGCCGATGGCGTGCGCATTTTCATTGGCTCGGAGAACAAGCTGTTTTCGCTGTCCGGCTCGTCGACCATCATCGCGCCCTATCGCGATGGCGCTGGTCATATCGTCGGCGTGCTGGGCGTGATCGGTCCGACGCGGCTGAACTACGCGCGGGTCATACCAATGGTGGATTATGCTGCCCGGATCGTCAGCCAGCTGATCGGCAAATAGCGCGTTAGCGCTTGATTTTCCGCGCCTAAAGCACGATATGCGGGCTAACAATCCCACATGATCGAGACGATTTGCTGAAAAGGTGAGTTATGGCCAATACCAATGGGCGCAAGGAACAGTCGGAGGCGGCCGCGCAGGACAGCGCGAACGGTTCCGTGACCGACAAGGAGCCTGTGGTCTCAAAGCCTTACGTGATGCCTGACGATCCTGAAGAAGGTTCGGTCGAAGCGCTCACCAGGGACGTGGCCGAGGCGAAGGACCGGACGCTGCGCACGCTCGCGGAGATGGAAAATCTGCGCAAGCGGACCCAGCGCGAAGTCGCCGATGCCCGGACCTATGGCATCACCGCGTTTGCGCGCGACGTGCTCGACATCGCCGACAATCTGCAGCGCGCCCTGGATGCTGTTCCGATGGAAGCGCGTGAGGCGGCCGATCCCGGTCTCAAGGCGCTGATCGAAGGCGTCGAACTGACCGAGCGTTCGCTGCACAAGACACTGGAGAAGAACGGCGTGCAGAAGCTCGATCCGCTTGGAGAAAAGTTCGATCCGAATTTCCATCAGGCGATGTACGAGGTGCCGGATTCGACGGTGCCGACAGGCACCGTCGTGCAGGTCGTGCAGGGCGGCTACACCATCGGCGAGCGCGTGTTGCGCCCGGCTCTGGTCGCGGTCGCCAAGGGCGGCGCGAAGGCCAGCTAACCGCATCGGAAATGCCGTCGTTTCTGCCGACCGCAGAAACAGGCTGTTAACGGCGCCTAGCTAGATTTGGTCCAGATTTCTGGACCAGATCATGACCCTTTCCACCGATGCCTCTAATGCGATCGCGAAGCCGCAGCTCGAGCGAAGACTGGTTCTATGGTCGTCGCTCACTGCGGTCTTTGTTGTCGCGCTGATCTTGCGGTACGTCGTTCCCGCGAATAACGACGTGAGCTGGCTTCTAACGGCAGGTGAACAGGTTCTCGCTGGCAAGACGCTCTACGGCGACGTGATTGAGACAAATCCACCGATCGCCGTCCTCGCCTACGTTCCGGCCATCTTGATCGCCCGCGCTCTTGGCGCCGCGGCCGAGCCAGTGGTCGATGCGCTGATGTTTCTGGCCGTGTTCGCTGCGCTCGGTTGCGTGGCTTCGATCCTGCGGCGCTCGGAGCGGCTGCGCGATCTGCAGAACCCCTTGCTGCTGGCGCCCGCGCTGGCGATCCTTGCGATGTTGCCGACCCAGGAATTCGGCCAGCGTGAGCATATCGCACTGATCGCGAGCCTGCCGTTTTTCGCCGCCCTCATGCTGCGGGTAAATGGCGAGGTACCGGCGCGCTGGGAAATCGCAGCGGCCGGCCTCGGCGCCGGCATCACGCTCGCGTTCAAGCCCTATTTCATTCTCGCATTCGTCTGCGCGGTCGTTACGGCAGCGCTTCTGCGCCGGTCCTGGCGCGTCGTGTTTGTTCCGGAAAACTGGATCGCGGGCGTTGCCGTGCTCGGCTACGTTGCCTGCATCGTCGCGCTCTTTCCGGAGTTTTTTACCGTGGTGCTGCCCATCGCGCGCGATGTTTACGTACCGGTGGGGCGGTCATTGTCGTTCATGATCGAGACCAAGGGTGTGGCGTGCTGGCTCGGTGTGATGCTTGTAATTCTCTTGTTGCAGTATGATTGCCGCAGTCGCGCTGTCATCGTGCTGGTCGCCGGCTCCATTGGTTTTGCCGCGGCGTTTTTTCTCCAGCGCAAGGGCTGGCCCTATCACTCCTATCCGATGATCGCGCTGGCTTTTTTCGCGGCGATCGTCGCGGTTGTTTCATTCAGGTTCGATACACGTCGGCCGGCCGGTGTGAGCGCTGTCTCTGCTCTGGCCGTTCTGTTCGTCGTCGGAATGGTCTGGTTCACGGAAACGTTCACCGGGCGGATCCTTCAGCCCTATATCGCCCGCTATGGCGACCGGCCGGTCATCCTGGCGATTTCGAGCGAACCGGGCATCGGACACCCTGTGGTGCGAGCGCTCAGGGGGACGTGGGTGTCCCGGGAGTCAAATCTCTGGATCACCGAGCACACCGATTACATGAAGCGCTACGGCATGGTTCAGCCCGGTCAGGCCGAAACACTTGCCCGCCATGTCGCACGCGAGCGCGCCTGGTTGATCGAGGATATCAAGCGGCAGCCGCCCACGATCGTTCTGGTCGACAACATGATCGGCCGATGGGGCGAATGGATCGACGCCGATGCCGAATTGTCGGCGTTGTTGAAGCCCTACACCAAGGCCAACAGCATTTACGGCGTCGATATTATGGTCCGGGCGGACGCCGCTTCAAATTAGCGCGGATCGATGCCGTCGCGCACCGCGCGAAAGCGCGGGAACGCCTTCGGCCATTCCTCGCGCGTGGCGCTCGCGATGATGCGAAGCGAGGTGCCGCCGCCGAATCTCAGCCACTGTACAACGGTCACCGGCGTGTCGTTCTTGCCGGTGACAGCCTCGATTCGCGTCTCGTATCCGGCGGTGCCGTCGATCCGCAGCGGCTCGTTCGAGGTGATGCGCGCATTGCGAAGGCCCGGAATCGTGGCAGCGGCCTGTTGCGCAAAGCGTCCGCGATCGTCCGGCGACGCGGGCCCGGCCGCGGTCAGGCCAATCACCATATAGGGTGCGCCGTCGAGCGTGGTGTCTTCGGTGCCGTCGGTCAAAAGGATCGAGGAGCGCGGCGCCAGGGTGCGGACGGTTTTGAAATCGCTGAGCTCGCCGATCTTGAACGGCATCAGGCTGAGCTGTTCTTCGGTCGGGACGTCATTTCGCAGCTTCGCCGAGGCGAACATCTTGCGCATGGCCTCGTCGGATATTGGGTTGGCGGTATCCTCGCGCACCTGCGCGATGATGTAGCCGGTGAACTTATCGCCCGCGATGATGACCGAATACATCTTGACCGCGATCGCACCGTCCTTGCCGGCATCGGAGGTGATGAAAGCCTTGCCGGCTGCGGTCTCGAAGGCCTCAGGTTTGGAGCCGGTTGTGGTGGGCTTGCCCTCCTTCACGGCGGCCTCAACCGTTGCGAAGGCCGCGGGAGGAATCTCGGCGACTCCGACCTTGATCTTCTGGTCGGCGGATTCGAACCCCAGAAACTCCTTGGCTACAGTGAGCCCTGCGGCAGGCTCCAGCCCGACGCGCGCGCCTGAAGGAAATACCGGGTCAGCGGCAAGAGCCGGCGATGCGGCGGCGATGGAGACGATGGCGAGGACGCGGACGATCGTTTTCATGAAACCTGACTGATGTCGTATTGAGGCCGTTCGATGGTCGGACACGGCGCGGGACGGGCCCGTCTGTGCGAGGCCCAACTGTTTCTGCGCCGGGCCAACAGATCAAGGGCCGAATCGTTGCAAATTGACGCATTCGCCGCCGTTCCGGGAGGAGGGCGGCTGGCGCGGAAATTCCATTTTCCCGGCTGTTTACAAGGGCTGGTCCTTGCGGGCCCATGCCCCCCTCCTATATGAGGCGGAGCGTCGCGACGTCGCGAATATTTGATATTGGGGGTTTGGATTGGTGCGCCGTCAGGGCCCAGCCAACCTGCCGCAAAAAGAAGGACTAGAAGACCATGGGAAAGGTCATTGGGATCGATCTCGGCACCACGAATTCGTGCGTCGCCGTGATGGACGGCAAAACACCGAAAGTAATCGAGAACGCCGAGGGCATGCGGACGACCCCGTCCATCGTCGCCCTCACCGACGACGGTGAGCGCCTCGTCGGCCAGCCGGCCAAGCGCCAGGCTGTGACCAATCCGGAAAAGACCATCTTCGCCGTGAAGCGCCTCATCGGCCGCCGTTACGACGATCCGACGGTCGAAAAGGACAAGAAGCTCGTCCCTTATAAAATCGTGAAGGCTTCCAACGGCGATGCCTGGGTCGAGGCCGATGGCCAGACCTATTCGCCTTCGCAGGTCTCCGCCTTCATTCTGCAGAAGATGAAAGAGACCGCGGAAGCCCATCTCGGCCAGAAGGTCGATCAGGCGGTCATCACCGTTCCTGCCTATTTCAACGACGCCCAGCGTCAGGCCACCAAGGACGCCGGCAAGATCGCCGGCCTTGAAGTGCTGCGCATCATCAACGAGCCGACTGCGGCTGCGCTCGCTTACGGTCTCGACAAGACCAAGCAGGGCACCATCGCGGTATACGATCTCGGCGGCGGCACCTTCGACGTGTCGATCCTCGAAATCGGCGACGGCGTGTTCGAAGTGAAGTCCACCAACGGCGACACATTCCTCGGCGGTGAAGACTTCGACATGCGTCTTGTCAGTTATCTGGCCGACGAATTCCAGAAGGAGCAGGGCATCAACCTGCGCAACGACAAGCTCGCGTTGCAGCGCCTGAAGGAAGCCGCTGAAAAGGCCAAGATCGAGCTGTCGTCGACGACGCAGACCGAAATCAATCTGCCGTTCATCACTGCGGATGCGACCGGTCCGAAGCATCTGACCATGAAGCTCACCCGCGCCAAGTTCGAAGCGCTGGTGGACGATCTGATCCAGAAGACGGTTGAGCCTTGCCGCAAGGCGTTGAAGGACGCAGGTCTTTCGGCTGCCGAGATCAACGAGGTTGTTCTGGTCGGCGGCATGTCGCGCATGCCGAAGGTGCAGGAAGTCGTGAAGCAGCTCTTCGGTAAAGAGCCGCACAAGGGCGTCAACCCGGACGAAGTCGTTGCCATCGGCGCGGCGATTCAGGCCGGCGTGCTGCAGGGCGACGTCAAGGACGTGCTGCTGCTCGACGTCACGCCGCTGTCGCTCGGCATCGAGACGCTGGGCGGTGTGTTCACGCGCATCATCGAGCGCAACACCACGATCCCGACCAAGAAGAGCCAGGTGTTCTCGACCGCCGAGGACAATCAGGGCGCGGTGACCATTCGCGTGTTCCAGGGCGAACGCGAGATGGCGGCCGACAACAAGATTCTCGGTCAGTTCGACCTGATGGGAATTCCGCCTGCGCCGCGCGGCATGCCGCAGATCGAGGTCACGTTCGACATCGACGCCAACGGCATCGTCAACGTGTCGGCGAAGGACAAGGCGACCAACAAGGAACAGCAGATTCGCATTCAGGCGTCCGGTGGACTGTCTGACAGCGACATCGAGAAGATGGTCAAGGACGCCGAGGCCAATGCGGCCGAGGACAAGAAGCGCCGCGAGGCGGTCGATGCCAAGAACCATGCCGACGCGCTGGTGCACTCCACAGAGAAGGCGCTGGCCGAGCATGGCGCGAAGGTCGGCGAGCCCGAGCGCAAGGCCATCGAAGATGCGCTGGCGGATCTGAAGGAAGCCCTGAAGGGCGAGGATCCGGAAGCGATCAAGACCAAGACCAATACGCTTGCGCAGGCTTCGATGAAGCTCGGCGAGGCGATGTATACGCAGCAGGCCGAGGCGGACGCCAAGAAGGATGCTGCCAAGGACGATGTCGTTGACGCCGAGTTTACCGAAGTCGACGACGATAAGACCAACAAGAAGTCCGCGTAACCAGCCCACGATCAGCCTCCCCTTCAAGGGGAGGCTTTTCACGGCGAACCAAATACAGATCCAGACTCGCATGACCCAGATCAGCCATGTCTAAGGCCTGCTATTACGAGACACTGGAAGTCGAACGTTCCGTCGATGAAGCCGGCCTGAAGTCGGCCTTCCGCAAGCTCGCTATGAAATGGCACCCGGACAAGAATCCGGGCGACCCGTCCTGCGAGCACAAGTTCAAGGAAATCTCCGAGGCTTACGAAATCCTCAAGGACGGCAACAAGCGCGCCGCCTACGACCGCTATGGCCATGCCGCGTTCGAGCAGGGCAATGGCAGCGGCCACGGGGCCGGGTTCGGCGCCGGCTTTGCGTCCTCCTTCTCCGATATTTTCGAAGACCTGTTCGGCATGGCCGGACAGCGCGGCGGCCGGGGTGGCCGCGAGCGCGGCGCGGACCTCCGCTACAATATGGAAATCACGCTGGAGGAAGCCTTCTCCGGCAAGACCGCGCAGATCAACATTCCGGTCGCGGTGACCTGTGAGACATGCTCCGGCACCGGCGCCAAGGCGGGCACCAAGCCGAAGACCTGCTCGATGTGCGGCGGCGCTGGCCGTGTTCGCCAGGCGCAAGGCTTCTTCACGCTGGAGCGGACCTGCCCCGGTTGTCAGGGCCGTGGCCAGATGATTGAGACGCCGTGCGCGTCCTGCTCGGGGCAAGGCCGCGTGCAGAAAGAGCGCACGCTGTCTGTCAACATTCCGCCGGGCGTCGAGGACGGCACCCGCATTCGTCTCGCCGGCGAGGGCGAGGCGGGCGTGCAGGGCGGCCCTGCGGGCGATCTCTACATTTTCCTGTCGCTGGCCTCGCACAAGTTCTTCCAGCGCGACGGTGCGGACCTGCATTGCCGCGTGCCGGTGTCCATGGTGACGGCGGCGATGGGCGGCGAGTTCGAAGTGCCCACCATCGACCAGGGCAAGACCAAGGTGAAAGTGCCGTCGGGCACCCAGTCCGGCCGCCGCTTCCGCGTCGCCTCAAAGGGCATGCCAGTGCTGCGCTCCCGGCAGATGGGCGACATGTACGTTCAGGTCGTGGTCGAGACGCCGCAAAACCTCACCAAGAAGCAGAAAGAGCTGCTGGCGGAGTTCGAAAAGCTGTCGTCCGGCGAAACCCAGCCCGAAGCGGCAGGATTCTTCAAGATGGTCAAGGACTTCTTCGGAGCCCGCGCCAATACGCCATAGCTGGCGTCCTTGACGCTTTTTGCTTGCGTCTATACCCCATTGTGAAGGAAATTTGACGCCTCGCCCGTCCCCGGGCTCCGTTGGAAGTATCATGGCTCCCCAGTCCACTGTGCGTGCGTTGAAGAAGCCGCTTCGTCTCGACGACGAAGTTCGTTTTCTCCGCTCCTGGATTGAAAAGCCCCTGCACATGGGCGCGGTGATGCCGTCCAGCAAGGTGCTGGCGCGCACGGTTGCGCGTTACGTCGATCCGCATTCCGACGGACCTGTCATCGAACTTGGGCCCGGCACCGGCGCCATCACCGATGCGCTGATCGCGCACGGCGTTGCCGAGAAGCGCTTGGTGCTGGTGGAGTTCGATCCGGGCTTCTGCGCGCTGCTGCGTGAGCGCTATCCGCAGGCGACCGTGATTCAGGGCGATGCCTACAATCTCGACCAGACGCTGGCAGACTGGAAAGAGCCCGCCGCCGCGATGGTGTCCGGCCTGCCGCTTGTCACCAAGCCGATGCTGGTTCGTCTGAAGCTGATGCGCGATGCGTTCCTGAAAATGGAAGCGGGCGCTCCCTTCATCCAGTTCACCTATTCGGTGGCGCCGCCGATCCCGAAATCCTTGCCGGGAATCCACACCCAGGCCTCGGAGCGGGTCTGGATGAACCTGCCGCCCGCGCGCGTCTGGGTCTATCGCAAGGGCTGATACAAGCGCCTGCCGGCCTTTTGCGTCTCAAAATCCGCCAAGCTATAAACCTGTCGCGCCTTCGTCCTGTCCGGAGGTGACAGGAGCATCATGGCCGCGCTGAAAATCCTCGTCATTCCCGGCTCGCTGCGCGCAGCCTCGTTCAACGCGCGGCTTGCGGCCGTGGCGGTCAAGGAACTGGCGCTGCTCGACGTCGATGCGACGCTGATCTCGCTCAGCGACTATCCGTTGCCGATTTACGACGGCGACCTTGAAGTG
>Ga0233444_10005118_pt1 | contig 12223 bp, 10 predicted proteins | sample SI_124_October20_6_FD_182792 | JGI IMG/M metagenome (GOLD analysis project Ga0233444, IMG submission 182792) | Seawater microbial communities from Saanich Inlet, British Columbia, Canada - SI_124_October2016_10_MG | ecosystem: Environmental > Aquatic > Marine > Inlet | place: Canada: British...
ACAAGATCTTGGATTCCAATTCAAGATACTCCTGGTATAAGAATTACCTATTCTGCAAAAATTAAAACTCCTAAAAACATGATGGCTGTTATGAGCGCGGCTAATCCTCAAGAAATGGATACTAATAATGTCTATAGTTTTAAAATGAACCAGCCAATTCCTCCTTATCTTATTGCATTAGCTGTAGGCAATTTAGAATTTAAAGCAATAGATTCTAGAACAGGAGTTTATGCAGAACCATCTATGGTTGTTAAATGTGCTAATGAGTTAATAGATATGGGTAAAATGGTAGACTCTGCAGAAAATTTATATGGAGCTTATAATTGGGATAGGTACGATGTTATAGTTTTACCTCCTAGCTTTCCATTTGGAGGAATGGAAAATCCTAGATTAACTTTTGCCACTCCTACCATAATTGCTGGTGATCGTAGTTTAGTTTCTTTAATTGCTCATGAGTTGGCCCATTCTTGGAGCGGTAATTTAGTAACCAATGCTACTTGGAATGACTTTTGGCTTAACGAAGGGTTTACAGTTTATTTTGAACGTAGAATTATGGAGTCACTTTATGGAAGAGATTATTCAGAAATGTTGGCTCTTTTAGGATTCCAAGATTTAGAAAGTCAAATAACTAAATCTAAACCTAATATGCAATTATTAAGACTAAATATGATGGGTAAACATCCAGATGACGCTATGACAGATATTGCCTATGAAAAAGGATATTTCTTTTTAAGAATGTTAGAAGAAAATATGGGTAGGGAAAAAATGGATTCTTTTTTAAAAAATTATTTTAAAGACCATAAATTCCAAACCATTGTTACCGAAGAGTTTCTAAGCTATCTTAAAGACAACCTGATTGATACTAATAGTTATCAAGCTTTAAATATAAATCAATGGGTTTTTGAACCTGGAATACCTGAAAATTGTCCAATAGTTAAATCTTTAAGATTTGAAAATGCAGAAATTTCTGTTACAACCTTTTTAGAAAGCGGGGCAGAAGAGCTAAAAGAAAGTAGTGATTTATGGTCTACTCATGAGTGGTTACATTTTTTAAAACATCTTCCCGACACTCTTGATCTAGTTCAGTTGTTGGACTTAGATAATACATTTAATTTGTCAAATAGTGGTAACTCTGAAATTCTAGCAGTGTGGTTTTTACAAAGCATAAAGAACGATTATAGACCAGCCTTTGAAAATTTAGAAAAGTTTTTGGTTAAAATTGGTAGAAGAAAGTTTTTACAGCCTCTTTATTTAGAATTATCAAAAAATGAGGATCATAAAATATGGGCTAAAAATGTTTACCAAAATGCAAGAGAAAACTACCACTATGTGTCGTTTAATACTATTGACAAAATATTAAATTAATTATTTAGTTAAAAACTTTTAAAATACTGGATATTAGCTATTTAAAATTTTTTAGATTTCGATCAATTTCTCTTTTAATATCTTTAGTCTTCAGGTCCTCTCTCTTGTCGTAAATCTTTTTTCCTTTAGCAACAGAAATATTGAGTTTGGCCCATCCATTTTTGCCAATAAATAGTTTTGTAGGAACAATAGTTAAACCCTTGTTTTTAAGTTTTTTATTGATTTTATTTAATTCAATTTTATTAAGAAGTAGTTTTCTATCCCTTTTACTTTCATGATTAAAATGTCCAGAGTTTTCATAATCGCCCACATACATATTTCTAATAAAAAGCTCATTCTTAATCATAACCGCATATGACTCGGTAATACTAGCCTTACTATTTCTAATAGACTTTATTTCCGTACCAAAGAGTTGAATACCCGCAGTGAAACTCTCTAAGAATTCATATTCAAATTTTGCCTTTTTGTTTTTTATCTCAACTTTTGAGCTCATTTTACAAAATTAATAATCTTAGCAATCCTTTCCTTATTTAATTTCGATTATAATCAATAAACTATAAATTAGTAAAAAAACCAAGCTATGAGATGTCAACTAATTATTGGACTATTTTTATTAATTAACTCAGTTAATACTGAACTAAATGCCCAGTCTTCGAAACTTGATTTAGAGCAGATTATGACTGGAAAAGATTTTACTGGTTATTGGCCAGAGAATCATTTTTGGCTACCAAATGGGAATATTTTATTTAGTTGGAATCCTGAAAATAATTTAAAATCATCTAAATACTTAGCTAATCAGGGAACTGTTGGTAAAGTAAAATTGAATAAGCTCTCTACTTTCCCCTCTAGAAATATGGTTAAGCACTCTTCAAATTCTTTTTATGCTTACATAAAAAATGGAAGAATTTTCAAATGGGAATTGTCTTTAAATAATCCTAAGTTGATTTATCAAACTTATGATAATATTTATTCTGTTCAATTAGTTAAAGATTCTAACAATATTTATTTTGTTAGGAATAGTGTTCTGTGTAAAATAAATACTCTTAATTGTAATTACAGCGAAGTTCTAAAATTTAAGAAGTCAACTGTAAAGCCAGTTAAGTCTAACCAAGAAACTTATTTAAAAAATCAACAGCTAGAACTTTTTAATTTCCATAAAAAATCATTATTAGTAGTTAAAGATTATGAGAATTTTAATGATAGTGTAAATTACTGGAAAAGAAAACCAATTGAATTTAAAAGTGGTAAAATAGAGGATATATTTATTTCGGCAGATGAGAGCTCTGTAATATACATTCATAAGGAGAATAATAAAACTAAAAAAACCCATGTAGAAAACTATTCCGATAACTCAGGTTGGTCAGCTATTAGAAATGCTAGGCCAAAAGTTGGTCGTGATGAAAGAGAAGAAAAACTTCATTTATTTCAGTTTGATAAAGACACCTCTTTAGTGATTTCTATTAATCATCTTTCTGGAATTTATAATAGACCTATTTATTTAAAAGATTATGAAGGTGAAGAATTTTTAGAAAAATCTAAGAATCCTAAGCTTGTGACATATCATAAACCAATATTTAATGAAAAGGGAGATAAAGCTATTATTGAAATTAGGTCTCTAGATAATAAGGATCGTTGGATTACCATATTAGATTTAAAATTAGGAGATTTAAAAGAAATTGATCATCAGCATGATGCTGCTTGGATCGGAGGCCCTGGAATTTCTGGCTGGAATCAATCTCAAGGAGCTCTAGGTTGGTTAGAAAATGATAAATCTATTTGGTATCAGTCGGAAGAAACAGGTTATTCACATTTATATAAGAAATCTATTTCTAAACTTAAAAAAACTGCTTTAACCACTGGAAGTTATGAAGTTAGAAATGCACAGTTGTCAATTGATGGAATTAATTTTTATTTAACTCTAAATAAAAAGCATCCTGGAAATAGAGGGTTTTACCATCTTAATCATAAAACAAAAGTGCTAACTCCTATTTTAGAAAACGATGGAAATTACAAAGTGAAAATATCTCCAGATGAAAAGGACATTGCATTTTTATATTCTACAATGAACCAACCTTGGGAATTATATACATCTAAAAATAAACCAAATGCAAAGTCATTAAAATTAACTAATTCTAAAAGTGAACAATTCATAGCTTACAATTGGCGTAAGCCTTCATTAATGCAATTCAAAGGCAAAGGTAATATATATGTGCCAGCAAGGGTTTACAAGCCATCTAAAGAAGGTTCTAATGGTGCAGGAATTATATTTGTTCATGGTGCAGGTTATTTACAAAATGCACACAATTGGTGGAGTAGTTATTTTAGAGAATATATGTTTCATAATTTACTTTGTGATTTAGGTTACACGGTTTTAGATATTGATTACCGAGGATCTGAAGGATATGGGAGAGATTGGAGAACTTCAATATATAGACATATGGGTGGATGGGACTTAAAAGATCATCTTTCGGGTAGAGAATTCTTAATAAATGAAATGGAACTAGATTCAAATAAAATAGGAATTTATGGCGGAAGTTACGGCGGGTTTATTACACTTATGGCTTTATTAACTGAACCTGGCAAGTTCAAATGTGGTGCTGCACTAAGGTCAGTAACAGATTGGGCTCATTACAACCACGAGTACACTTCAAATATTTTAAATACTCCAATATTAGACAGCCTAGCCTTCCAAAAAAGTTCTCCAATTTATTTTGCAGATAACTTACAAGATAATTTGTTAATGCTTCATGGAGTAATGGATGATAATGTACAATTCCAAGATGTAGTAAGACTTTCCCAAAGATTCATTGAATTAAAAAAAGAAAATTGGGAACTAGCACTATTTCCTGTAGAACCACATGGCTTCAAGCAAGCTACAAGTTGGTACAATGAATATAGAAGAATTCTAAAGCTCTTTGAAGAAGAGTTGAATTTTTAAATAAAAAATAATTGCGAAACTATTTTATTAATTAGTAATAAATAATTTTGTAAAAGAGTTGTCATTTAATTGAACTATGTAGATTTTATTAGGTTTAAAATCTTTAACAATTTGTCCGGATAAATTATAAATATTTTTGATTTTATTTTTATTAGCTTGATAGTAATTGTCAATTATTCCACTGAGAGTTCCAGCAATTCCATTCCATGTAACTAGCTTTGTAGTTCCAGCACTATCTGTTATTTCCATAGTTATTTTACCTTCCCCTGGTATGTTATTTGGGTAAAAGTGGCAGTTTAGGTAGTAATCTTGACCGTTTGAAATTGACAATGTACTATTGTATACTCCTTTTGCATAGCAGTTTGGGAAACAATTAGAAAATTGCCATCCCGTTGGCATGGAATCAGTAATTATACTCCAATACAAAGTAGTATTAGATAATGCATCTAAGTAGGTATTTGCAGAAAAGTCATTATCAGAAGAATTTCCTGAAATGGAAATATCATTTTGTTGAATACTAAAACTCTGAGAATATGAGTTAAGAGCCATTAGTATAGATATGTAAAAAAAAATGTTTTTCATAAAAATTATTTATGGTTTAAAAATACAGATTTTCTGCCAATTTTCATTGTTATGTAGTCCTTATCTTTTTTCAAGCCTCTTGCAGGAGAATATTCTCTCCCATAAAAAATGATTTGAAGATGGAGTTTATTCCAAATATTTTCAGGAAACAATCTTTTGGCATCTTTTTCAGTTTGAACAACATTTTTTCCATTGGTAAACCCCCACCTGTACATTAAACGATGAATATGTGTATCTACTGGAAATGCTGCTTGACCAAAAGCTTGACTAACAACAACTGAAGCTGTTTTGTGACCAACTCCAGGAAGTTCTTCTAAAAGTAAAATGTCTTTTGGAACCCCACCATTATATTTTCTAATAAGAATATTTGAAAGTTCATATATTGCTTTTGACTTTTTAGGAGATAGTCCACATGGACGAATAATTGCTTTTATTTCTTCTACAGATAATTTCACCATATCAAATGGATTATCCGCTTTTTTAAATAAAGTAGGAGTAATTTTATTAACTCTCTCGTCTGTACATTGAGCAGAAAGTAGTACGGCAATTAAAAGCGTAAATGGATCGTGGTGGTTTAAAGGAACAGGTGTTTTAGGGTATAACTTTTCAAGTTCCTGAATAACAAATTGAACTTTTTCCTTTTTGGTCATTAAATTTTCTTTACATAGATTTTTTTAACCCAACCTTTTCTTTCATTAAAGGAAATTTCGTACCAATTTTCATTTTCACTTGTTATTTTTGCTTTAGAACCTTCGTGTAATTGGTAAGTTGTGGAAGAACTTTCAGAAGGTTCAACCATCACCTTAGTAATAGGTGAATATATAATTCCATATTTAGAGTCACTAACTTTTGATTTACTAATTGCGCTTAGAGCAATTGTTATGCATAGTATTAAAAAAGTCACTGTTGTAGAATAGAAAAATAATTTCTTCCAAAAACGTTCATGTGTTAACCAATAAAATAAAAATAAAAGACATAAAATAAACATCATTAAAATTGAAGAGTAAGCCCAATAATTTGGGGATTTACCTAAAAAACTCAGTATTAATTCATTAATAAGTATAGATTTTTTAATTGAGTTTTTGTCTTTTAATAATGTATTACAAAATTGCAAATTATGTGTCAAGTCTTTATCTCCAGGAGCAATTTTAAGTCCTTTTTCATAATATAGTATTGCATCTGGAAGGCTATTTAATTTAAAAAATGAATTTCCTAAGTTTAAAAAAAGCTCTTTACTAATCATTCTATCATTGTAAAGATTTAAATAAAGAGTTTTTGCAGAATCATAATTTTTTTTAGAATAGAAAACATTGGCTCTGTCAAATATTTCATAATTAGATTGTCCAGTAACAGACGAAAATGTAATTAATAATATGAAAATTTTTAAGTATTTAAGCAGCATTTTTTTCTAATTTCTTAATCAAATCCTCACTTTTATTAAGTGTTTTTTGAGCATCTTTACTTGTAAGTGGACTATACTGTGCCATTTCACAAATATTTAAAATTTCATCCATAGCATTTACATTTTCAATATTAATTTTTGATTTCAAAAGAATATCTTTTATTTTTTCCCTACTAAAATCTGAGGGCTTGATATTGTATTTATTGATTAAATAAATGTTCCAGAGTTTATAAATTTCTTTGAAAAAATCAACATTTTCTGTTGTATTAAAGTCTTGAATCATATCATTAAAACCTTTGTCAACTTGCTTGATTATCTTTTTTAGTTTGGTTTTATCCTTGTCTGTAAACTTTTCTTTATTACTAATAAGTAAAATAAAAAGTAAGAGCAAAGAAGGAAAAGAACCTAAAAACGCCCAATAATAGGTTGTGCCAAAAATGGGATTACTAAAGTCATGTAGATTAGTCTTATTTCTAATATGATGAATATTATCACTCATTATCTCCACGTCTTCTTGATCTGTTTTTTTATCTTTAACTGAAACCCCAGACCTAAGATTGCTATCTCCAGTTGAATTACCCTTATTTACTTTAATTTTTAATAAAGGGTGGCTTAATGTTTTATATTTTTTGCTATTAACATCGAAATAACAAAATTCAAATTTTGGAATTTCATAATCCCCATGAAATCTTGGGATTAACAATTGGTGTAACTTTTTTCTGCCTGAAATTCCATTGTCACTAGTTTGAATTTTAGATTTAATTTCTTCAGGATATTTTTCTAAATCTTTAGGGAAATTAATTTTGGGAAATTTAAGTTGCTTTAAATTTCCGTTACCTGAAATTTTAATTTCAAAATCTAATGCCTCATCAACGTTTAATTCTTCTTTGCTAATTTTAACACTCATTTTATAGTTTGAACCAACTTGTCCATTAAAACTTAAAGGTGAATTTGTTGGTAGTTTTTTTACCTTTAATACTAGATTGTTACTTTTTATAATTTTAGAAGTTCCTCTGTTAAAAAAATCTCTATTGATTACAGTTGATACTTCAAATCCTGGAATTATTAGTTTTCCAGATTTTTGAGGTGATACTATTTCTTTTTTTAAAGTAAATACTCTAAATGATATTCCATTAATAATTTCTTGCCCTTCTTTCCACTGTTTATTTTTAGGTTCTATAAGTTCAGTCCAAAAATCATTACTCATAGGAAGGTCATAATCAGTTATTTCTAAATTTCTTATATGATATGACGACTGATATATTTTATAATTCAAAAGAATATTTTCTCCTAAGTAAGGACTTGTTTTTGAACATGTTATTTTAGCAAACAATTTACTATTTGTAGAGTTCGAAACGGGCTTAGGACTTGATGTTGAGGTTTTTGAATTTTGTCCATTTGAAACATTAATAGTAATCTGATCAGTTGTATAGTCCTTACCTTCATAATTGACTTTTATTGATTCTATGAATAATTTACCTGACTTTTTGGGTGCTAAAATGAAAGTAGATTTATATTCATTTTTTGATTCAAATTTTCCGTTTATTATCGTTGTTTGACTTGAAGAGCTTGTGAATGGACCTTGACGTATATTAAAGTCTTTTAATTTAAGATTGTTTAGTCTTACTCTTTCACTAGACTCTACAGTATATCTTACATAATCATTTGAAGATATAGTGTTTTGATCTACATATGCTTTAAATAAAAAATCTTGTCCTTTAAAAATGGTAATTGATGATAAAAATAGTATGTAAAGTATAATTTTTTTCATTTACCAATCCTTAGTCTTACTTTTTTTCTTTTGGTCTCCTTTTTTTCGATTTACTTTTAAAAGAACTTTTTCTTCATCGGAATTAATCGCATCTAAATTTTTAAGAGCCTGTTCTTTAGTCTCACTTTTTTTCTCTTTGTTTTCCTTGTCTTGGTCTTTATTTTCCTTGTCTTGGTTATTTTCCTTGTCTTGGTCTTTATTTTCCTTGTCTTGATCTTTGTTTTCCTTGTCTTGGTCTTTGTTTTCCTTGTCTTGGTCTTTATTTTCCTTGTCTTGGTCTTTATTTTCCTTGTCTTGGTCTTTGTTTTCCTTGTCTTGGTCTTTGTTTTCCTTGTCTTGATCTTTATTTTCCTTGTCTTGGTCTTTATTTTCTTGATTTTGCTGGTTTTGAATCAGTTTCATTGCATATGACAAATTGTACCGAGCATCTTTATCCTTTGGGTTATACCTAAGTGCTTTTTTATACTCGTTTACAGCATTTTTTAAAAAATCTCCACTTGGGGGTTGGCCTTTTTCGTTCATTTCTTTAGCATATTCGGTAAGATAAGAATTGCCTATATTGTAGTGCGCTTTGGATTTATCATCTATATTTTCGGACTTGTATATATAGTTATTAAAATTTTCTCTTGCACTTTCAAAATCTCCTGACATAAAAGAAGCATTTCCATTATTATATATGGCATTTAAATTTGTTTCATCAGATGAAATTGAGCCTTTGTAACTAGCTTCGGACTTTTTAAAATCTCCTTTTTTATATGCATCATTTCCTTCCTTTAATTCTAATTTACTTTCTAGTGACTGACAAACAAAATTTCCAGAAAGAGATAATACTAAGAGAATTAATATATATTTTACAATTTTCATTTAAATAGAATTAATTGATCATCAATTTTACCTCTTTTTTCAAACATTAAAAAATCTAAAAATAATAACAATAAGCCTGGAAACAAAAACCACTGAAATTGGTCATCATAGGTAGAATATCTATCTTTTTTTAATGAAGATTTTTCAATTTTATTAATCCTATCTAAGATTTTTCTTAAATCTAGGTTTAGACCTCTTGTTTTTGTATATGTTCCATTTCCAGCTTCCGCGATTTGAATTAAATTTTGCTCATTTAATTTTGTAAGAACAGTTGTTTCATCTTTGTTTTTTTTAATTCCAACTTTCTTTCCGTTTCTTATAATAGGAATTGGAACGCCTTTATCAGAACCCATTCCAACAGCACAAATAACAACCCCATTTTCACTTGCTTCACTGGCAGCATTTACTGCCATTTCTTCATGATCTTCCCCATCAGAAATTATAATTATAGCTTTATTTGTTTTTCTTTCTTCATGGAATGAACTCATACACAATTCTATAGCATTTCCAATATCTGTTCCTTGGGAAGAAATCATTTCTGATCCTATGCTTTTAAGAAAAAGTTTAGCAACTTGATAATCAGGTGTAAGCGGAAGCTGTTTGTAAGCTTCACCAGCAAAAACTACTATCCCAACATGGTCTCCTTTTAATTCTGTCAATAATTTACCAATGGCTAATTTTGCAATATCTAGTCTGTTGTAATCTGGAACTAAATCTTCTGCCATCATACTCTTACTTATGTCTAATGCAATCATTATGTCTATACCTTTAGAGACTACTGTTCTTTCATTTTCGCCATATTGAGGATTTGCAGCTGCAATAATTAGTAGACCAACAGATATTCTAAATATAAAATATTTAATAGTAGATCTATTATTTGAAAACCCATTGAAAATTTTACTTAATGTATTTATTTCAGCAAAATTAAAAATTGCTCTTCTTTTCCATATTTTATTTCTTATCCAAAATATATTTAAAAGAACTATAACAGTAAATAGCCAAAGAATACTAGGATACTCAAATCGAAATTCTTTTACATTTAAACTTAGATATTGGTAAATTGAAAGTGTAGCCAACCAAAAAACTAGTTCTAAAATTAGTAGTGCAATTACAGCGCTTGATGTTTTGAAGTAATATTTTTTCTTAATGTAAGTCATGAAATACTTGGCATAAAATATTTTGAAATAAAAAATTCAAATAATAAAAAACCTAACCCAAGAAGAATAAAAATATGCGCCTTTTCAGGTAAATCAATATCGTACTCGATTGTCTTAATTTTAGCTTTTTCTAACTCATTTATTTCTTTGTAAACTTCCTTAAGCTTATTATTGTCGGTTGCTCTAAAATATTTTCCACCAGTTTGTAAAGCAATTGATTTAAGTGTTGATTCATCAATTTCAACATCTACAAAATCATAAATATATTTTCCAGTAAAAGGGTCAATTGCTACAGGTGTTTTAGCTTTTCCGTTAGTACCTACACCAATGGTATAAACTCTAATATTAAATTCTTTTGCTATTTCTGTTGCATTTAATGGATGGATTTTACCATGGGTGTTAACACCATCGGTTAGAAGAATGATTACTTTACTTGGAGCTTCACTTTCTCTTAGCCTATTTATTGCTGTTGCAAGTCCCATCCCAATTGCTGTTCCTTGTTCTACAATTCCTTGTTCTGATGATTCTATTAATTCAACTAATATTTCTCTATCAGATGTTAATGGACATTGAGTATATGCTTCACCTTCAAAAATGACTAAACCAACTCTATCGTTTTTTCGATCTTTAACAAACTCTTTTGCTAAATCTTTTGAAGCCTCAAATCTATTTGGTGAAAAATCTTTGGCCAACATACTTCCAGAAGCATCCATAGAAATAATAATGTCTATTCCTTCTTTAAAAAGTTCAGTTTCTGAATGAGATTCCATCGCTATTTGAGGTCGAGCCATAGCAATAATTATTAAGCTAATTCCAATTAATTTTGCCGCAAAACTGAAATGCTGAAAAATGAATGACCAATTATCAGAAATTCCGTCAAAAAAAGTTAAACTAGAAATTTTTAAAGTTTCATTTTTTTTAGAATAGAAAAAATAATATGCAATGAATGAAATTGGAATAATTATTAGCATCCAAAGTGCCCATGGATCATTGAATTGATATTTACTTAACAAATTATTCATTTTCAATAACCAAATTTTTCTCAATATTTAAATCTAATCTCTCACTTTCAATCAATTCTTTTAGAGTAATAATAGCTCTTAGATTATCTTTTTCTAATGATTTTAACTTAGCAAACTTTACGCCGTCAGATATTTCAAAAAATCTAATTAATTCAGAAAGATATTTTTTTGGAATAGAAGCCCATTTTAAACTTTCTAAAATTTCAGCACTTGTTTTTTCAAAAGTTTTAATTTCATATCTGTATTCTAAAAATTCCCATAATACTGTTGATAATTCACTGTAGTATTTTTTAAAATATCCATTTTCCCAGTATTTTTTTTCCTCAATAGCATTTAGATTTTTTAGCAATGTAATTTCTATTGGAATACTAGGTTTAGTAACTAAATTGGTTTTCTTTTTATAATATTTTTTAATTATATATATTACTAAAATTGTAATACAAAGTATTAATAATATCCATAGTCCATATTCTTTAAAAAAGTAAATGATATACTCGTACCAAAAAATTGAAACTTCTCTTATAGGTTTTATTTCTTTAATAGATGCTTTTTCATCAATTTCATCAAGGGTTACAATAAAATTTAGTGAATTAGAAAACAACTTCTTTGAATTGAAATACGCAACACTTGGTGGCAAGGTATAACTTCCAGAATCAAAATTTGCAATAGTAAAATTTTGCGAAAATGAAATAAAAAATTCTCCATTTTCATTTTCATACGATGATTTTTCTACACTACTTTTCTCCCAAAGTTCCCAATTATTTCCTATTGAATCTCCACCATTAGCCAATTGGAATTCCACACTGTCAATTAATTGGCTAGAAGGAAATTTAAATTCTAATTTCACATTTGTAGTTTCACCAATAACTATTTTATTTTTGGATGCTTTTGTTGTGAAATCAATATTTTGACAGAACATACCAAATGGAATAAAAAGTAATATGTAGCCTAGATACTTCAACGTTTTTTGAAAAGATTCATTAGAGGCTGAATATATCCCGATTGAATGCAAATATTTGCATGATCTATTTTTGATTTTTTAAATACCTCAAGTACATTATGTTCTCTGGAAAGAGCATTATTGTAATAGATTTCTCTCACTCTTTTTTTACCAGTATTTAT
>Ga0233444_10005119_pt1 | contig 12222 bp, 6 predicted proteins | sample SI_124_October20_6_FD_182792 | JGI IMG/M metagenome (GOLD analysis project Ga0233444, IMG submission 182792) | Seawater microbial communities from Saanich Inlet, British Columbia, Canada - SI_124_October2016_10_MG | ecosystem: Environmental > Aquatic > Marine > Inlet | place: Canada: British...
TCATGGATTGAATTCCAATACTTAGTCTATTTATACCAATTTCTTTGTAAAAATCTAGTTTTTCATTAATAAGATCTTCAGGATTAATTTCTATGGTGACTTCTTTTATGTTGCCAATAGATATCTTTTTTTCTAAGCCATTAAAAATCGTCTCCAGTTCTAAATTAGTCATTAGCGATGGAGTACCTCCACCAATGTATACGCTATTAATTTTCTTCGAAAACTCATTTTCTCGAATGTCCATTTCTTTAACGATGCAGTCAATCATTTCATTCTTTGTTTTCATGGACGTGCTAAAATGAAAATCACAATAGTGACAAGCTTGCTTGCAATAGGGGATATGTATATAAATGCCACTCATCTATTTTTATATATCTTGGTGTTTTTAAAGTTAAATTAAGAAGATAATAATTGTAAATTTAGTTTAATCTTTGGTTATGATTACAGGAATTTTAAATAGTGTTATACAGTTAGATTTAAGTCAAAAAGATCTTGACAAATTCAAAGTATTAGAAATAAACCACTCTAAGAAAGAAATTATTTTGTCTGATGGATCTGAAAAATTTGAATGTAAAATTTTAAAGGAAAATATAATTAACCAGTCTTATATAGTCAAGATAAATGGTGAAATTTCTACTATTCGATTAATAAAACAAGTTGAAAAAACAATAGAAAATATGGGGATTCAAAATGGGAGCCAAAAAAACATTAATATTTTAAAAGCTCCTATGCCTGGTCTTATTCTTGATGTCATTGTAAAAGAGTCAGATTTAGTAAAAAAAGGCGATCCTTTAATTATTTTAGAAGCTATGAAAATGGAAAACATCTTATTATCGCCTTTAGATGGAATAGTAAAAGGGGTAAAAGTTAACCCTCAACAAACTGTTGAAAAAAACAACATCTTAATTAAATTTGAACTATGAAAAACCTTTTACTTATAATAGCATCTTTTTTATTCATTGGTTGTTCTTCAGGTTCCCCAAAAGACGGAGCTTTAGTTTCTGTTAAAAAAATACCCGAAATAACAGTGAGTGATTATATATATACACTAGGAGAAGTAACAATTAAATGGACAGCTTTCAAGCATTCTGCAAAAGCGCAAGTTGGTGGTAAGTTCAAGTCAGCAGAATTAAAAGGGTTTATAGAAAGCACCAACTTAAGCACTGCAATTTCGGGAGTGACATTTAAGATTCCTGTAGCTTCAACAAGTACCAATGATGAGGTAAGAGATTATAAAATTATCAATTCTTTTTTTAATACTATGGTTGATACAGATTCCATTTCAGGAAAAATTCTTTCAATTGATGAAAACGGGTCAGGCAAACTTGTGATTAACATGAATGGGCAAGAAGTTGAAAAACAATATAAATGGGAAATGGACCAAACCAGTAAGGAGATTTACCTTAAAACATCAATTGATGTACTAAATTGGGGTGCTCAATCCTCTTTAGACGCCCTTAACGAAGTATGTCTAGAACAGCATACTGGCCCAGATGGCAAAAACGTTTTGTGGCCAAATGTAGAAATTACGGTTATTGTAGATTTATAATTAAGTCTTTAGATTTTTAAGAATATATTTTCCAAGGATGTCGTATTCAATATTTATTAAATCATTTACTTTTAAATCCTTAAAATTTGTGTTTTCATAGGTGAAAGGAATAATTGCTACTTCAAAAGTTTTATCCTTGGTGTTTGCAATTGTTAAGCTTACTCCATTGATACAAACAGAACCTTTATTAACAAGAAGTTTAGGGTCTATATTTGCTCCTTCAAAATAAAACCTCCAACTTCCATTTTCGTTAGCTATTTTAATACATTTAACGGCATCATCTACATGCCCTTGAACCATGTGACCATCGAGTCTTCCACCAATTTTAAGACACCTTTCCAGGTTTAAAAGGCTTCCAACTTTCAAAAACCCAAAGTTTGTTTTTTGAACAGTTTCGTGAATTGCAGTTACTATATGATTTTTGTTGGTTTTTTCTACAACGGTTAAGCAGACTCCGTTGTGCGCTACACTCTGATCAATTTTTAATTCTTTAGATATTTCTGATTCTATTGTAAAGTGGAAGTTTTCCCCTTCTTTTTCTATAGCGGAAATTTTCCCTAAGCTTTCTATGATTCCAGTAAACATTTATTGATTATTTGATATGTTTTTTCTTGTAAGTTGTAGATGGCCATTAAGTTCTATGGTCTCGATTCCAAATAGTCTAATACTACTAACTAAACATTGAAAGTAGTAGGTTCCGCTTGGGCAATCTTGTTGTGTTTCTTCTGCAGTTCCGTCCCATAAAAACTCAGGATCTATCGTTTTGAAAATAACCTCACCCCAACGATTAAAAATATATAATTCGATCTTGTCTATATACTTAATTGGCATTATAGCTTGGAAGTAATCGTTAATTCCGTCACCGTTAGGAGTAAAAATATTGGGAAATATGTAGTTTGGGCAATTGTCAAAGCATACTGTATCACTTGGCAGACTTTCATTGTTATAAATCATGGAATCTGTAGCGGTCAAATAGTAACAACCAGCTATGGAATTTAATTCATTGTATTGGTTTTGATGCTGAAATGTTGTGTCTTCAATATTGTCAAAGAAATTAATTAGTGAATATGTACTATCTAAAAATGGTGTAAAATATAGGGAATAAGAAACAGCATCATCAGAACAAGAATTATTCGGATTATTCCAATTTAAAGTATTTATTTCCAGCTCACAATCCCCTTGTAAGGTTAATGTTGGAGCACAAGGCGGTGTATAGTCAAAAGGCATATCACATGCTTTTTGAGAAAGATTAATCAAAGGACTTATTATTGAAGAATCTAAATATTCTCCAACCGATTTAATAAAATAGCAATATTGTATTCTATTGGTTAATCCAGAGTCTAAAAAATAGCTCCCAATAGTTGAGTCAATTAGATTATAATTACCATCAATGGAGTCACTTCTAAAAATATAATACATATCGTTATTCCATGGCACATCTTCATTCCAAAAAAGTTCTATTTGGTTATCGTTTGGAACGGTTCTAAGATAAACACTTGTTGCAGGAGTACTATATCCTATAAGACTATCAGAATTTAAATAGGTATAATGTAACCCAACCCTATAGTTCCTATTGGTATCCACAGTATTTGTGTTTAAAGTGCTGTAGCTGTTTTCTAGTTCGTATAAGAAGTTTTTTGGTAGAAATTCATGAATTATATTTCCATTACTATTGGCAATTTTGTAGTGGTAGGGGCCCTGATACTGATTAGTGTCTAGTTCTGTTGGGTTAATCCAATTAATAGAATCTATCCCTTGTAAAGAATCTGTTACAACTACGCTTACATTTGTTAAAATTGCTACTTCCTTTTGGAGTGTTGAGCATGCTGTATCTGAGGGACAACTTTCAAGTTGACCAAAATCATAAATTCCGGTTACAAAATAGCAATATGATTTACCAATTTCCAGAGAGTCAAAGTCTATGAAAGTAGTATCGCTATTAGATAAGTTTTGATGAACAAGTGAAACACCATAGCTTGATAAATTAGGGGATTGACAACATTCTTCAAAAGTATTTATAGAGCCTAATTTTTTATATACATTATATCCTAGTGCATTTGAGCAAATTGCTTTATCCCATCTTAAATGTATAGAATTCCCTACAGAAGATGCAATTAACCCAGTTATGGGTGGAGGCCTAACCTCGATATTAAATGCTTCATAATCCGAAAGAACTGGGATTCCATTATCTTCCAATTCTATTAATATTGGGTAAGAAGATTGTTGAATATGTCCACAATTTGTATTCCACTGTAAGATTCCGTTGGCAATACCATTTGTTGCAACAGAAGAAAAAGTAGATGGTGAATTAGTTAAATTAAATGAAAGCCCTGCTATAGTCAGAGAAATAAAATCTGAATCTTGGTCTGTACCTTGAATATTTATATTTAGAGTGCTTCCAGCCTTAATACAAGTATCTTCAATAGGAGAAATATTAGGGGGATTATTGCTACAGTTATTATTAATAGTCAATTGAACATCTCTAATAACAGAACCTATTTTATAACCATTTCTCCATTCGGATATTAAAATTGTAAAATTAAACTCACCAATCATCAAAGGATTGTTCCAACATACAGTCCCAAAAACCGGATCAATGGTGAAATTTCCACCTCCGATAGCATCTGGAAAAACATAATAACTCCCTAATAGTAATGGAATTGCATCTTGACCAAGTGGAACTACCAATTCATAAGATAAAGAGTCCCCGTCTGGATCATAACCCATCGGATTGTAACAATAAGGCTTATTTAAACACCCTACTGCTGGGCATGGACATTCTGTAAATTGTACTGAGTTATTTCCTCCAGAAGCTCCTAAAACTGGAGATATTATCAAGAAAGTCTCTAAAGCAAAAACAACATCATCACTATTTCCGCCAGGCCAAACATTTAAAATTCCTGCATTTCTCATCGGGTCTTCCAGAGAAATTCTATGAGATCCGGTAGAAGTAAAAGTGTGTATACCAACATAAATATTTTTTTTGTGGTTAAGGGATAATGGTGATTGAGAAGTTCTCGTAAGAGTGTCTCTTTGGGCGTACGCAGTTCCCAAATCAAAGTCTAAGAATAGTTCAGGCCTGTCAGTTCCTGTAGCTGAACCCAAATCAGTACATGTAGTGATAGTGAATTCGTAAGTTAAGCCTCCAATATGAGTATAGGTTATTTCCCCTCCTCTGTTGTGAGAGCCCCAAATAAATATGGGGATTAATAAAAACAAAAAGTTAAAAACTCTAATTAACATATTTATTCAAAATTACTCAAAAGGACCTTAATTCTCATCATTTAAATATATTTAATAATTGACTTAAGTCTAAATAAAGACTTAATTATGGTTATTTTTGTCAATAATCATTCCAAATGCAGAATTTTATCAAATTAGGTATATCTCTAGGGGATCCAAATGGTATTGGTCCAGAAATTATCTTAAAAGCTCTTTTAGAAAAAGATAGTTTAAATGATATTATACCAATTATTTATTCCGAGTTGGAAATTATTGAATTTTATTTGAATCATTTGAGTATAAAAGCGGACGTAAATATTATTGACGATCCCTTGAAAGCTAAATATGGACTTCTAAATATTTTTCAATTAAGCAATTCAAATTTTAAAATTGATTTTGGACAGCGAAAAAAAGAAAGTGCTCAGATTGCTTTTCAATCATTAACTACAGCTAGCGAACATACTGTGAAAAACCTTATTGATGGCATAGTTACAGCCCCAATTGATAAAAACACTATTCAGGGACATAACTTTGATTTCAACGGTCACACCGAGTATTTTACAAGCATTACCAGTGGAAGCCAATCATTAATGTTAATGGCTCACGGAAAGCTTAAGGTAGGTATTGTAACTAATCATTTATCAATTGATCAAGTATCCAAGGCAATTACTGTTGGTGCTATTTTGAATAAAATCAGCTTGATGGACCATTCTTTAAAAAGAGATTTCAAAATTAAAAATCCAAAAATAGGACTATTAGGACTTAATCCTCACTCTGGTGATGGAGGACTTATAGGTCAACAAGAAGTTAAGATTATCCAACCAGCTATTCAACAAGCAATAGAAAAAGGGTTTAATGTATTAGGCCCATTTCCTGCAGATGGATTTTTTGCAAGTGAAAATTATAAAGAATATGATGGTATTTTGGGCATGTACCATGATCAAGGGCTAATACCTTTTAAAATATTAAGTAAAAACCAAGGAGTTAACTTTACTGCTGGACTTCCAATTATCCGCACCTCACCCGATCATGGAACTGCATATGACATAGCTGGAAAAAACAAGGCGAGTTTTATTTCTTTTAAAAACGCCATGTTATTAGCAAAAAAAATCTATATAAATAGGTATAAATATTAGGGTTAACTCCCGCCGGATTTTTTATTATTTGTCTGTTTCCCTTTGGCTGCTTCAGCCTTTTTCTTTTCTGCTGCTTGTTTTTTTAGCCTTGCTTGTTCTTTTTGTTTCTGCTCTTTTCTATTTTGCTCTTCATTAGAATTCTGCTCTTCATTAGCTTTCTGTTCTTCAGCAGCTTGTTGTTTTTGTTGTTGTCTTCTTTGTTCTTCAGCAGCTTGTTGTTTTTGTTGTTGTCTTCTTTGTTCTTCAGCAGCTTGTTGTTTTTGTTGTTGTCTTCTTTGTTCTTCAGCAGCTTGTTGTTTTTGTTGTTGTCTTCTTTGTTCTTCAGCAGCTTGTTGTTTTTGTTGTTGTTTTCTTTGTTCTTCAGCAGCTTGTTGTTTTTGTTGTTGTTTTCTTTGTTCTTCAGCAGCTTGTTGTTTTTGTTGTTGTCTTCTTTGTTCTTCAGCAGCTTGTTGTTTTTGTTGTTGTTTTCTTTGTTCTTCAGCAGCTTGTTGTTTTTGTTGTTGTCTTCTTTGTTCTTCAGCAGCTTGTTGCTCTTGTTGCTGTCTTTTTCTCTTTTTTTCAACTGCTTTTTGATCCTCTAATTGTTTTCTTTTTTGCGCTTCAACAATAGCTTTTTTTTGTTTTAGTTCCAAAAGCATTTTCTCTTCATTTATGCTCTTTTCATTATCTTCCTCTTTTTCATCATCCTCATTATCTTCTTCTTTTACTCTTATTTGCTCTTCTTTTGTTTCTTCATTTAATTCCTTCTCTTCATTATTATTGGTCCCATTGCTGGGCAAATTCCCATAAGCAAAACTTATAATTTCACTTGCAGATCCACAAGTGTTAAATGCATTAATTTCATAGTCATGAGTTCCTGGAGATAAATTTATCATTGATGTAAACACACCATTATTTACATTAAAATTAAATCCTTGAGAAGCTACACCATCAATTTTAAATATTACATTTTGTGTGTTATTAATTACTGCACTAATATATCCTCTAGAACTACTTGCTGTTACACTATTGCTATTGGGACTTTTTAAATTGATAATAGGATTTTTACATTCAATAGGAGCATATTTTATAGAGACTATACTTTCATCTTTTCCGTCATTATTAAATGCTTTGATATTGAAAATATTTATTCCATTTTGCAATTGGATTTCGGATTGAAAATCATCAAAATATGTGTCAAAAAGGAAGTTTTTTACAGTATTTCCATTCATAGTCACACTTACGTTATTAGCATTCTCAACGTTTTGTATTTGCCCACTTATTAAAATCATTTTATTATTGGTATTAAAACTCGAACTGGAGGGGTATGAAACTACAATTTTAGGGGGTTTATTTTGAGTTGGTTTTCTATACGAAATTATTCTTTGGTCATAGTCAATTCCTGCGCTATTTCTACCAGAAATATTTATTGTATTATTACCTTCTTTTATTAAAATATTACTTGCTTCAAAAATATTTCCAGAAAATGTAAAGTTGTTATGTAATACTCCGTTCAATTTAAATGTGACGTTTTTTGGAGATGATACATTTAAAATTGTGGCTCTTATGTTAACATACAAGGATGGAGAATTAAATGGGCTTAGCCCTGGGCTTGTTATCTTCACATTTGGCTTTGGAGTTACTATTGGCTTATAAAAAACAATACTTTCATCGAAAGCTGAACCTTGGTTGTTTTGGCCTTTTATGCGAATAATATTTTTTCCATTTTTCAATACAACATTTTTAGCAACAAATTTATTTCCTGAAAAATTAAATTTTGTCAGTAGGCCACCATTTACAGAAAATGTGATGTTATTTTCCCCTACTACGTTTAATATATTGGCATCTACTTTTATAAATCTAGATACTACTTCAGAAGGGCTTTTAGTTGGGCTAGTAAATCTCACTTTTGGGAGAGGGAAGGTTGGGGGTTTATAAATAACAATAGTTTCATCAAAACTAGAGCCTTGATTATTAGCCCCAACAATTTTTATATAATTCTTGCCAGTTTTGAGCAATACTTCAACTGCTTCAAACTTGTTTCCAGAAAATGAAAAGTTTGTATTTTTAATATTATTTATATAAAATAAAATATCTGCACTGTTCAATACGTTAAAGACATCAGCGTATATTTTGGTTTTATTATTATTTGAAACGTATGGGTTTTTGCTCGGATTAGTTATGTTTACCAATGGCTTTGGTAATAAAGAATTATTGTAGATTATGGTTGTATTGTCTTCTGCTAACCCTACGTTATTTTTTCCTACAATTCTTATTCTATTTTTCCCAGGAACTAACCTTATTAATTTTGCTTTAAATTGAGTTGCTGAAAAATCAAATTCGTAGGACCTGTTCCCATTGATGTAAAATTCAACATTGTATTTGTTTTCTACATTTAAAATAGTAGCCCTCAAGCTAGTAGTTGAGTTTAGAGAATTGTAAGGGTTAGTGTAAGGATTGGTAATATCCACCATTGGCTTAGGAAGGGGAGAAGAATAAAAAACAATGGTCTCATCAGTAGCATAACCGTAGTTGTTGGAAGCCGAAATTTGAAATATATTATTGCCGTTATTTAACGGAATATTATTAGCGCTAAAGTATTCACCATTGAAAGAGAAATTATAAATTCTTTCACCATTTATTTTAAATGTTATTTGACTTCTATCTACTATATTTAATATTGAAGCATGAATAGCGGAATATGGAGCGCTAGAAATATATGGAGAAGTATTTGGCACTGTAATTTTAACAGTCGGCGGCTCTTGTAAAGATGGAGCGTTATAATAAATAGTAGTAGTTTTAAAATCACTTCCAAATTGGTTTATTCCTCGCACTCTAATAATATTTTCTCCAGGGGATAAATTTATATTAGAATATAGAATATCATTTTTAAAACGGTAGTTTTTGGAATTATACCCATTTACAGAAAATTCAATATCTGACCTAGTTGAATTATAATTGTTACCATCTGAAAAATTATCCTCTAGGTTATAAATAGAATTTGAAAAATTAATTGTTGGCACCCTAGAGGTGTAAAAATTATCACTTGGATTTACCCTTTCTACTAACGGAGGTCTGCCTTGATTTAATGGTGGATTACTATTGATTGGAGTTGAACTTTCGGGTACATACTGGTTATTGTAGGATAAAGTTGGTTTGTTAGAAGAAATATCAAAATTAAGCTTAAGTGCAGTGTAATGGTACTTGTCATTTATTTGTGAGTTGTCTATATCGTTTATGTTGTTGGACAATGCATAGGTAATTTTATGTTCAACTCCTATAGACCACCTTTCATTAAATTGATATCCAATTCCAAAACCAAGAGAGGGCATAAATTTTAATTTATTTGTTTCAATTTTAGTTTCAAAATTATTGTCACTTAACCTTTTTAAATCCCTAGCTGTTTGCCTGTCGGAAATAAATGTTAAGGAGCTATAATCGTACGGATCTCCATTGAATGTACTATCCGAAGTTTCATTGAGAATGTCTCTATTGATGTTGTAATATGTTAAGCCAATTCCACCAAATCCATATAAAATAAGTCCAGTTTTTTCTCTTAATTTATTTAAGGTTAATACGCCTTCAAAAGTAAACTCATTAAATTTCATTTGATAGTTTGTGTATGCATATACAGAATCATCCAAAATAAAGTTTGTACTATAAAAGCCATATGGTGATGCAAACGAATCAGCTGTAGCTGTCCACCCGGAATTTTTTCCTTTCAAGTATCTAAATCTTAAATCAACAGAGAAAAATTTATCTTTATTTTCATATACTCCTTTACCTACAGTAAAACCTCTAGAAAACCCTGCAAAGGGGTTGTTAAATGCTGAATTATTATTTTTTCTCTCAGGTTCTTGCCAGCTTCCACCTATATTAATCCCCAAATTCCACCCAGTATCATTGGTGTAGTTAACATATTGAGCTACTGAAATATTGGTTAAAAAAACTATTACATATAAAAATATTTTTTTAATCATATGTTAGTAAATTTACATATATCGTGCCAAATTAATACATACCATGATTTAATGTTTTATTATTTTTATAAAAACAAACTATTTACACTATTAATGTTTAGAAAATTTTTGATTTTATTTTTTCTTAATTTTTTTTTGGAATACAATTTTATTTTGACAGTAGGGAGCCAATAATTTATTTGGAATTAGTGTAAAACAACTTTTTGAAAATAATTGGAACGCCCTTGTAAATAGTGATCTTTCCAAAAACAAAGCAAGTTTTATAATAATGGTTGAAAAAAAATAAATTATCTAACTACACTTTCCCCCAAATAATTATGACAACTTTTACTGGAAGAATTAACCCTGTTTTTACTGTGTTTTCAAGCTGAATATAAAGAAGTTTTTGCCTTTGGATTTTATGTTAAAAATGAAAATTCATTTTCTTCTCAATTAAAGATAAATTTTTCTAAAAACTTACAGATTTCATATGCTCACGATTTTTTCATTTCAAACTTTTAAAAAAAAAGCAATCTAAGTTCAAGAGAGTTTATGATTTTTTCACTTTTTTTTCATCTGAAAAAATAAGGATTAACTATCCAATTATTTATTTTTAAAACAATTTCTTTAAATTATGAATGTTTATATGGAAGAAATCTTACTATGCACAAGGCTTTATCAACAATTATTGGTACTTTTCAACAAAAAAACAGAACCATAAGTAATTTTTTGCGTATTAAATACGTGATAATACGGGTTTGTAAGATCTGTTTTCTACATGTTTATGAAGCTATTTAAAGTTATATTTTTATTATTTTTCATAACTTTTTTCAAAAGTTACATCAGTCAATCACAGCCAGATTTTACAAAAGGGGCCTATATTGATAATCAGCAAACGCAATCCTTCGGTCTTTGTTCACCAGGTTTTGTAAATTCTCTTTTTGAGTCAAAAGTGACCATATTTTCATATAATGGCAACGGAGTTACTTGTAATGGAGATGAAAATGGAAGAATTAGAGTAGATATTATAGACGGTATTGGACCTTTCGAATACCAATGGGGGACTAATGGATCATTTGCTGTTCCATCACCTATCGAAACTTTTGATAGATCTGATTCAATTGTTGATCTCCCTGCCGCTAATTACACTTTAATTGTTTATGACAAAGGTTGCCCAGACGGTTTAGGTGGAGCCGATGTAATTTTTTTTAATGTAATTAATATTTCTTCACCTGCAGAGATGCAGTTCCAAAATCTTGGCACACACGCTTTTCCACCAAGTTGCATTGCTGGTGCGGGGACTGTTAATGATGGTAGCATTAGGGCTAGAGCAATTTTTGGTACTGGCCAAAAATCATATTCCTGGGACAGCGGAACTTTTAACAGTACACCTACAAATGGTTTAAGCGAAGTTACTGGATTAACTGCAGCATTTCCAGATGGAACAGATTATACTGTAATAGCAGAAGATGATAATGGATGTACGGCATCAAAAACATATAATTTACCAAGTCCAACTCAAGTTTTTTCTAATGCAGTCGTTACTCAGGGAGGGTGTTTAGGATTTAATGACACTGAGTTAACATCTACACCATCTGGAGGAATAGGACCTTACTTTTACACATGGACTGTTAAGAACTCTGCTACCTCATTTTCTGAACTTGTCGCACCTGCTTCTGGGGCTATTTCAAATTCAACTCCAACAAGTGGTTCAGGGACACCAAATGGACCTCCTGATCCTAATGCAACAAATCCTATGATTTATGTTTTGAATGTTGTAGATTCCAAAGGATGTACAACAATTCCAGCAGATACTAATTTATCGGTTACAATTCCTAGTAGCCCTACCGTAGACGCAGGGCCAGCTTTAAATTCTACATGCGAAGGACAACCTTCAGAGCCCATGGGCGGATCAGTTGGTGGTTCAGCTACAGGAGGTCAGTGGTCTGGAGGAATAGCGGCTAATTGGACAGATGCTACTGACCCCGCCAATGCTACCTATACTCCTTCTTTTGGAGAAGTTAGTCCAATAACTCTTGAATTAGAAACAACGGGTGGTAATTGTGGTACTATTACTGCCACAAAAGTTCTTTCATGGGATACTGGTCCAACAGCGACAGTGAATAGTGAGGCGATATGTGCTGGAGATGCAGCAGCAACGTTTACCGCGACAAGTGCTACAGCTACTAGTTGGTTGTGGAGTGAGAATGGGTCTGGTACATTACAGAATACGAGTGGTACAACAGCTGGGAACTATACAGTAGTAGTAACGGATGCTAATGGATGTTCAAGTGCACCAGCTACGGGTGTATTGACAGTAAATGCAGCTCCAACAGCGACAGTGAATAGTGAGACGATATGTGCTGGAGATGCAGCA
>Ga0233444_10005122_pt1 | contig 12220 bp, 10 predicted proteins | sample SI_124_October20_6_FD_182792 | JGI IMG/M metagenome (GOLD analysis project Ga0233444, IMG submission 182792) | Seawater microbial communities from Saanich Inlet, British Columbia, Canada - SI_124_October2016_10_MG | ecosystem: Environmental > Aquatic > Marine > Inlet | place: Canada: British...
ACCTTTAACATACCAAACATGTGTAACCGAAGAAGCAAGTTCAACAAATCCAATTCGGTGGCGACGTACATTAGACTCAATAACCTCAACACCACAACGTTCACAAATAATACCTTTGTACCGTACCCGTTTATATTTACCACAGTGGCACTCCCAGTCATTTACAGGACCAAAAATCCTTTCACAAAATAACCCACCCATCTCAGGTTTAAGAGTTCTGTAATTAATCGTTTCTGGTTTAGTAACTTCACCCACCCTTTCTCCACTTGGTAATACCCGTTCGCTCCAACTTCGAATCCGAGCAGGGGAGGCTAAATTAATTTTTACGTAATCAAATGATCTTTCTGTTTGGAACATGAATTAATTGCTATTTTAATTAAATTGCTTTTCAAAATTATCTGGGGGGTCACCCATTAAATTAATTTCGTAGTCTTTTAAACCTTTGTTTTGGTAAACATCTAATTTATATGTAGCAACGTCAAGACATAAAGCTTGTAATTCTCTCATTAAAACCTTAAAAGATTCCGGTATTCCTGGTCGTGGAATTGGTAAACCTTTTACGATTGCATTTAAAGTTTCATTACGCCCTTGCATATCATCCGACTTAATTGTTAATAATTCTTGGAGTGTATAAGCTGCACCAAATGCTTCAAGTGCCCAAACTTCCATTTCCCCTAATCGTTGACCTCCCTGTTGAGCCCGACCACCGAGAGGTTGCTGGGTAACTAAAGAATAAGGTCCCGTTGAACGAGCATGAATTTTATCATCTACTAAGTGGACTAATTTCAACATGTAAGCACAACCGACTGTGATTGGGTTTTCAAAATTTTGACCTGTTCGACCATCCCGTAAAACCATTTTCCCTGGGTGTTTAGAAGAGAAAATCCAATCCTTAGTTAGCGAAGCTTCTTTTAATTTTTTATTTACTAATGCGCGCGAGGCTTCTGAACCGTGCATCTCATCAAATGGAACAACTTTAAATCGAACATTTAAATTATCAGCCGCCAAACCAAGTAGACATTCAAACAATTGACCTACATTCATTCGAGATGGTACCCCTAATGGGTTTAATAAGATATCGACTGGCGTACCATCAGGTAAGTAAGGCATATCTTGACGTGGTAATATTTTTGAAATAATACCCTTGTTACCATGACGCCCTGCCATTTTATCACCGATTTGAATTCGACGCGTTTGCGCAATGTAAACCTTTAATACCTCATCTGTTCCTGGGGGTAAATCATCACGGTTACTACGAGAGAAAATCTTTACATCTAAAACACGACCACAAGTACCATGCGGTAATTTTAAAGAAGTATTTCTCACATCTCGAGATTTTTCGCCAAAGATTGCTCTTAATAATTTTCCTTCGGGAGGATAATCAGATTCTCCTTTGGGAGTTAATTTACCTACTAAGATGTCACCAGAATCAACCCACGTACCAATTTTAACAACACCATTTTTATCTAAATTTCTAATAGAATGTTCGCTAACATTAGGTAGGTCTCGCGTGATTTCTTCCATTCCTAATTTAGTTTGACGAACTTCAATTTCAAATTTTTCAATATGCAGCGAGGTATACAAATCATCATAGAGTAGGCGTTCACTAATAACGAAGGCATCTTCGTAGTTATAACCCTCCCAAGGCATATAAGCAATCAGAATATTTTGACCCACCGATAATTCACCACCTTCTGTCGAAGCACCATCAGCAATAATTTGACCGATTGTGACCTTTTCATTAACAGAAACTAGGGGGCGTTGGTTAATACATGTATCTTGGTTTGAACGTTGATATTTAATTAAATTGTAAGTAAAACTCGTCTGGTTCTTATCCTTAACAATAACTTTATTGTCCTTAATTTGCGTTACTTTACCACAGCAAATACTTAACACAGTCATACCGGAGTCACGAGCGGTTTGGCCTTCAAGGCCTGTACCAACTAAAGGAGCTTGAGGATATAATAATGGCACTGATTGACGCTGCATATTCGACCCCATTAATGCTCGGTTCGCATCATCGTGCTCCAAAAACGGAATTAGAGCAGTTGCTAAAGAAACTACCTGAATTGGTGAAACAGCAATGTAATCCACTTCTGTTGAGGGAACTTGTACAAGCTCCTGACGGTAACGTACTGGCACACTTTGGCTTTGAATTAATCCATTATCACCAATTTCTAAATCACCCGCGGCTAAACGATACTTATCCTCAGTCGTCGCATCTAAATAAATTGGAAATGAATCTTGTAAAACTTTTCCATCTTTTACTTTATAGAAGGGTGTTTCAATGAAACCGTAAGAATTTACACGTCCATATGTCGAAAGCGAACCGATTAAACCAGCGTTAGGACCCTCAGGCGTTTCTATTGGACAGATTCGACCATATTGGCTTGGGTGAATATCACGTACTGCAAACCCCGCTCTATCTCTAGTGATTCCTCCAGGACCCAATACTGATAACCTACGTTTATGAGTAAGTTCCGCTAATGGGTTTGTTTGATCCATGAATTGTGAGAGTGGATTTGAGCCAAAAAATTCACGAATCGATGAAACTAATGGTTTTGGATTCACCAAAACATTAACGCGTAAATATTTTTGTTCACAAATAGTCATGCGTTCTTGAGCAATGCGCTCTAGACGGTTTAAACCGATGCGTATTTGGTTCTGGAGAAGTTCACCAACAGAACGAATTCTTCTATTACCTAAATGATCAATATCATCTTCGGCAGTTGGGGACAATCTAAAATTGATTAATTCATCGATAATAAATAGAACATCTTTAGACGTTAGAATATGAATATTATTTTCAATGTCTAAATTTAAGCGTTTATTAATCTTATAACGACCAACTCGACCTAAATCATAACGCTTGGGGTCAAAAAAGCGTGAATATAAAATTTGTTGTCCAGCTTTAAATGTTGCAGGTTCACCCGGGCGAAGTTTATTATGGACTTCTAAAAAAGTGTCCTCTAGTGATATTGATTCATACTCTTTAAAAGTTTTTTGGAAATATTCTGGGTGTTTTAAAGTCTGGAAAATTTCTTGATCGGTAAGGCCAACAGCTTTTAAAAAGATATAAGCAGAGATTTTTTTTGCTTTATCAATTTTAACGTGAATGAAATCATCTTTATCAATTTCAAATTTAACCCATGTACCACGGTTTGAAATAAGGCTTGCAGTATAAAAACGAAAATTTTGTTTATCTGTATCCGTTTTATAATAAATCCCTGGACTTCGTACAATCTGGTTAATAATAATACGCTCGATTCCATTCACTAAAAATGTTCCTTCATTCGTCATTAATGGAATGTCACACAGAAGAACTTCATTTTCAGTTGTTTGCGTTAAATTATTTAAATAAACCAGTTGGGCAAGGGTATAGATGCGAACGCTATAGGTTGTATCGCGACGTTTTGATTCCGCTAAGCTATATTTAGGGTGTCGAATTTTATAAAATTTCGCGGATAAATTTAATTCCAATTCATCCATGTAGTCACGTATAGCCGAAAAATTTTCCAGCTCTTGAATAAAGCCTAATTCGAGAAACCAACAAAAACTTATCCGTTGAGTTTCTAATAAATTCGGTAATAGGTATTTATAAACATTTTTCTGTACGCTAAACATTTTATGGATATTTACTTCAGGGTTTAACAAGTAGAATATTTTTATTGCCTACTAATTTACATAAGGCGCCGGAATCAGTAAAAGTAGATTACTTAACCGTAAATTAGAGTCATCAAAGCTAAAATAGTAAATTTAACTATCCCTATATAAAAAGTAAGAATCAAAAGTATTTTTGAAACATATAACCAACCCCACGAATTGTTAAAATTAAATCTGGGGCGGACGGGTTACTTTCTAACTTTGATCTAAGTCTGAATACGTGCACATCAACTATCCGAGTATCTACATCCCGTTGGGGGGTATAACCCCAGATGTTGTCCAAAATAGTTTTACGTGAAAGTTCGTTGCCAGCGTTGTGAATTAATAAAGATAAAAGCTTAAATTCAATAGTTGTTAATTTGATGGGTGTAGAATCCTTTAGGACTCTTTTTTTAATTAGGTTAATGGATATATTACCAAAATTTAAAGTTTTTGGTTTTATTGTTGGGTGATTTTGAGAGGTAATAAACGGCCTTTTTAAAAGGCAACGAATTCTTGCCTCTAATTCTTGTGGTGAAAACGGTTTTACTATATAATCATCTGCACCTGCATCAAGTCCCATTATGCGGGCAGAAATATCTTTTAAGGGAGTTAAGATAATTATAGGCGTTTGATTTCCTTGCCGAAGTTTTCTACATAATTCGTAACCATCGACTTTAGGTAATAAGATATCTAAAATTATTAAATCAGGGTGCTCCTTTGAAACAAGAACTAAAGCTTTTTTAGCCGTTGATTCCAAGAAGACACTGTAACCAAGGGAGGAAAGACGTCGACCTAATAATTCTCTTGTTGTTTCCTCAGAATCAACAACTAATATTTTTTCATTATATTTTGTCACTATACTAGCTTAATATGGAACCTAATAGACGATTTTACGTTTCAAAAAAGTTCAACGAAATATTAATTTTTAAAAAATAAAAACTATCCTGATATAAGTCTAACAAAAATACTGGTAGTTATGGTATTATTATAAGTACTTATATGCAAATAGGCGAGCGTAGCCAAGTGGTTAAGGCACTGGGTTGTGGTTCCAGCATTCGCGGGTTCGATTCCCGTCGTTCGCCCTTTAGATTTACTCTGTTTCTAAAAACACATTTAGATATTTTGCTATCGTAATTGCTTCATCTTCAATTTTGTTTAAAGCTCGAGGCTGTTCAATACCAGTTAGAGGTATCTCGCGACTATCTGTTAAACATAGTAGAAGTTGACGTTTTGGATTTATCCCTTCTTTGATTCGCATTTTTATAGATTTTACTTCCTCAAAGGGAAAAGTAAAGACTAACTCACGATTTTTTCCGGGAAAACCTTTTCGATAAAGTTTTACTTGCTGACGCTCACGATTATACTCGTTATAACCGGAACCAACATCCCACCAAACGGTTAAAGCTAGAAAAATACCTAATATAGAACCTACCGTCCCATAGAACACTAATACGATTCCTTGGGGAATAAAAGAAATTCCAGTGGAATCGGAGAAAAATAATAAATTTGTTTTAAAGAAACTTGAAAGGCCGGTAAGGAAAAACCCAAAACCGCCTAAACTTACGGCAATAGACCAAAAAATATTACTAAGACTTCGTGATCCGTCAAAGTAAGAAGTAAGTGATGAATTTTTTTCTATGTAATTCATGATACCGATTAATTTATAGTAAAAAAATTATAGACTTAGTAAGAAAAAGGCACCAAAAATTGAAGACTGATTCATAGTTTTTACCCTCCTATCCTTAAGTCCTCTAAAGCGAACCCTAAACTTTTTAAAAATAGGGTTCGTTAGTTATTTAGAGGGTACCGAAACTAAATAAAAGGGGTTAAAAATACAATGTGACTAGATAAGTCTGATTGTTTTTAAACCGTAGTAAATCCCTGCAGCTAAACTAAACATTAGTGTCATTAATAGGATGTAACCGATAAGAGTACTCATAGCGATGTTACTGTTAAATTCTACAAGATGAAAATTTTCATATAGTACTAGAATACCATATCGTAATAAAAATTTTATCTCTTCCTTTCTTATATACCTAAAAAAAATAAAACCTATCTTTATTTTTTTAAGCCTTCAATAATACCGCGCCAAACAAGGCCAATTACTTGTCCTAAAACGGTTGTTAACGTAAACCGAACACTCTTACTCAAAACAAAAACTGCTTCATCAAAGCGGCTTATAATAAAATCACTAATCTCAACGATGATAATAGTCAATAAAGACAAATTTTTAAGAGAGAATAATTCTTCAGCACGATTAGCGTAAATAATACGACAATAAATACCGGTTGTTTTAAAAATATAAATTTCGTGACGATTATTGTAAAGATTAATAGGTCTCTGAATGTAGCTTTTAATATACAATTGCCAATTTAAGTTGTTTTTAAAACGCTCTAAGTTACGCAAAGATAGGAATTTTGATCGATATAAAATCTGTCTAAAGGCATACACTGAGGAAAAATTAACTAAGCTAAAATAAACAACAGAGTTACTTATTTCCAATGCTAAATTATCAATTAAAGCTTCAATAAAACTTTCTGATGCCGAATTGTATATAGGGTAATAAATAGAACGGAAATAAGGCGAATTTGGATCCATTAACGAAAAAAACGGAACCTTAAATAGGATATCAGTATCCTTTAAAAGATTTTTAACGTATAGGGAATTTTTTAAACTAGTAAGATTTATTCTTACTTTGTAACCATACTTTTTTGTTAAGAAATCTTCACAAACATTTTTTATGCACTCTAGAAAAAGTAATTTACCTTTTCTCCGCAGGACATTTTCATACTTTGGATTAGATAATAACTTCTCATAAAGGTCTTCTAGTTGGGAAACAGCAAGAAGGAGTAATTCCTTTCGTACATCTTCTTTTAAGATATCGATTCCAAGTAGAACTTGATTCCCTTTTTTATTACTAAAATTGGTCTTGTATAAAGTTTTAGAAAAAACTTTTGTCGTAAAAATATTCTTATTATTTAGGTCTATTGTTGTATTCACTTTCGTCCGCCTCAGTAACAATATAAAAATTCTTAATAAAAAGTAGAACCCTAGATAAAACGTCTTATTATGAATAGATATTTTATCTAGGGTTTACCTTTACCAAGGTTGGTGCATAAATTTTAAGTAAAAATTAGTACATCGCTAAGGAAAGTGTATCCGGCGCGTAACGCTGAATTTCAATAATAAAAGCGGCTGTAAAACTCATCCAAGCTGTTATTAAAACAGGCGCTGTCGATAGGTATGTCAGAAGATTCTTATCCATGGGTTTTGCTTATTAAAATAAAAATTAGATAATTTAACGTGGCGATACTGTTACTTCATCACTAGGAACTAAAAGATCTCCAGAAACTAATTCTTTCCAAGCGGCAAATGGCCACATAAAGCTTGCCGACATCATACCAATTGCAACTGGCACATTGATAATAATTTCGTTTTCGTTTGGTTTATCTGTTTTTTTAGAAAACTGCATGTAACTACGACCAGACCAACCGATCCAACCAGCGATGTATAAGAAACCAATACCAGGGATAACGAATTCACCAGCATGACTTGGTCTTCCATCTGCAATCAGGTGAGGTAAACCATCTGCACCACATAGTAGACCTTGCTTTCCATACTTATCGAATCGAGCTTTAGTCCCGTCTATTTGAGCCTGAAGGGCTAAGTAAGCAGGAGTACCTTCTTCATAATTTTCAAGACGTGAAGATAATTTTTTAACACTACCATCAAGTCTACGCTTAAATACAGCAGAATCTTTACATGGTACTAAACCACTAACATCAGCAGAGGCCATGTTTGGTGTGCTAGCAAAAATTGAAACTGTAAGAAAATATAATAACCAGCGCTTCATAAAAAAAAATAAAAATTTATTATTATTAACAAACTACATACTAACATTATAGTATTTCATTTTCTTCTTCTTTGCTTTAGGACCTGATATTAATTGATCTTTTTAAAATTTGTCGAAATTCTTGTTGGAAAAATAAGACAGCACGGTTAGATTTACCACCCAGAGCAACACTGTTTTTAGCCTCTACGAACCAAATCTGAGAATATGTAAAGAAACTTACATAAATACTTACCATTAACAATAAGAAAGAGAAATAAACAATATTTATACCAGGGTCCGATTTTATCTGAAGTCCAGTACTCGTTATATAATCCGCAAATTGTACCTTTGTATTTCCTTGTGTTACGAACGACTCACCAAGTTGTAATTCTTGTAAGAATTCTCCTTGTGAATTGTACAATGCTATCTTACCTTTAAGATCATTAATAACGACTGTTAAATTTGTATTCGTCGTACTTTGAGCAGATCCAAAATTTAATGAACCAAACCAGAATCGATTGCCTCCTTTTGTTATTCGTTTTAAAGGAATTTGAAAATTTTGTTCATTTTCCAATTTTAGTTTTATACCAACGATATCCCAATCTGTTTGATAAAGAACAATATCTTTATAAATTAATGGCTCATTTACAAAAACAATTTTTCTTTTTATTTCTTTACCATCCTCGTTCAACAATGATAAGTCTGAATAAAATTGATCAGTTTTTAATTCTTTTGTGTAGGTAATCCAGAAATTGTTTATACGACATGAAAGATCTTGTGGAACATAAGTACTATTTCCAAATTTTGTTAAATTTTGAACGTGGAAAATTTCTCCAACTGGGATAATTTCTTGTGCTGTATAACCACTTAAAGACCCAATACTTGAACCAAGAAGCAACACGATTATACTAGCATGTACAACAACAGGAGCAATACGCCCTAAGAGACCCGAATAACCATAACCTTTTTTCTTTTGGCGGAAAAAATGGTATCGGTTATCATTACAGTTGTAAGCAACCGTATTGGAAAAACCGAATTTTATATTATCGTTTACACTTAAAGTCTTATATTGCGAAGGCTTGTTAATGAATTTCCATAATTTAAAAGTTTTGATTGAAGGTAATTGAGTTGTAAAAGTACAAGCTAAAAGAGAACTACCAAATAAAAATAGTAATAGTAAAAACCACCAAGCCGTGTAAATTTTATCTAAAGATAAGAAAGTTATAACTTTCCATGTTAAAAATCCAAAGAGTGGCTTAAGTTCAGAATAATTCTCCTTATAGAATGTTAAACTTTGATCTTGCTCAATAATTGTTCCAACAGCAATGACAACCCCAATAACTAATAACAAAGCAATTGCAAGCTGTAAATTAGCTAAATTTTTTAGTAATAGGTTTTTATTCCTACTAAGATTTACCATGTAAAGTTATTTTTGATTTATTATTTGACAAAAAACCTTCGTTTACTTTATTATAAGTATTACATGCCGGGATAGCTCAGTTGGTAGAGCAGTGGATTGAAAATCCTCGTGTCTCCAGTTCAAATCTGGATCCTGGCACTATTAGGTTGCTTTCAGAACTTTATATTAACATATTTCGAAGATCATATTCAAGATTGGAGAAAACTAACGTGTTAAGACATTTAAAGTGAAACATATAAAAATAATTAAATTAGTGACATAATTTAGTTGTAAGTATTTTAAATTTTAAATACCATTTTTCTACTGATATCAAGTTGTCCTTAAACTACTAATTTAAGACGTATCGGCAGTAAAAAAAATTAATGTTTAAACGTCTATTTAATTCTTCTGAAAAATATATTAATATTACTTATCTATCATATAAACAAAGTTTGTGTTTTATTCGGAGAGGTTTGTGATATTTTATTATGTAAGATAAAAGAATAAAGACTATTTTATTTTGCTTTTTATACTTCAACCTCTAAATTTTTAGTTTTTGGAGTATATAATCCAGCAATTTTATACCATAACTTTAAACCAGGAGGTTTTCATGTCACAAGCTGTAGAATCACGTACTCGTATTAAAAGTGAACGTTACGAATCAGGTGTAATCCCTTACGCTAAAATGGGTTACTGGGATCCTGATTACACAATTAAGGAAACTGATATCCTTGCTCTATTCCGTTGTACTCCACAACCAGGTGTAGACCCAGTAGAAGCAGCAGCAGCACTAGCTGGTGAGTCTTCAACTGCAACATGGACAGTTGTATGGACTGACCTACTAACTGCATGTGATCTTTACCGTGCTAAGGCATACCGTGTAGACCCTGTACCAAGTGCAGCTGATACTTACTTCTGTTACGTAGCTTACGATATCGACCTTTTCGAGGAAGGATCTCTAGCTAACCTAACTGCATCTATTATTGGTAACATCTTCGGATTCAAGGCTGTTAAAGCTCTTCGTCTAGAAGATATGCGTTTCCCTTACGCACTTCTTAAGACTTACCAAGGTCCAGCTACTGGTCTAGTTGTAGAGCGTGAGCGTATGGATAAGTTCGGTCGTCCACTTCTTGGTGCTACAGTTAAGCCTAAGCTAGGTCTTTCTGGTAAGAACTACGGTCGTGTAGTATTCGAAGGTCTTAAAGGTGGTCTAGACTTCCTTAAGGATGATGAGAACATTAACTCACAGCCATTCATGCGTTACAGAGAGCGTTTCCTTTACTCAATGGAAGGTGTTAACCACGCATCTGCAATGACTGGTGAAGTTAAGGGTCACTACCTAAACACAACTGGTGCGACTATGGAAGATATGTACGAGCGTGCTGATTTCGCTTGTTCACTAGGTTCTATCATCGTAATGATTGACCTTGTAATCGGTTACACAGCTATTCAATCAATGGCTTACTGGTCTCGTAAGAACGACGTTCTTCTTCACCTTCACCGTGCAGGTAACTCAACTTACTCACGTCAGAAGAACCACGGTATGAACTTCCGTGTAATCTGTAAGTGGATGCGTATGTCAGGTGTTGACCACATTCACGCAGGTACTGTAGTAGGTAAGCTTGAAGGTGATCCTCTAATGATTAAAGGTTTCTACAACACTCTTCTAGATACTAAGTCAGAGGTTTCTCTACCTGAAGGTCTATTCTTCGCACAGGATTGGGCTTCTCTACGTAAGTGTGTACCAGTAGCTTCTGGTGGTATCCACTGTGGTCAAATGCACCAACTAATTAACTACCTAGGTGATGATGTAATTCTTCAGTTCGGTGGTGGTACAATTGGTCACCCAGATGGTATCCAAGCGGGTGCTACTGCTAACCGTGTAGCTCTTGAGTGTATGGTTCTAGCACGTAACGAAGGTCGTGATTACATCGCTGAAGGTCCTCAGATCCTAAGAGATGCAGCTAAGACTTGTGGTCCTCTACAGACTGCGCTAGATCTTTGGAAGGATATTACTTTCAACTACGCGTCTACAGATACTGCAGACTTCGCTGAGACTGCAACAGCTAACAGATAATTTTAATACTCTTTTTAAGAGTTTAAAATTCACGCATTTTCGATTTAGAACCCATACTAACTTATGGGTTCTATACTAACTACAATCATTAATTTTCATTTAAGGAGTACACAATGAAACTAACTCAAGGATGTTTTTCTTTTCTTCCTGACCTAACTGACGAGCAAATCACTAAGCAGATCCAATACTCGATCGATAAGTCTTGGGCTATCTCTATCGAGTACACTGATGATCCGCACCCTCGTAACAACTACTGGGAAATGTGGGGTCTTCCTCTTTTCGATATTAAGGATGCAGCTGCAATCCTTTTCGAGATCAACATGTGTCGTAAGGCTAAGCCTAACTACTACGTTAAGGTAGCTGCTTTCGATAACGCACGTGGTACTGAGTCATGTGTTTCTTCATTCATCGTTCAGCGTCCTGCTTACGAGCCTGGTTTCAGACTTGTACGTCAAGAAGTTGAAGGTCGTAAGCTTGTTTACACAGTAGAAGCATACGCACCAGTAGCTAAGCCTGAAGGTGAGCGTTACTAATTAATCTTTGATTAATTAATAAAAAAAGAGCTTTGCAAATTTTGCAAAGCTCTTTTTTAAATGGTCTTTAGTTATCGGAACAAAACTGCTTACGGTAATAACACAAATTTTTTTAAGCATATGACTTATTTTTATAAAAAATTGTATATTTGTGATTATTTTACTATTAATAGTAAGGCAGCAAAATTGGAATATTTGTCTCCACAAAACCTCGTTAATTCTACTACGGGCTCTCTTCTGGACATCTACACAAAGAGACCCATAGTATATATATGTCAAACCCTCGCTATAAAAATTTTTATTTTATGATGGGGCGGTTCTATTCGCCAAATAAAAAATACTAAAATTCATCCTAGGGGTTATCTGGCTTTGAAGATCGCGTTGAAGCAAGCTCTCCCCCACCCCCTGAGTCGAATTGGAAAGCAATACGGGTTGTATCTCGTTCACTAAAAATGGCTTCCAGTTCACCGAATAGTCGTTGGATATCGGTGACTGTTTGTCCTACAGTTGATGTGTCTATGTCAACTAACTTTACAACATGTCCGCCCTGAGTAAAATCTAGTCGGAATTGGGTTCTATCAGTATCACACTGCCCAGTCATTGTTTCCCCAATTACGCTCAAAAACCTATTTGACATTAAACTAAGACGATCTTTCAAATCAGATCTGATACTAGACGTATCTTCTGGGTCAAAGCCAAGCGCTCGTTTTTTGAGAAGCCGATCAGTACTTTCG
>Ga0233444_10005123_pt1 | contig 12218 bp, 13 predicted proteins | sample SI_124_October20_6_FD_182792 | JGI IMG/M metagenome (GOLD analysis project Ga0233444, IMG submission 182792) | Seawater microbial communities from Saanich Inlet, British Columbia, Canada - SI_124_October2016_10_MG | ecosystem: Environmental > Aquatic > Marine > Inlet | place: Canada: British...
CCTATCACGCGTGGGCTTATGATTTGAATGGCCAGCTTCGCAAAACCCCGCATATTGGCGGGCCGGATGTGCATGAGCATGATACCGTCAATCATTGCGATTATCCGCTGAACGAGGTGCGCTCGCACCAATGGCGCGATATTATTTTCGTGAATATTGGCGGACAGGCCGCGCCATTCGAGACCTATGCAAACGATTTGATTGCGCGCTGGCAGGAATTTGATCAGCCCGTCTATCATAGCGGGCCAGATTCATCCTTCAGCCTGACGGTCAATTGCAATTGGAAACTTGCGGTCGAAAATTACTGTGAGGCCTATCATCTGCCCTTTATCCATCCGGGGCTAAACAGCTATTCACGGCTTGAGGATCATTATAATATCATGCCGGTTCCCGCCTATGCCGGTCAGGGTTCAACCGTTTATGCACCGCAAATCAGCGATGATGGCCGCGCCTTTCCAAATTTTGACGGCCTGTCGCAACAATGGTCATCAGGTGCGGAATATGTTGCACTATTTCCAAATCTGCTTTTTGGCGTTCATCGCGACCATTGCTATGGCATTATTTTGGTGCCTGATGGGCCAAATCGCACCATCGAGCATGTTGAGATCTATTACGCGCAAGACGCGGCAACAAAGCCGGCCTTTGCCGATATGCGTGCCACCAATACCGCCATGTGGCGTGATATTTTTGTCGAAGATGTGTTTGTTGTGGAAGGCATGCAAAAAGGCCGTCATTCCAGCAAATATGATGGCGGCAAATTCTCGGCGGTGATGGATGCGCCAACGCATCATTTTCATAAATGGGTTGCCACGGCGTTAAGCGGGTAAATCAAAGCGGCGTTAATTGGCCGTTTCGGCATAGATCCGGTCAAGCTCGCCGCTGATAACATATTCAACCAGAAATTCGCCAAGCCGTTCAATTTCGCGGTGAAACCGCGTGCCTTCGACACCGTCAAGGCCAGAAAAACCTGGTGTGGCGTTTCGTGCTGCTGATAATTCAGAGAGGGGCGGCGCCAGAATAGCATTGACTTCGGATAACGCATCGCTGATTGGCTGGAAATTACGCTGATGCGGCGACACCCGGTTGGGGACAACAACAACATGCGGCGTGACTGATCGCAAATCGGCCTTTCGCTCATCAATTTCCTTGATAAAATCAATCGTTGGCCTCAAATCAGCCCACGACATTGAGGTTGGCACCAAAAGCGTGTTGCATAAAAAAGCCAATTGCCAAAAATTACCAAGCTTGCCAGCACCGGTATCAACGACTGCCATATTTTCATTTTGCGCAAGCAAGCGACGAAGCACGCCGTCAAGCGTGGACATATTGACGCCATCGTAACGGTCACCAACTGGCAAAAATCGTACGTCACCACTCTTGCTTTTTGGTTCCATCAGCTCAAATGATGTACCTTGCGGGTCAGTATCAATCAACGTCACCGACTGACGTTTGAATCGGCGGCGCAAATATTCTGTCAGGTAAACGCTAAGCGTGCTTTTCCCAACACCCCCTTTGATATTCCCAACAAAGATTGCTTTGGCGATTTGCGGTGCCATTTCACTCATTTCTCACTTACAGTCAGGTGAACGCTGATCTAATCATCAAGTTCAGAAACGCTGTCACAATTTATTGGATTATGCAAAGGGTTAACGGCGAGTGACAAATTTCTGTTATTGAGCAGTCTAAGCAAGCTCAATGCCAAACCTTACCAATTATCGATTGCTAACCGTTTTTATTTTCCACAAAACAGGTGATGAAGTGGTTTTACCCGAACGACTAAATCAATTGCTACTTTTAATTGCGAGCGCGTTGTGGCAAGGAAAATTAGATAAGGTTACTTATGATCGATCCTTTTGGGTTCTTAATGCTTTTGCTTTCCCGTAAAGACGGCGCGTTTCGGCCACATAGACATCTTTTAAGATATGACCATCAGCAAATAGCTGTTTAACAGCAAGCATTTCCTGCTCGATTGCTGACAACGCTAGATCGTCGTCGTATTGCACTGTTTCTTCACCCGTGCGTTTAAAGAACTGGAATCCGTCTTCGGATAAGGCCTCTGATGAATGGCTGTCACCAAGTTTAACTGGATCATCGCTTAAATTCGAGCCAAGTTTTGTTTGCTTGTCTAACAGAGCCTGGACAACACGAAGTGAAATCCAAAGACAAATGAAACTAATAACAAGAGCTAGGCCAGCGAGAACAAAGCGGCCATTTGGATTCGCCAGCAAAACGCTAAGAAAAGGAAAATCAACAAAGATTTGCGAAGGAATCCACAGCAAAAGCTGATCTATGAGTGTTTCAATTATTTGTTGCAATTCTGTCATGTTAGTTTTTTGCTCAACTAAAAAGTCAACACCATTACGACGACACCTTGGCAATAGATACATTCTAAACTAGGGTTTGGAAACAGCTAACGGTTGCAATGATTAATAAACTTTCAAAGACCTTTCGGCTGTCCGGCAACCCCGGTGACTATATTTTATCAACCAAGCTTGATCAGAGACCATTCACAACAAGAGGCACTATCATAATTATACCAGCCCATCTTTGCCGCAAATCATACATTCTTATAGCCTTAAATGGTTGATTCAAAATGGCAAAACACCCGATGGTGCAGCTATGATATCAATCAATTTGGAGGAGCAAAACCATGCAACATGTCAGCTTTATCCGCATGGACGAAGGCACCGCGGAAGATTATGCCTTTTTGAATGCACTCGAAGATGAATTTGCTGTGGCTTTGCCCGACCGTTTGCTTGCTGCCCTTACCAGCCTTGAGGGCTCGCTTGCCGGTTATCAGATCAACCGGCTTGAACATTCATTGCAATCTGCGACGCGTGCCGAGGCTGATGGGGCTGATATCGAGCTGATTGTTAGCGCATTGATTCACGATCTTGGTGATGATCTGGCACCGCTTAACCATTCCCAGCTCGCCGCCGCAATCATTCGCCCCTATGTTCGTGCCGAAGTCGCATGGATTATCGAACATCATGGCGTTTTCCAGATGTATTATTATGGCGATGCGATGGGCGTTGATAAAAACGCCCGTGATATTTACCGCGACCATGTCTGGTTTGGTAGCTGCGAGCGATTTTGCCGTGATTGGGATCAGATGGCCTTTGATCCCGATTACCCAACCAAGCCATTGGCGCATTTTGAACCAATGCTTCGCGAAATCTTTACCCGTCCGCCTTTTGATCCGGCGATTATCAATCCGGCCGGCTAGCCAGCATCTGCAAAAAGCAATTCATCTTTTCACCATTTAGCGATAAGGGCCTAACCCATGTCAAAAACCCTGTTGATCACTGGTGCCAATCGCGGCATCGGCTTTGAAATGACAAAACAGGCAGCCGAACGCGGCGATCAGGTCATTGCCTGCGCCCGAAATATTATGGAGGCCCCTGATTTGGTTGCGCTTGCCCGTGACAATCCGGCAATCAGCCTTCTTGGGCTTGATGTAACCGCCGAGGCTGATATGAAACAAATCGCCGCTGGTATGACCCGCAAAATCGACATTCTGGTTTGTAATGCGGGGGTGCTTAATGGCTATGGCGGCCTTGAAGATCCGGCACATCACAGCCGCGCCATTGAGTCGGTTCTGATGACCAATATTGCCGGTGTATTTTTCACCACACGATCATTTTTACCGCATTTGCTGGAACCCGCTGATGGCGATAATCACCCATCTGGCATGACCGGTAAAATTGCGGTCATTTCGTCAATTATGGGCAGTCAGGAACGTGCCAGCAGCAATGCGCCTATCTATCGTGCCTCCAAAGCTGGCGCAACCAATATTGCCCGAACGCTTGCTGCTGAACTGGCACCGCGCGGGGTTGCTGTTGGTGCCTATCACCCGGGATGGGTGCGAACCGATATGGGCGGGGCTGCCGCCGATGTTGCGCCAGCGGATAGCGCGGCCGGACTTCTGGCACGTTTCGATGCGCTTGATCTTGCGACAACCGGCATTTACGAAAGCTATCGCGGCGAGCCATTGCCATTCTAATCGCTTTGGCGGTCGCTAAATAAGCTGAATCGCCACAGCAAATGCGCTAATGCCGCAAAGCAGCGAAAAGATCAGGCGCTTGCTAATGAACATTGCCAGCAATCCGCCACCTAGCCCAATCAGGCGGTGATCAAGGCCGGTGGTTGCCAATACGCCAGTTGGATGAACCAATATCAGCAATAAAACCGCCGAAACCATGGCATAGGCCATCGTGTTGACCCATCCCATCACCGGCCCATCAGCCGGAATGCGCGACGCCAGAACAACACCGGCAATCCGCCAGATGATCGTTCCAACAATGGCGCAAAATACCGCTGCCCAAGATTGGAAAAAACCATAATCTTCCATTAAATCACCTGCCGCATCATCATCACCCTATTGCACTGGATCGAGATGCCATTTGGCAATGAACCGGCTGTAAAGGCTGGCCAAACTGCCGCCAAGAATGCCAGCGATCAGAATGGCCCATTCACCGGAAAATGGAAAAAATACTGGGCTGAGAACCCCACCAATTAAGACGGCAAGCCGGTTCGCCTTTTGCCGCGCATTGATGATTAAAAGCAAAATATAAATTGGCGTGATAAAGATCACCACGCGCAAAATATCCGGAGGCAATAGATCACTTAAGAAGAACCCAAAGATCGTGCCAAGAATGCCAAAGGCAAAAATTGTCAGGGCAAAACCCTGATAATATGGCAATAAAAGATGTGAGGGGTATTTTTGCTGCGCCAGTCCTAAATTTGCCCATGCCGTAATTGCCAGAAACTGCATCCAGAAGATCCGTTTCCAAAGAGGCAAATCATGCGATTTCAGATGCATCATATCAGCCGCTGAAATGACCATCAGCAACATCCGCATATTCGCCAGCGATACCGCAACAAAAATGATAAATAAAGATGCGCCTGCCGAATAAAGGCTAGCAAAGGCCACCTGCCCGGGCATCCCCCAAACCCCAAGCGAGGTCACAAGCGCCATCCAGAAATCAAAACCAGATTCGCGGGCGATTGTGGAAAATCCGGCCATCGTAATGCCAAGCGCATAACAAGGCGCGCGCAACGCATCAATCGCGGCGTTACGGCGGGTCTGACTGGCATTTAGCGCGTAAAATTCAGGATTGGCCATGCGGTCTCATAATTGGGCGAGTGCCGAATAATCGTCGGTCTAATGATTGGAGCAAAAATCACGGGGTCAAAAATCATGCATTTTGTGACCGATCGGCAAACCAGCCAGCCACCATAGGTGTAAGGTAAAGCGGTAATTGATAGGCCGCAACAAAAAGCGCAAATAGCGGATCGGCGGGTAATGCGGCGAAATATAGTCCAAGATTACGATTGCCAGCGACGACCGCAACCGAACGGGTGCCTTCGGGAAACGGCATGGCTTTGCCCGATGCAGCGCGTTCAAACTGGCCAAAACGGCCAAGCAATCGGCCACCGGCAAAAACCAATGCCTGCGAGCCGAAATTCAGCCCAAAAACAAGTCCAAGACAGGCCAGCGCCAAAATTGGCACGGCCATGACCATCGCGCCAATACCATCAAAAACTGGAAGAAGAAAAGCAAGCATCGACAAGGTGGAGACCCCATCAAGCCGGTGCCGGTTGGCCTCAATCCGCTCTTCACCGAGAACCTTTTTGGCAAGTAACGCCAATAATAACCCACCACCAAGAATGATGCCTAGCCGCAAACAGAGCATTGCCGATGATATCGGCACCGCGGCGCCAAGAAGATATTCACCAAGATAAGGGCCGGTGAAAGGTGCCAGCAAATTTGTCAGAACAACGATTTCCATCGCAATCGGCGCGGTAAAACCCAAAAAGATACACATCCAGATCGTTGTACCAATTGGCGGTGCCACCGCATACCAAGTCACCAATGGCAAGAAATGATCGGGAAGGCCAAACCATTTTGCCACGTTGAAAAAAACCACTGGCACAATGATTAAAAGACCAAGCGAAATGGCAAAATTGCGAATTAATCTTTGTGGCTGAAGCGCGGCTTTTAAAACCGCGCCGATATCAAGCCGTACCAGAGCTGCGCCAATCAGAACCGCAAGGATATAGGGCGCGGCCGGTTTGAAAAAGGCACCGCTGCTTGGCAATAGTAAGGCCAGCACCACCCCAAGCGGCAACAAAATACGGGCATGCCGCCCGCTTGCCGCGAGAAGCCAAAGAAACAGATGAAAGTTCATACGGCTATTGTTTACCGCCCTGAACGATCCGGTCAAGGATCATTGCACAAAACAAAACAGCATAGCCTGTCAGAATGCCTTGACCAAAATTGGCATATTGAGGCGCTTCAAGGACATCTTCACCAAGCCCCCTCGCCCCAATCAACGATGCCACAACAATCATCGCAAGGCTTAACATAATCGTTTGATTGACACTGGCACGAATTGATGGGCTGGCAAGTGGCAGATTAGTCATGTGGGTTCTGGCTTCGCGTTTCCAAAATACTGCAGAAAAAATACATGCAACGCTAACTCAGCCAGTGCTGCGCTAAACAAATGGTTAAAGCCCCTGTGTGCCTAAGACGTGCGTAATCCATTCTTTTAGGCATAGTGTTCGTGACAGGCTAAGAACTGTTGAATGCCCAACAGACATAATTGATGCAATTGGCGGATGGTCAACCGAAGGTGTTGGACAACACTATGGCGTGGGTTTTGACCTCAAACTAAAGTCAAAATGGATGAAAAGAATTAACCTATAATTGACCAAACAGAGAGGCCGACCACGGCTAAAAGGCAGATAGCCATAAAAACGTTTATGTTTCTTTGAACTTTCTCGGGTAGTTTCAATTGATTGATTTCGACGCCTAAATAAAGCCAAAGGAAATGGATAAATATCCAAATCACATTTGCTATTAAAAGTTTAATCGCTGTTTCAATAAAAAAGTCGTTTGGATAGAAAGCGAAGCCACTGAAAAGTGTTATGTGAACGGCATAGGCTTTGGGATTGATAAGTTGAATTGTTGTACCAGTTACCAAACCGGGTTTAGGCATCTGGATAAATGCAATTTTAGCGTCTGAAAAAGCAATCCTGAATGCGAGATAACCCAAATACGTTGCCGATATAATCAGTAGAGTCATACGAATTGAAGGATTTGCTAAAAGCACAGTGGCAAGCCCAGAAATCACAGCAATGCAAACGAGATTGTTACCGATAAACAAACCAGATAGATAGCTTATCCCCTGCCGCCAGCCAAAAGCTGCGCCAACACCAGCCAGAGACAAGACACCCGGACCCGGCGTAATAAGCAATAAAAGAACTGCTAGAGCAAAAGCAATCATCTAAAGAACCAACTAATAACTATTAAAAAAACTAGATCCAAGGAAACAGTCACTTGTATCGGGCTCCTGTCAAAAACCCGCAGAAAATTCAGCGTTTCGGCTTATTCGCTTAATCGTGGGTCTACAACCTTCTCCATCCAAGCGGCTAAAATATCCAGCTTGTATCCATCGCCACCACGTTGGCCTGAAACATCAATGATTCTGCAACCTACTGACGCGCGCGGCAAGTCGAATATGCAACCATTCGTGCGACCGTAGCGCCTGATCCGCTGATATCCCCCATCGAATTTATGCTTGAAGGTGGTTTGTGTGATTCGTGAGCGGGTCAGAACAGCCAAACAACGCAACATAATAGAGCCGTCCATGTACTGTTATATAACAGATATAAACCTTGTTATGAGAGTGGACGGCCTAGAATAGGTCGGTGTCAGTTGATGTTTTACGAGGTTCGTCATAAAACTACATCAATCAGGTTTAACGTGAGGTGTCACTATGCTTGCTGATAGCTACGGAAATAAGAATTCGACAAATTCTGCTGATGCTATTGCGTCATATAACCAAGGCGTCCATCAATTTCTTGGCGCCGAGCCGGGCGTTGAGGCCAGTTTCAGGACCGCAATAAGCGCTGACCCTAACTTTACCTTGGGTCATATTGGACTTGCTCGGGAAATGCAATTGCGTGGTCGTTCGGATGATGTGAAACAATCCCTCAATACGGCCTTTGAAACCAGCCAAAATCTCTCGGCTCGAGAACAATCCCACTTAAATGTGTCGAGCTTACTACTTAGGGGAAAGTCTGCTGAAGCTCGCGCGGCTGTATATGAACATGTGAAAGAATGGCCTCGCGACGTACTCATCGCGCAGATGTGTACCAGTGTCTTTGGCCTGATTGGTTTCTCTGGTTTGCCCGGTAGGGAGGCTGAACAGCTGTCTTTCATGACAAACCTTGCCCCCAATTATGGTGATGACTGGTGGTGCAAAGCTCAGTTGGCATTTGCGCAGCTTGAAGTTGGGCGATTGGATGAGGCTGGCATTAACATTGAAGAGGCACTCATATCAAACCCGAATAGCGCACATTCAAAGCATATTAGAGCGCACCTTTATTACGAAAATCTGCAGGACGAGGACGGCTTGAACTACCTCCAAAGGCATTGGGCAAATTATGATCCGTCGGGTGCGCTTTACAACCATATCTCCTGGCATGTGGGTTTATGGTCTCTTGAGGCTGGAAATTTCGAGCAAATGTGGGACGTTTTGGACAAGCACATTTCCCCTGATAATAGTCAAGGGCCTCCATTGAATATTTTGACTGACAGTGCAGCTCTCCTTTTCAGAGCTGAGCTTGCAGGGGTTGAAGTTACACCCGAAAGGTGGAAAGGCCTCAGTGCATACGCTATGACTAAATTTGCTAACCCGGGCCTTGGCTTTGCTGATCTTCATGCTGCAATCACGCATGCCAGAGCAGGTAATATCGAAGCATTAGAAAATATAATTGCTAATGCAAAAGGGCCGGTTTCCACCCTGACCAAAAAAGTTGCAAAGGCGTATCGTCACATGCAGGAAGGGGAGTGGTTATCAGCGTCTGAACTATTTATAAGCGTGGTTCGTGAGCACGCTCGTTTTGGCGGATCCAACGCCCAAAGAGATTTGTTGGACTTTTCTTTGGCCGCATGTTTGATCCATCAAGGCAGAACGCGGGAAGCAAAAACAATTCTTGCAATCACTAGACCGCGGGCTTTGCAAAAAGATATTATCTCAGGTTTACATTGAGCGCAGATTGTGTCGATTTTGGAGATAGTAAATGCCACATTGGTGGCAGAAGATCGACGCAGACTTATTCGTCTCACCAATAGAGAGGACAAACTCAATGGACAAAGATCGACTATATGGAAATTGTCACTGTGGGACGGTGCAGTTCTCAATCCCGCGCAATATTGATATGAGTGCCGTACGACGCTGTGACTGCAGCCTCTGCAAGCGTCGCGGTGCGGTTATGTTGGCATGCCCAATTGAGGATGTGAAAATTGAAGCCGGTGCTGAACATCTAGTCCATTATAAGTGGAATACAAAAGTTGCCACGCACCACTTTTGCTCAAAGTGTGGGATTATGACCCATCATCAAAGGCGAACTACGCCAGAAATTTTTGGCATCAATATCGGCTGCATTGATGAAATTGACTATCGCAGTTTTCAGGACGTGCCAATGAACAATGGCGTCGATTTAACATTAGCAGAAAAGTAACCAAACACTGGCTTTGCACTCTAGCTTTACCCTTAATTTTGCGTTTCATTGCGCTTGGAGAGCATGATTTCATTTACCAACCTCAAAACGTCGAAATAGCTGTTCTCAGCGCCTGTGAAAACCTTAATTTTCTCTGCCCCAACCGCGGTTTAGGGGTGCCTGAGCCGCGATCCCACGCACACGTTCATCCTTGCCACCACGCATTAGCTCAAGCAACGTGTTAATGGCCTCAACCCGATACAAGCGATCTAAATCAGCGATATAGTGTTCGTCTGTGCGCAAAGTGCACACGATTTTCTATGGAAGTTCCTGTAGGCCGGCATATAGCTTAATGCCGACTCATAACCAACCAATTAAAGTATCGTTTCTTTTTTAAAAACATAATCGACGAAACAGGACAAACCCTTGACTCTTAGCTATGTAGACTTAACGTGAATTGACAAAAAAACCACAGGGACGCTTTGGATTTAATCCTGAAGGGTCCGATTAGGGAGACATCTAAATGAAAAAAGTATTAGCATCTATATTGATGGCAGGGTCGCTCTTGCTTGGCGGTGCTGCAGCTCACGCCGACAAATCTGGCGGGACGCTCTCATTCCTCGTTCAGCCTGAGCCACCAACCTTGGCATCATATGTATCAACATCGGGGCCGATTGGCCTTGTGATGCCAAAAGTCTATGAAGGGCTTTTCGATTATAATAACGACGGTACCATGGTACCAATTCTAGCTGAAAGTTATTCGGCTAGCGCTGATGGTAAAACCGTCACTTTCAATCTCCGCAAAGGTGTAAAATGGCATGATGGCAAGCCCTTTACCTCGGCTGATGTGCAATTCACTGTCATGGAGGTGCTGAAAAAAGTGCACCCTCGTGGACCAAACTCGTTCCGCGAAGTAACCAGCATTGACACGCCCAATGATCACACGGCTGTTTTCAATTTAAAAAAGCCTGCACCTTATATGATGCGCTCATTCTCGGCATATGAGTCGCCGATGGTTCCAAAACATCTTTTGGAAGGCAAAGATATCAAATCTGCACCATTGGCAAACAACCCTGTAGGCACTGGTCCGTTTAAATTTGTCGAGTGGAAAAAAGGTCAGTACATCCGCTTAGATAAGAACAAAGATTATTGGCAAAAGGGTTTGCCACATCTAGATCGGATTGTTGGTCGCTTCATTCCTGATGCGTCAACACGGACAGCTGCAATGGAAAATGGCGAAGTTCTGTATGCTGCCTATAACGCCATCCCAAATATCGATGCTGTTCGCCTGAAAGAGCGTGATGACATTGACGTAACCACCGAGGGTTATTCAATGATCAATCCGATGGCGCTGATCGAATTCAACACCAAAGAAGGCCCGTTTGTAGACCCGGCTATTCGTCGCGCCATTTCGGTTGCGATTGACCGCCGGTTTATGATCGACACGATTTTCTTTGGCTATGGAAAACCAGCCACAAGCGCGTTGAGCAGTAACTTCAAGGCAACAAACCTACATGCTGAAATGCCAAATTACCCTGAAAAAGGCGATAAGGCCGCAGCAAACGCAATTCTTGACAAAGCTGGTTACAAGCGTGACGGCAACGGCGTTCGCTTGAAAGCTGTTCTAGACCTTATCCCTTATGGTGAAGACTGGCGCCGCGCTGGTGAATATCTAAAGCAAGCACTTGGTGATATCGGTATCCAGCTAGAGCTGCGTTATGAAGATGTACCAACATGGTTGAAGCGTGTTTACCACCGCTATGACTTCCAGATGAATGTGAACTATTTTTACCAGCTGCCGGATCCGGTTCTGGGTGTCCATCGTCACTATGGTACTGACCAAATCCGTAAAGGCACACATTTTGTGAACTCATCACGCTATAGCAACCCCAAATTGGATGCGTTACTTGATGCGGGTGCTGGCGAGCCAGATGCTGCAAAGCGGACAGCTGCCTATAAAGAGATCCAGCAGATTTTGGCAGATGACATGCCTGTCGTGAATTTGTTCGAGCTTGAATTCCTGGTCGTTTATAACACCAAGCTGAAAGGCGCTTACGGCTCTGCAATGGGTGCCTATGGCTCATTCAGAGAAGCCTACATTGACGATTAAGGCGTAACATTTATTGGGCCAGAATTTAATGTCTGGCCCAATATACTTATTTATTCATTCATCTACCTTTATATCCAGAATTTCCGGATAGGCTCATCACATGACAAGATCCACAAAAATTTTCAAATATGTTGGCAAACGATTATTGCAAGGAATACCGATTATTCTTGCTATCGTGATCATCAATTTCTTTCTTTTGAATCTGGCTGAAGGCGATGCGGTTGACGTATTGGCTGGCGAGGCAGGCTCGGCCACCCCCGAATATATGGCGCAGTTGCGCAAGAAGTTTGGTTTGGATCAGCCGTTACCCGTCCAGTTGATGGTTTATCTGAAAAATGTTCTAAGCCTTGATCTTGGATATTCTTTTAGACATGACATGCCCGTCAATGAATTAATCTTTGACCGGTTTGCCGCCACCGGCTTGCTGATGACAAGCACAATTATTCTGGCTGTTGGTTTTGGCATATTGTTAGGTCTTTTGGCTGCAATGCGGCTGAACACATGGAAAGATGCCGTGATTACCATATTTGCCCTGATCACTTATGCAACGCCACTATTCTGGGTGGGGTTAATGATGATCGTGGTCTTTTCGCTAAAT
>Ga0233444_10005129_pt1 | contig 12215 bp, 12 predicted proteins | sample SI_124_October20_6_FD_182792 | JGI IMG/M metagenome (GOLD analysis project Ga0233444, IMG submission 182792) | Seawater microbial communities from Saanich Inlet, British Columbia, Canada - SI_124_October2016_10_MG | ecosystem: Environmental > Aquatic > Marine > Inlet | place: Canada: British...
GGCTGACGCGCATCAGCTGCAAGGGTATGAAGAAGCCGCTGTCATTCGTGCTCGCGCTGGCGCAAGTGTCATGGGCTTTGTCACTAGCCCAGAAGGCGAGCTTGACGGGGATGATGTTGAAGACAGCCGCCGGATTAGTGAGTTTGAGCCTGGTATGTGGAAGTATTTAGAGCCTGGTCAGAATGTTGAAGTTCCAAACATCAGCTCACCTGACCAGCAATTCGAGATGTTTGTTAAAAACAAAGTACGTCGTTTTGCTTCAGGTTTTGGCTGTAGTTACGAGACATTGAGTCGTGATTTTTCAGACACTAATTACAGCAGCAGCCGTTTAAGCCTCTTGGAAGACAGAGAACACTGGAAAGTCGTACAAGGGTATTTGATTGAAAATTTTCACATGAGAGTGTTCCGTGAGTGGCTTGGCTTGGCTGTGCTTGCTGGAGAGTTACCGTTCACCGATTACGAGGAAAGGCCAGAGCGATACGACACACCCAGGTGGATGGCGCGTGGATGGGATTGGGTTGACCCTCTCAAAGAGGCTAAAGCTTACCGTGAGATGGAAAATGCGGGCTATTATACGAAGGCTCAAATCGTTTCAAGGTTAGGAGGAGACTTCTACGACAACTTGAGTGAAATTGCTATGGAACAGCAAACAGCCCGTGATCTTAACGTTGAGCTTGATCGAGACATTATCGAGCAGCCGCCAGAGGTAATTGAGTGATGCCATTTAAGCCAAACGATGGAATGCGTGAAGAAGCGCAGCGTTACAAAGACTGGAAATCAGACGGCAGGAAAGGCGGCACTGAAGTCGCAGCTCGCCGCGCAACTCAAATCTTGAGCGGCAATGAGTTGAGCGATGAAACAGTAATCAAGATGAGCGCATGGTTTGCGCGTCATGAAGTAGACAAGCAAGCTGAAGGATTCAGCCCAGGAGAAGATGGCTACCCCTCGCCAGGAAGAGTCGCTTGGGCTGCTTGGGGCGGCGATTCTGGTAAAACATGGTCAGACCGCATTGTTAAATCCATGGATCGTTCAATCGCCCAAGAAGAGGTTCGCGCCGAGCCTGACGCTTTAGACGTTGGAGATTTTGTGCGCTGGAGTTCTTCTGGTGGCAATGCTCAGGGACGCATTACAAGAATTGTTCGTGATGGCCAGCTAGAGGTGCCTGGCGCAGAAGTTACTATTAATGGAGAAGAGGATGATCCTGCCGCATTAATTAGGATTTATCGCGAAGGAGACGAAGGATGGCAAGAGACCGATGTTTATGCAGGGCACAAGTTCAGTACACTGAATAAGATCGAAGCATTACGCGAGATGGAGGTACAAGAGGAGGTGCATTATGCGGCCTTTGATGAAGAACATCAGAAATTGTCCCGTGATCTGGAAGGTAAGACCTTTCAGCGTGTCGAAGCTACCAGCTTCCGCATGGTTGATGAAAAGAGCATGGAGTTTCCATTCAGCTCTGAATATCCCGTGGCTCGTTATTTTGGAAACGAAATCCTGAGCCATGGCAGCGAGTCCGCCAACCTTGAGCGGCTCAATGACGGCGCACCGCTTCTTTATAACCACGATCCAGACCGCATGATCGGCGTTGTCGAGCGTGCTTGGATTGATGGAGAAAAGAAGCGGGGTTATGCCAAGGTGCGCTTCTCGCGTAATAAATTTGCGCAAGAAGTGCTCCAAGACGTTCGTGATGGAATCCTTCGCGGCGTTTCTTTCGGCTACTCCATTGATAAAATGGAAGAGCGTGAAAGTGATTTTGTAGCGACGAATTGGCGTCCCTATGAAGTAAGTCTGGTCAGCATTCCTGCTGACCCGACAGTCGGAGTTGGACGCTCTCTTGAGACGGACGATTCTGACCTAGACAATGGAGTTGAACGTTCCTTAGAGGAACTCGGCTCTGAGACTGCGGCTTCACCCGCATCACCTGAAAACACAATGACTGAGGTCATCATGGAAAACACTCCAGATCTGGAGGTGATCCGGTCCGAGGCCGTAGAGGCCGAACGTGACCGTGTTACCTCTATCACTCAAATCGGTGAGCGTCACAAGCTCCCTGACATGGCACGCGATTTGATCAACGGCGGCAAGTCTGTTGATGAGGCCCGTGCTGCATTTCTCGAAAAAATCGGCACTCAAACCGTGGAACACAGCATCAGCGTCACTGCTAACGACATCGGTCTTTCTGATAAGGAGACTCGTAGCTTCAGCTTCGTCAAAGCTCTGAACTATCTCTCTAACCAGGGTGATGCTCAGGCTCGTCGCGATGCAGCATTTGAAATTGAAGTTGGTGAGGCTGCTGCTAAGAAGTACGAGCGTTCTTCAAACGGCATTGTCATCCCTAATGAAGTCCTTCGTCGCGATTTGGTTGTAGGCACTCCTACAGCCGGTGGCGATCTGGTTGATGACGTGCTGTTGTCTGGCAGCTTCATCGACCTGCTTCGCAACCGCTTGTCAATTTCACAGGCTGGATGCACAGTTCTGACCGGCCTGCAAGGCAATGTTTCGATTCCTCGTCAGACGAGCGCGAGCACTGCTTACTGGGTTGGCGAAAACGCTTCTCCTACCGAGTCCCAGCAGGCAATTGATCAAGTCAACATGACACCCAAGACAGTGGGTGCATTTGTTGATTACAGCAGGCGTCTTCTGCTTCAAAGCAGCATCGACGTTGAAGGCATGATTCGTAACGATCTTGCTCGCGTCATTGCACTTGAGATTGATCGCGCAGCTGTTTACGGCACCGGTTCTTCCAACCAGCCTCAGGGTCTGACTAACGTCAGCGGTATTGGATCTGAGACCCTTACAGGTTTTGGAACATTTGAAGAGATGATTGCTCTTGAGACTGACGTTGCAGCGGCTAACGGTGACATCGGCGCAATGCGCTACATCATCAACGCTTCTGCTCGCGGCGCTCTCAAGTCAACCAAGAAAGATGCTGGCAGCGGTGATTTCGTTTACGAAAACGATGAAATCAACGGTTACCCAGTGATCGTTTCCAACCAGTTGCTCAACAACGATGCACTGTTTGGCGATTTCTCACAGTTCGTGATGGGCATGTGGTCAGGCTTGGATCTCACTGTTGATCCTTATGCTGGAGCAACTGCTGGAACCGTTCGCGTCATTGCTTTGCAAGACGTTGACTTTGGCGTTAAGCAGCCTGCATGTTTCTGCTTCGCTAGCTGAACAACATGAGAGTTGAGATCACACGCGGAGTGATGATCAACGGGGAGCCTGTGAAAGCAGGCTCCTTTATTGAAGTTGATCAGCAGACAGCAAATATTCTTTTCAATAGCGACAAAGCAAAAGTTGCTGTTGAGAAAAAAGTCAAACCTGTTTCTGAAACTGCTCCTTCGTGCCCACCCAAGCCTCCTACAAAACGAGGTCGTTCTAAAATTTCTTCTGGAGAAGAACAATGACAATCCTTTCTGTTGGCTTAGAAAAGCTTTCGCACTTTGCGTTAGCACCAACAGCTTCACGCACTTCTGCTCTCAACGGCACCGCTGTTGACTTGAATGACTACGAAGGCGACATCTGCGTAATTCTCGATGTCGAGAATGGCGGAACATCGACTTTGGATGTCAAAATCCAGTCAGCTGACACTTCCGGTGGAACGTATTCTGATGTCACTGACGCTGCATTTACTCAGGTAAGCACAAGCGCAAGCAAGCAGACTCTTGTTTTCCCGAAAGGTAGTGCCAAGCGTTACATCAAAGCTGTTTCGACAGTATCCACTTCAACTCACACCTATAGCGTCAATGCTTTTGGTGCTTTGAAGTACGCCTGATAGCTGTATATGCCCGGTACGTCCGGGCTTTTCTCATGGCATTCGTTGAAGATTTAAGCGTTTTCCTAGACATTGATGAGTTTGCAGTGCCAGTAATATCAGGATCTGTTTCAGGTGTAGGCATTCTGGACATGCCAAGTGAGATCATTGCTGACGGAGTGGTTCTGACAACTGATTACAAGCTGACTTGTGAATCTTCAAAGTTTGGAGGCTTGCTGCATAGCGATGCAGTGTCTGTTGATGGAGCCAACTATACTGTCAGGACGGCTAGTCTTATCGATGACGGCAAGTTCGTCGAGTTGATGCTGATGAAGGACTCATGACCATTGAAATTGGTTATTTCGCTGACAACTCTAAGAACATTCATTTCTGGGATCCTCTCACGGCTGATGGCTCAACGCCTGCGGTGAAGATCGCTGGCATTAACTTTGTATTTGTTCATAAGATTGTTGGTGCAAATGTAACTGTTATTGACGAGGGGTCTTTAAATGGGACTGATTGGTTTCCTCTTGAGTCTCATTCTCATTCTGGTAGCGGTATCGACGCTCATTTTTACTCCAACTCTCCTGTACTTTATGTCAGATGCACTGCGAGTAATGTATCCAATAGCGAATCTTTCTACGGCTCTGTGATGTGTGACTGATGACTACTAGACGCGAGCAAATCTTGGCCCAGATCGCCACAACCTTAGCCAGTACCGCTGGCGTCAATGGGAGGGTTTATCGGTCGCGAGTGACGGCTGCTGCCAGAGCTGAGACGCCAATGATCGTGATCGAGCCCGTAAATGATGTCGCACAGCAGCAAACATCATTACCAAAACTTGACTGGACAATGCGGGTAAGAATAGTCGTAATCACAAGGTCAACAACTCCTTACACGGATGCGGATTCAGTGATTGAATCGATGCACTCAAAAATAATGGCTGACTTGACTGTTGGAGGATATGCAATTGATGTTCAGCCCGTGCTAACAAGCTTTGAGTTTCTTGATGCAGACCAACCTGCTGGGGTCTTTTCTAATGAGTACGACGTTAAATACAGAACAGCATTAGCAGACCTTACTGTCTACTAAGGTTTAAGCAGTTGCAAGGATTACGATGAAAGACGAGTACAGCGGTCAAGGTGGGTCGTATCTTCTCGATCCAGAAACCGGAAAACGCACTCTGATTCAGCGAACACTTCCCGCCGACCCCCAACAAGAAAATGGCACCACTTCTTCTACGGAAACGACTGATTCTGATCGAAACAGAGTCGAGCTACGGAGTCGATCCGACTCCAACAGGAACCGACGCGGTTTTGGTGAGAGATCTGAACATCACCCCACAGCAGAGTGATGTTGTTAATCGTGATCTGATTCGTCCTTATCTTGGAGCATCAGAGCAGCTTCTTGCCAACACTCGCGTTGAATGCACGTTCAGCGTTGAGCTAGCAGGATCTGGTACTGCTGGCACTGCTCCGCAGTACGGCAAGGCGCTTCAAGCTTGCGGCCTTAGTGAAACGGTGGCTGCTGGTACTAGCGTGACTTACGCACCAGTAAGTTCAAATTTCAGCTCAGTCACCATTCACTACAACATTGATGGCGTTCGTCACAAAGTGACCGGTGCTAGAGGAACATTCACTTTGAATGGATCTGTTGGAGAAATCCCTTCGATTGATTTTACTTTCACTGGGATCTATAACGCTCCTGACGATTCGGCACTGCCTAGCGTTACTTACGCAAACCAGGCAACACCGCTGATCTTTAAGAACGGCAACACAGACACATTCTCCTTACTGTCTTACTCTGGCTGCTTGCAGTCAATCAGTCTAGACATCGGCAATTCTGTTGTTTACCGAGAGTTGATTGGTTGCACGAAGGAAGTGCTGATCACTGATCGCAGTGCAAGCGGTAGCGTGAGCCTTGAGATGATCTCGATTGCCACGAAGGACTACTTCACTGCTGCTTTGACTGACAACACGCTTGGCGACTTGACGTTCCAGCATGGCACCACTGCTGGGAACATTGTTGATTTTTCGAGCAGTCAAATCGACATTGGTGATGTGAGCTATGCCGACCAAGACGGCATTGCGATGCTGAACATCCCATACACCGCGATTCCCTCAACAGCAGGGAATGATGAGTTCAGCTTGGTGTACACTTGATCCGAGGGAGCCAAGGCCCTTAGTGGAACCATGGCCGTGTTAGAGAGCACGGCCTTTTTTATTGCTGTAAGCTAATTGCAGTTAAATTTGCTCAATGACTTTCGTTCGCAAAAAGGTCAAAACTTTTAAATGGCCTGTAACCGTGGAAGAACCTGCTGACGGTGGGGTCTTTGATGACTCTAGTTTTGATGCGGTGTTTAAGCGGGTGCCAAGGTCTGAGTTCCAAAAGCTTGCGGATAAAGGCGATCTTGACTTGCTTAAAGCAGTGATGACTGGATGGGAAGGAATCGAGGATGAAGACGGCAAGCCGTTGCCGTTTTCCCAGGCAGCAATGAAAGAATTTGCTGATGACCCATATTGGATTCGTGGTGTCCTGAAGGCTTACACCGAAACTTTTGAAGGCGCGAAACTGGGAAACTAAAAGATGCCGTCAAGTATTGGGCGAATGGCGGCAAAAGAGTAGAGGACAAGAGTGCAGATGACGCTGCGGCATTTGGATTGAAGCCGCAGCGTCAGGCCGCTCCTGAAGAGGAGCACTTTGAGGTATGGGAAGAAAACTGGGATGCGTTGATGATGTTCTTGCGAATGCAAACGCAATGGACCGTCACGATGGGAGGTTACGTTGGATTGAAGTATGAGGTCTTGCTGGGTGCGTCAGGGCTGATGTCCCTTTATGATGTAGATAATCCCCGTGAGATGCTGGAGAGCCTTCAAGTAATGGAAGCTGCTGCACTCTCTGAGCTGAACAAGAAAGATGCCAAGTAAGACTGTTTCGCCTGTTGATATTGTACTTAAAGTAAGTGGCAGCGAAAAGCTGCAAAAATTAAACAGCTCGTTTCGCGATCTATCAAAGCAACTCAACAAGCTTTCAGCCGGAGACCTTCAGAAGGCAACTGATGACGTACGAAAGTTTGCTGCAGAGGCCGGTAATAGCGAAGCAACAATAAAAGGTCAGATCAAGGCGTTTGAAGGCTTGCGCGAACAGGCCGCTATGGGCGGCAAGGTTTACCGTGAGCTTGGGAAAGGTATTGTCGATCTCAAGGCTTCACTGGACGGGCTTGGTGCGAAATCACAGGCTCAGGCGAAGCGACTTGCGGAGATTGGCACAAGTGCTAAATCCTCTGTCTCTCAAATAAAAGACGCCACTGAAAAGCTAAAGCTTCTTTCAAAAGAAGCCAGGACAGGCTCTGACGCATTTGCTCGGCTGAAGGGCAACATTGTGGACATGGGGGAAGCGCTAGAACTAGCAGAAGCCAAGGCTAAAAAGCAAAAAGAAATATCTAACTTGCTCAATGGCACGTTACGCAAAAGTTCAACCCTTATTGGCTTGCAAGCCAAGGCTTACAGAGAAAGGATTGCCGTAACAGAAAAAGAAATTCAATCTATTGATTTACTGTCAAGTAAAGAGAGGTCTACAGCAGCAAATACAGAGAAAAGGATTCGTCTGGAAGAGAAGCTTCAAGGGCAGCTTCTTAAGGTCGCTCAGACTGGATACCTTGAGTTTGTTGCGTCTAGTCGTAGTGAGACTATTAAGCTAGCGGAGGCTTTTAGCAACACAGACAAAAGCATTGCGTCCTTTGGAGTAAGACTAAAAGCTCTTGATCAAGATTTTGGTAAACTTCCAAACACTACAGCAGGACTTAACCAAAAGCTAGCAGAGCTAAAAATTGAGCTTAACAATACTGTCAGGTCAAGCTCTGACTACACCCGTGTTTCTAACGAAATTATCGGCATTCAGAAAGAGCTTGCTAGGGAGACAGGCGAAAGCGCACAGGCGTTTGAAAGGCTGAACAGAGCGCAAGAAGGGGCCGAGCGCAGAGCCGCCAAGCTTCAAGGAATTGGAGACTATGTTGCATCGATGTCCGGCCTAGGCGTCCGTGGCGGGTACGCCTCCTCAGTATCTGGCTTAAGCGCCGAGGCAGCTGCTGGCCGCATTGCGCGTGGCGGTACTCCGGTCATTGGTCAAATGCGCTCTCGGCAGGGGCGTCCGCAAGGTTACAGAGATCCTGCATCTGGAGCAATGATTGCCCCTGGCGTCGGAACTTTTGCTAGCAGAAGAGCCTTTAGACGGGCGGGTGCTACTGCTTACGATAGACCTATCTCGCCAAAGCTTCCGCCTGCAATGGTGGAGGCGAGAGAGGCTAGAAAAAAAGAAATTGAGGACCGAATCAATAATCTAAAAAAAATCAACGCCGAAAATGGTGCGCTTCGACAGCAAGCAGCTATTCGACGATCTATTGAAAAAAACCAAAGAAAAGTTGCCGCCAAGGCCCCTCGCGAGCAGCCGATGCGTGAAATAAGCGCACTGTACGGCCAGATTGGTGAGATTGGCATCAGTAAGATTGCAACAAATATTGACATGATGGGAAAATCTTACGAAGAGGTCTCGGCAGACATTCGTGCCGCTACTGCTGCGTCTAATGGCAGTATTTCAAGTCTTGAAAAGCAGCGAAATGTTTGGACTCAATTGCGGAATGGGCTTGACCCCGCTAGTGATGCTTTCAGAAAAGTAACAAAAGACATCGAAAAAGTAGACCGAGCCCTAGAGAAAACTTCTCGTTCTCGCCGTAAGTTTTCCCCCGGCAAGGCCGCCCAAGTCGCTGGTGCAACGATCTCCGGTGGTATTTTCGGTGGGCCTGAAGGGTTCCTTGGTGGCGCAATTGGTGGCGCAGTTGGTGGTGTTGGCGGGTCTTTTGCTGGTGCTGCACTTGGCGCTCAGGTAGGTCAGCTCAGACAGCAGCTTGGTGGATTTGCTGAGTATGCGGCGAGCATCGAGAAACTCAAAATTGCGTTGAATGGTATTGCAGGTGACGCAAGTAATTACAACCGAGCACTGCAAGCCGCTGCTGATGTCACAAAAGAATTAAATATTCCACAAGAAGTTGCTATCAGAGGCATCACTCGACTTACAGCAGCAGTGAAAGGCGCTGGTGGCGGTGTCGCTGATGCTGAACTTGCGTTCAAGAATATCAACTCTGCAATTATTGCAACGGGCGGCGGCGCAGAGCAGGTTGAAGGGGCCGTAACCGCGCTTGTTCAGATTTTTTCGAAGGGAAAAGTTTCTGCGGAAGAGATCAATCAAATTGCAGAAAGACTGCCTGGCACATTTAACAAAATTGCTGAAGCGTCAGGTAGGACCGGCCCAGAGCTGACAAAAGCCTTGCAAAAAGGCGAGGTGGGGCTGAATGACCTGATGAAGTTCTTGGTTCAACTGGGTGGTGAATACGGTGAATTGGCTGAAAAGATTGCTGGGTCATCCGAGTCCGCTGGCGCAAGATTGACGGTTGCATATAACAATATGCGGATTGAGATAGGTAAAGCTCTTCAGCCGGTTGGCGCTGAGTTCCAACAAGCTTTTGGCGAGTTCCTAGAAGAAATCACTCCAGCAATACTTGCGGCATTGCCAAGCATCAGGGATGGATTGATTGCGCTTGCGAAGAATCTTGACTTGGTAGCTCAGGCTGCCGCTGCTGCTTTCGCTGTGTTCGCAGTTGGCAAGATTGCGGCAATTGTTGCCTCTATTGGCTCGTTAAGCAAAGCGGTTTCCGCATTGGCTGCAAATGCCGTAATAGCGAAAAAAGCTTTGATTGGGTTGAATGGAGCCGCACTATTGAATCCATACGTAGCTTTGGCCGCTGGCGCTGCTGCGCTAGCAATTGCAATTAACAGAGCAGCAAAGGAGCAGAATAGACTGAATTTACTGCTAAGAGAAGGCAGCGTTGCGGCTGTTGACAAAGAAATTGCGGAAAACAGTGCCGCAGTTGCTCGCATCGAGCAAAAAGACTTAAAAGGTTCTTCAACCATAAGCGGGCAAATTGGTGAATTTTTAGCCAAGCCCATACTTGACCCTCTTCGCGAGGCACAGCTGACGCAATTAGGGGAGACAGGCAAGAAACTCCGAGAAGCCAGAAAAAGAGCGGTGTATGACCGCGATCAAGGCGCTGATTTGCCCGATTATCTTTTAAACAACCTAACTGACTTCGCTTCTCCTACCGGCACTGATACCGGCGGCGGCGGCGGCGGCGGCGGCGGCGGCGGCAAGGCAGAAAAAGTGCGCAAGTCTTTGCTTGATTCAATCATAAATGAAGGCAAACTCATTGCCGCTACAAAAGCGAGGTTGGATAACGAGATAGATATTGGAGAAGCTCAAAACAAAAACAACAGGTCAAGGGTAAATCAGTTAAACAACCAAAGAATTTCTATTGACTTTGCCGAACAAGCTGCACAGGTTGAACTGAAATATCTCGAAGCCCTTAAGGCTGCCGAGGGGCAAAAAGAACAGGGCGCATTGGTAGCAGAAGCCATTGCAACTAAACAAAACGACGACGCTCGCCTTTCAATTGAATATGCTGCAGAGCTTACGAAAGAAGCACAGCGATACAGGTTTGAGAAAGAAGCCATTGCAAAAGCGTCCGAAGACGAGCTGTTTAACTTACGCGATCAGCTTGGCTTGGTGACAAACGAGCAGAGAATTGAAAGATTCAGGCAGTCAAGGAGAGACGCAGGGGATCCAAACGCTGAACAGCAAACTGATCTGTTCCGCCAAACAATAGATCCAACGTTGACGGAAGGGTTGAGCCAAAACATTCGCAGTTTGAAAAAAGAACTGGAAGATCTAGTAAATCCAATCAATCAAATTACTGGCGCAGCAAACGCTATTGGCAGTGCATTCTCTCAGTCGTTTACGGATGCAATCAGTGGATCCAAAAGCGCAAAAGAAGCATTGGCTGATTTCTTCAAGAGTGTTGGCAGTTATTTCTTGGATATGGCGGGGCAGATCATTGCAAAAATGGTGACAATGGCGATTCTGAATCAGGTTGTTAAAATACTACCTGGCAGTGCCTCTGCTCCTAGCTTCGGGAGCGGGGTGGACTCAGGACTGCCGCTTTTTGGGGACTACAGCGGCCTTTCGGGCACTCCATTTGAAAAAGGCGGTGTCCTTGCCGACAACGAGATCGTACCGTTTGCCAAAGGTGGAATTGTTGGCGAGCCGACAATCTTCCCGCTAGCGAATGGTACGGGGCTGATGGGGGAAGCTGGCCCAGAAGCGATCATGCCCCTTAAACGAGGCCCTAGCGGTCGTTTAGGCGTTGAGGTTGCTAGCACCCGCGAACAGCTGAACAACCAGCAAGCCGCTACCAGCACCCGCGAACAGCTGGACCGCCAACGAGCCGTTGCTAGCACCCGCGAACAGCTGAACAACCAGCAAGCCAAAGCCATGCAACCGCTGGACATTCGATATGAATCGACGGTCATAAATAACGTCGAGTACGTCACAGCAGAACAGCATCGTCAGGGCATGGCTCAGGCGGCTGAACGCGGCAGATCGCTGACACTCTCGGCTTTACAAGGTAGTGTTAAAACAAGGAAAAAAGTAGGACTTAGCTAATGAGCGCATTTGCCTTCGTCAACTATGCACGGTTTATGCAGGACTCGTCCACACCAACCGTTTACGCCTATCAAAATTTTTCAGTCAATTTAACAAGAACTTACAGCGGAGTCACATATAGCTTTCTGCCCTTTGCTGTTTCGACTGGTGCAGGCAGTAAGGGCGGCGACCGATCCGAAGCAGTGCTAGGCGCTGCCACTAACGAAATCAGCGTAAACATTTTTGCAGAAGCCGTTCAAAGCCGATGGTTGTTGGATCTAAAAACGGTCAGCCTCGATGTGACGAATTTTAGTGATGTTGCACTGATTCGATCTGAGCTATGGCGTGTCGCGAGTTACGACATGGATACAGAGAAAGTGATGCTAAAACTAACGTCACCGCTGGATGCCGTTGCATCTGACGTTCCAAGGCGCGTTTTGAATACCAAAATCGTTGGGGCGTTACCAACATCTGGTTCATTGGTGGTTAGCTGATGATTGACTGGAAGCCGTGGGTCGGCCTGCCTCATGCATTCGGTGAGCATCCACAGCATGGCTTGGGCGCTGATTGCGTCGTCATGGTCTGGGCGATATTGGATTCCGTTGGCGTTTATCATCCGCCGTTTGATTACAAGTGGATGGAATTAGCAACTGCAGGTAAATGGGAAGAATTGCAGGCGCTATGGAATGAAGCAACGGAGGTATTGCCAGAAATGGAAGAGCATGCAGTTTGCATGTTTAAAAATGGCGCAAGCGGTCTTGGTGTCGGTATCGTAGTAGAGAACGGCGTTTTAGTTGTTCATCACAAGCGTGGCGTGTGCTGGTTGCCGCCACGAGCCATGCGAGAATCTCAGTATCGTCGATTTGTGAAATGAGCAGCTTACTTCCATCTGATAAGTATCTTGCCTCGATGCTGGGGCTAACTG
>Ga0233444_10005131_pt1 | contig 12211 bp, 9 predicted proteins | sample SI_124_October20_6_FD_182792 | JGI IMG/M metagenome (GOLD analysis project Ga0233444, IMG submission 182792) | Seawater microbial communities from Saanich Inlet, British Columbia, Canada - SI_124_October2016_10_MG | ecosystem: Environmental > Aquatic > Marine > Inlet | place: Canada: British...
AAGGTTACGCTCAAAAATTGATAAGCCTTTTAATGAAAATCAAATGCTTTTTACTGAAAGAGGGGCAGGGTATGCCCTAAGAAGTGATGATTAATTTATTTCGATTAACTAGCTTTCGTTTAATTTTTATTTATACAATTCTTCTAGTTGTTTCAGTTTTTTTGATTGCTTTCTATCTTCATTTATCAACAGCTAGAGACTTAAAAAACCGAGTTGACGAGGATATAATTAAAGAAAGCAAGATGCTTATTCGTGTTTATCAAAGAGGGGGTGTAAATCGTCTTGCTCGCTCTATTGCTCAGTTATCACAAATACCAAATGCAAATCTTTATGCCTTAAGAAATAATAATAATGATATTGTTGCCGGTAATTTTAAGGATAAAGAATCATTATGGAATTTAAAAAGATTAGATGACGGCTGGGTTTCATTTTCTTCTAACAGGAATCAAGAATCAATAAATGAAAGTTTACTTATGAGAGAACAATTTTTTCGAGGAAAAGAGTTTATTCTTCAAGGTAGTTTTAATCTTATAATTGGAAGAGATGTTAGCAATGAAGTTTATCTTTGGAAAAGGTTTTTAACAAATATTTTTAGCGCAACATTTTTTGTTCTTATTCTGGGCTTATTTGGAGGATTTGTTTTAAGTCGAAATATTCTCAGCAGAATATCTGCAATCAACAGAACGAGTATTGAGATAATGGATGGTGACTTATCTCAAAGACTTCCAGTTGGATCAATAAATGATGAGCTAAATCAACTTTCAATTAATTTAAATATGATGTTAGACAGGCTAAATAAATTAATGATAGGAATGAAAGATGTAAGTGATAATATTGCCCATGATCTAAGAACACCATTAAATAAAATAAGGACAAATTTAGAAGTAACTTTAATGTCTAATCCGACTTCTGAGAATTATAAAAATACTATTCAAGAGGTTATTCAGGATATTGATGTCGTTATTAATACCTTTAATTCTTTATTAGCGATATCAAGGGTTGAATCAGGATCTCTATCACTTGATAAAGAAAAAATAGATATTAATAATCTTATAGAGAATGTAATCGATTTATGGGAACCTCTTGCAGAAGAGAGGGAGATTGTTTTAACAAATCAGACTGATCGAAATATAGAATTGGATGGTAATATGAATCTATTGTCTCAAGCTATTTCCAATCTTATTGATAATGCAATTAAATACGGTCCTAATGGTAATAGAATTAATGTGGGAGCTAAACTTGAAAAAGATCATGTTGTTTTATGGGTTTCCGATAATGGTCCTGGTATTCTAGAATCTGATAAAGAAAGAGTTTTAGAGAGGTTTACTAGGCTGGATACAAGTAGAAATACTCAAGGAACGGGATTAGGCTTAAGCTTAGTAAGCTCTAGTATAAAATTCCATAATGGTAAAATTAGCTTACTAGACTCTAATCCTAATGGCTTAATTGTGAAGTTAGAGCTTCCTAAAAGCTTTTAAAGTCCTCCAGAAACAAATAAACATTGGCCAGTTATCCATCCAGATGATGGGGAAGCCATAAAGACAACAGCAGCTCCAATATCTTCTGGTTTACCCCACCTTCTTAGAGGAATATTTATTTGTTTTTTTAATTGCTCTTCCTTTTCAGGTGAATCCATATTCATAGAGTCAATAAAGTTCTCTGTAGGTAGTGGACCAGGTGCAACTGCATTAACCCTTATATGAGGTGCTAGTTCAAGTGAGAATGTCGATGTTAAACTATTTATTGCTGCCTTTGATGCTCCATAAGGCCCATTTTTTATATTAGGACCCATATTTTTTGATGAAGTTGATGATATATTAATTATTGACCCTCCATTACTACTCATATGGCTTGCTGCAACAACACATCCAGACCAAGCAGCTTTTATGTTTAGATCAAGTTGGGCATTAAATTGTTCCGGTGAGGTTCTTGTTAAGTAACGCGGCGTTCCATCTGGAAGACCTCCTGCATTATTAACCCATATTGAAAGTTTACCAAATTTATCAACAGCCATTTGACCAAGATTTTCCATTGATTTTATATCAGTAACATCTGTTGGTACTACCAATGCTTTTCCTCCAAAGCCTTCTATTTCTTCTGCTACTTTTTTAAGTTCGTTCTCACTTCTAGAAGCAAGCACAATGGCTGCTCCAGCCTCTGCTAGCGCAATAGCAATTCCTTTACCTATTCCTTTCCCAGCACCAGTTACAACTGCTACATGACCTTCAAGTTTAAATAAATCTAGTACTGACATAACTTCTCCTTTTTAATACCTTATATTGTGCTTGCTAAACCTTTGGAAGATAAAATTTCAATCCAATATCCATCAGGGTCTTTTATAAAAGCTAATCCCTTCATATTTCCATCATCGGGTTTTTTCTGAAATTCTACACCCAAAGAGTGAAATCTTTCACACGCTTCATAAACATCTGGAACGGTAATACCTATATGGCCAAAACCTCTAGGATCTGAATTTCCATCATGATGAGAAAAACTATCATCATTTTCTGTTCCCCAATTATGAGTTAATTCAAGAACAGCTTTTTGATTTAATGCATAGGCAAATCTGTCTTGTTTGTTTTCTGGAACAGGACCATCCTCAGCTCTATGATATGATAAAAAATATAAAGAAAAATTATAATCTGGAAAATCTAATTTTTTAAGGATAGTCATCCCCAGAATCCGAGTATAAAAATCTAATGATTTTTCAGGATCTTTAATTCTAAGCATTGTTTGATTAAAAATATAATCTAGAGTTTTTTCATCAGGATTTTGAGACATCTCTTCCATAACTTTCTCCTCTTTAGTTAAAATTTATTATAAATTAGATAATAAAAAAGGGCTATACAAGTATAGCCCTTTTAAAAAATTATTTTTTAAGTTTAGAAATTAGCTGACAATGTAATTCCATAAACTGTTCCTACAGAAGGAGAGCCAAAAATCATAAGGCTAGATATATCTCTTACAGGACTTGTAATTTCATCTGTAAGATTTCTTCCAAAGAGACTGATCTTATAACTATCTTTTAGGAAAGTTATAGAAGCATCAATCTTTTCGGTAGAAGGAATCTTACCAACATCTCTATTGTCAGTAATTGAGTACAATTCATCAACAAAGCTATATTTAGCGAAAAGTTGCAACTCACCGTCACCTAACTCTGTAGTAAAGGTACCACCAAAGGATGCAGTCATCTCAGGTGCATATTTTGGTGTAAGATAATCATTATTTGTTGGCTCTACTAATCCTTCGGCGTTAGCACCATCAAGATCAGCAATAAAACCATCATATTCAGCATCAAGAAGCCCCACATTTACAAAAGCTTCAAAGCTCTCACTAACTAGGAATCGTGATTCGATTTCAAGTCCTTGATATAAAACACCTGCAACATTATCAATAACCGTTACAACTGTCTTAGTGGAAGGATCTAATTTAATAGTATCCTCTTGCTTATCTTCAAAGTCATTTCTGAATGCAGCAATATTTAACTGTACTCTTTTATCCATTAATAAACTTTTCATTCCAAGCTCAAGTGTTTTTGCATATTCGGGATCGTAAGTATTTTTAAAGTCTGCAACATTTTGGTTACGACCAAAAAAACCTCCACTTTGGAAACCTTCTTTATAAGTTGCGTAAAACATAATTTCTTCGGTATATTTATAAGATAATCCAACTACACCAGAAATCTCATCATACTTTTTAGTTAAAGTTGCAACTCCAACTTCTCCAGGAAGACCAATACTTTCAAAGTTATTTATATAAGCTCTCTCAAGAGTTGTGAGATAAGATTGCCCGCCGGTAAATTCTTTTTCTTCTTCAGTGTATCTTAATCCACCAGTTAGCATTAACTTTTCATTAAGTTGATAATCTATATTAACAAAAATAGCTTTTGACTCAGTGTTTTGAGTCTGAAGCAATTTTTGAGCATAGTTTTCTCCTAAAGTTGCACCTAGACCTGGTTCACAACGTATAGCTCCGAGACCAAATTGTTCACAAATTGGATACAGTTCAGGAGCAACTAGTGTTGACCAAAATGATCCTCTTGTAACCCAGTCTTGTCTGTAAGTACTATCCCAGAAATATGCTCCAGTTGTAATATTGGCTTTATCAGTAATAATTTCCAAGCGAACCTCATGACTTTCTTGCTCGTAAGCATTGAACGCATCAATCCATATCCATGGCATAGGTGTACCATCATACTCCCAAGTTGTTTGCTCACCTTCCTCACGGTAAGCACCAACATATGTTAACGTCATACTATCGCTTAAATCATATGTCATATTTAACGTATATGCATCAGTATCAAATTGACCAGGATTATGATCATTTGTGGCATTTTCAGTAGGCCCTAGACCTGCTGTACTTTTACATGTTGAATACCCACCAGGATTATATTTTGCTATTAACGCAGGAACACCTCTTGAAGGATCATAAAGGTTACAAATTAACGTTGAGTCGTCATTTTCGTTTGTCCAAGCCCCAACATCACTTCCGTCGTCATATTGCTCAATAGTAAGAAGGGCTTCAAATTTATCATTAGGTGTAAAAAGGAAAGTTGCACCATAATTTGTATAATCTTTTTTAGGCCCATCAACTTTTAAGAATGTATTATATATATGTCCATCATTTTTAATTGTGGTTCCAAATACTTTTAACGCAAGAATATCTTCTACAATAGGTGTATTGATTAAGGCTCTAAACTCCTCTTGGCCGTTATCTCCAATTGTCATTTCTACTTTACCACCAAATTCTCCAGTAGGTCGTGATCGCATCACCCTAATAACACCACCGTTAGTATTTTTACCAAATAATGTCCCTTGAGGTCCTCTAAGTATCTCAATTCTCTCTAAATCAAAATTTTCTATTATTTGTCCAGAGTTAGTTCCTATAGCAACTCCATCAAGTTCAACTAAGATTTTAGGATCTAATGATTTATCTGATTCACTTGAATTAATACCTCTAAGTGTAATAGCTGAACCACGAGCTCTAACTGAAGTTTCACCAATAATGACATTTGGTGCAAAGGCACTCAAATCAGCAATATTTCTAATTGTTGCATCTTGGAGTTGTTCAGTTACTGCAGTGATAGCAATAGGAACATCTTGGAGTGATTCCTCTCTCTTTCTTGCTGTAACAATTATTTCCTCAATTCCCAGGCTAGACGCTTCTTCATTGTCTTGAGCTGATATTGTTGAAAAACTAGTAAAAGTTAGAAAACTTAGCGTTACTAATCCCATTATTAAACGATCGAATATAATCATTAATTATCTCCTTTTTATTATTTTTTTATTAGAACAATTAATTATTATTTAAATCTAACAAGATTTTCTAAGATTTAGCAATATATTTTATCAATATTATCAATAAGTTAATAAGTATGACTTATTATTTATGAAAAAATATTTATAGATTTTTTATATTAAGGACTTAATAAAAAAAGGGCCATAAAAAATTATGGCCCTTTTAGTTATTATTTTTTATTTCGATTTTTAGAATTCAGCAGAAAATTCTAAACCAATACTTCTTGGTCTAGTCACTGTTCCAACATTAAATAATGACGCTGAAACATTACTTCCACCTAATAAAGTAGCAAACTCAACCTGCTCATCAGTAAGATTCTTACCAAAAAGACTAACGCTGTAGTTGTCAAAGTAGTATGCGATTGTAGCACTTAAATCATCAGCATTACCACCCGTTACACGACCAGCATTAAGGTTAAGAACATCAGTCTCAAAATCATCAATTTTTGTATATTTAGCAAAAATATCTAACTCTCCATTACCAATCCTAGTAGTGTAATTAAAGCCTACACCAATAGTACTGTCAGGAGCATTTCTTGGCTTTAGGAAACTAGCATCTTCTACTATTGTTATATTATCACCAGGATTTAGATCAGTTTCAAATTCTTCATATGAAGCATCAAGAAACCCTGCATTTAGAAATAAACGTAAATCAGGAGTAACAGCAAATAAAATTTCTGCTTCCCAACCTTCGTATAAAACTTCTGCAGCATTATCAAAAACAGACGCAACTGTTTTGGTATCAGGATCTATTTTTGAATAAGATTCTTGCTTATCTTCAAATTCATTATGGAAGGCTGTTAAGTTTAATCTTAAACGATTATCCATTAACATACTTTTAAATCCAACTTCAATTGAAGTAGCAAATTCAGGATCATATTGATCTCTTTCATAATCACGAATATTTTGATTTACACCAAAGAATCCACCAGAATGGAAGCCTTCAGAGAAAGATGCATAAAACATTCTATTTTCATCAATCTCGTATGATGCACCAAAGTGCAATGAAACTTCATCCCAAGTATTGTTTAAATCAGCATATCCAGCGAAATTTCTTTCCCTAGCTCTTTCAAGATTTGATAAATAAGCTTGACCAGCTATGAAATGCTTTTTCTCTTCAGTCCAACGAGCACCAGCTTCCAACGAAAGTTTATCAGTTACATCATATGTGTACTGAGCAAAAGCAGCTGTCGATTCTGTTTTTTGTGTTTCATAAAGAATTTGAGTTACTCTACCTGAGAACCCTTTTTCAATACCTAGATCACAAGAAATAGGAGCAAAAGCACCATCGAGACCGTTAGTACCCTGACAAGCACTCCAAAGAGCATCACTGCTAGCTACACCGCCAAACAATGTCTGCCAGAACTCACCGCCAGTAACCCAATCTTGAGTAAACTCACTTTCCCAAAGATAAACACCTGCAATTAAAGATGACCTTTCCCATTGACCTTCAAAACGGAATTCATGACTTGTTTGCTCATAATCATTCCATCTTTCAATTGTAATAAAAGGAGCTGCTGATCCATCATAATCATAGATACGATATTCACCTTGTTCTCTCACTCCTGAGATCATTCTTAATGTTATATTTTCATTAAGTTCGTAGCTCATATTTAAAGTGAAAGCTTTGATATCATTTTCTGCATCATTTTCTGTATCCATTTCTGCAACGCCAGGAATATCAGCACTATACCTACAGGTATATGCATATTCAGCACAATTTCTTGTGCCAAGAGCTAGAGTTTTATCATAGCTTCCTTCTGGAGGAGCTGGCATCACACCTGGAGCAAAATTATAATTAGTATGATAAGCATTTAACTGACTCTTATCCATAATTTGTTCTACTGTGAGTAAAGCTTCGAATTTTTCATTTTCATATAAAAATGTTACACCATAGTTGCTATAATCCTTTCTAGGAATATTATTACCTGTAGTTTTATTTGGTAACCAACCATCATCTTTCATTTGTGTCATGAAAAGTTTAGTTTTTAGATTGCCTGATGAAGGAAGATTGATGACGGCTCTTTGTTCATTTTGTCCGTCTTCACCTACAGTAAGTTGAAGCCTAGCTCCAGCCTCTCCTGTTGGTCTGCTTCTTATGACATTGATAACACCACCTACAGTATTTTTACCAAATAGTGTTCCTTGTGGGCCACGAAGAATTTCGATTCTTTCTAAATCAAAATTTTCTAAAATTGCACCAGCTGATGAACCTAAATATATTCCATCAAGCATGATACCAATTGGTGGATCAAAGGAATTATCGTCGGCCCTAGTAGGGCTTATACCTCTTATATTAATATTAGCTCCACCAGAACGACTTCCTTCTTCGGAGATTCGAACATTTGGTGCAAAACCATTAACATCATTAAGATCCCTTATGCTTGAACGTGCAAGATCTTGGCCAGTAATTGCAGTAATAGCCACTGGAACTTTTTGTGACGTTTCTTTAATTTTTCTAGCTGTTACTATTATTTCTTCAATACTTGCGGTTCTTTCAGCTTGCTCTTCTTGAGCTGAAACGCTGTTAAAACTTCCTGTTAGAAGAAGGGCTGCAACTGCAAAACCCATATTAAAATATTTAAATAAACTCATATTAAACTACTCCCGATATTTTTTATTACTATTACTTTTATTAGTATTAGTATTAGGATTCTAACTAAAAGTTAGTTAGAATTTTTTTTTAATATAAGTTTAAAGGTATTAATAAGTCAAACTGATTAATCAATAATATCTATTAGTAATATAAATAGTAAGAATGGCTATATTGGATTAGACAAAAATAGGGCCACTTAAGACCTTTTAGTAATTTATATAATTTTTAATTCTAGATTTTTGGTCCTAGCCATAGTCTTCCAATAATAAGGTATCCTACCGATAGAATAAAAAGACTACTGATTAGATCCGGAGTTAATGATAAGGCTGGAACATCAATAGTTCCGCCTATATTTTCAATCATTACGGAGCCCCTTGCTGATATCTCAGCTCCAGAAGCTTTTAAGACCGCTAAGCTATGAGCGGCTGTTTCAAAACTAAATCTTACATAACTTGCCACTAGATTGAATTGAAATAAGCTAACAAGGCCAAAAACAGTTACTGCTATTTTCATAAGAATACCTGCTCCACCTTCAATGGCTATCGATGCTGAACGACCTGCCACCCATAATAGGAAAGCCCATAAAATTCCAAATAATGCTGTTGCCATCAAAGAATTACTCATTTGGCTATAAATTTCTACTTCACTCATAATATGTCTCCTAATTTTAAATTATTTATTATTCGTTATTTGAGTCACCCATCCAGATACCTGAAAGAAGGCACATTGCTAAAGCAATTACTAAAACTATACCTGCTGGCTCATTTACTAGGCTAAAAGTAGGAACCTCTATACTACCATTAAAATTATCGATTAGTGATTGTCCTCTTGCGCTCACAGATCCGTTTTCTTCTTTTAAAACAGCCATTGAATGAGCTGCGCCTCTTATACCAAGTGAAACATAGGCAAATTGCATATTAATATACCATATTGATGTTAATGAAAAAGCGCTGACAATTATTTTTCCTAATAGATTAGCGTTACCTTTTTCATGCATGATTACTGAAGCTCTTCCTGAAAACCAAGCAAGAAAAGAAAAACCAATAAGGAAAAGACCATTCATTGCTAATCCAGAATTTAACATAGACATTATTTGAAATTCATTCATATTTTTACCCTCCGTTTATAAATGATGATTTATGACATCATAATAGTTTTTATATGTAAAGATTTTATGATTATAGAAGTTTTCTATACTTTTAATCTTGTCAAGATTGGTATACGAAGGTTATAGGATATATCAACTATATTGATTCCATATATTGGGGCGTAGCCAAGCGGTAAGGCAACGGGTTTTGATCCCGTGATGCGTAGGTTCGAATCCTACCGCCCCAGCCAAATTTTAAATATCCAAAATTAAAAAGGTTTATTACAAAAATATGAATATCATATGGTTTAAAAGAGACTTGAGGATTTGGGATAATGAAGCATTTACAAATGCTTGTGAGAAGGGTCCAATAATTCCAATATATATTATTGAGCCAGAACTTTGGTTGCAAGATGATCTTAGTTATCGCCACTATCAATTTCTAATGGAATGCCTTGATGATTTAAGGGCTGATATTCAAAAATTAGGCCAAGATTTAATTGTTAGAGTGGGTGATGCCCTTGAGATATTTAAAGAGATTAATGAAGAATGCGGTATATCAGAATTATGGTCGCATCAAGAAACATGGAATTACTGGACCTTCACAAGAGATAAGAAAATTAGAAAATGGCTAGAATTAAAAAATATTAAGTGGAATGAGCCAGCTCAAAACGGAGTAATAAGAGGTTTAAAAAATAGAGATGGTTGGTCTAAGAATTGGTACAATAAAATGAAAATTGATAAATTTTTACCGCCAAAAAAACTAAAGAAAATAAATCTTAAGGGCGAAATAATTCCAACACCAAAAGATATTGGTTTTAATAATTCTTATTCTTTTGATATTCAGAAAGGCGGAAGAAAATCAGGACAAAAGTTACTCGATAGTTTTTTAAAAATACGAAGTAAGAATTACTCTAAAGAAATGTCATCACCACTAACTGCATTTGATAGTTGTTCTAGACTTTCTGCGCATTTATCCTTTGGAACATTGTCTATAAAAGAGGTGTTTCAAGCTACAGAGATTAGAAAGAGCGAACTAAAGGAATTGCCTAAAGAAAAAAAAGGAAATCGTATAAAATCATTAAATACTTTTTCAGGTAGATTGAGGTGGCATTGTCATTTTATTCAAAAACTTGAGGATCAACCTGAAATAGAATTTAAAAATATGCATTCATCATATGATATTCTTAGGTCTGATAATTTTAATATTGATTTTTTTGAAAAATGGAAAACAGGAAATACAGGCTTTCCAATGGTCGATGCTTGTATGCGATCTTTAATAACAACAGGTTGGTTGAATTTTAGAATGAGAGCAATGTTAATGAGTTTTGCGAGTTATCATCTTTGGCTTCCATGGCAAATAACATCTCGATATCTTGCAACCTTATTTACCGACTATGAGCCTGGAATTCATTACTCTCAATCTCAAATGCAATCAGGTACTACAGGTATTAACGCTATAAGAATATATAATCCAATTAAACAAGGTGTGGATCATGATCCAGAAGGTATATTTATAAAAAAATGGTTACCTGAGTTAAGTAAAGTACCAAAAGAAAATATTCATATGCCTTGGGTGGATGTTGAAAATCTAAATAAATATATGCCTCCAATAGTTGACGAAACAGATGCAAGACAGGCTGCCGCAAGCAGAATTTATAAATTAAGAAGAGAAAAGTCTCATAAGCTTGAGGCAGATTTAGTTTATATTAAGCATGGGAGCAGAAAGCCTAGACCGAAAAAAATTAAAAGAAAGATTAAGGAAAAAAAACCTGATATCCAGAAAAGCCTTTTTTAATTTTTTAGAAATAATTCAATTATTTTAATTAATTTTTAGTTAGATTTACCTATACTTTTATTTTTATTTAATTACCTTACCTCCATGACAAAAAAAGCACTTATTACTGGAATCACTGGTCAAGATGGGGCTTATCTATCAGACTTCCTTCTTAAAAAAGGGTATAAAGTATATGGGGCTGTAAGAAGGACCTCATCTATAAATACAGCACGTTTGTCATATATGGATGTTCTAGATAATATTGAGCTTGTCTCAATGGATCTTGGAGAAATAACAAATATTCAAAGGACTATAGAAAAGATAGAACCTGATGAAATATATAACCTTGCTGCTCAAAGCTTTGTTCAAACGTCATATGAGCAACCTATTTATACTTCTGATATAGACGGTATTGGTGTAACGAGACTTCTAGAAACTATAAGGAATTTAGGAGGCAAACCAAAATTTTATCAGGCCTCAACGTCTGAAATGTTTGGTAAGGCTAAGGAAAGTCCTCAAAATGAAGGTACGCCTTTTTATCCAAGAAGCCCTTACGGTATAGCAAAACTTTATTCTCACTGGATGACAATTAATTATAGAGAGTCCTGGGGAATACATGCATGTTCCGGTATTTTATTTAATCATGAGTCACCCCTTAGAGGTTCAGAGTTTGTAACTCGGAAAATTTCCTTAGGTATGGCTGAAATAAAAAACCAAAAAAGAGATACAATTAATTTGGGTAATTTATCAGCTGAGAGAGATTGGGGTTTTGCTGGTGATTATGTAGAGGCAATGTGGCTTATGCTTCAAGAAGAAAAACCTAATGATTATGTTATTGCTACTGGCCAAACCCACAGTGTTAGAGATTTTACAGAAAAAGCTGCAAAAGCTGTTGGTATTGATCTTGAGTGGGATGTTAGTGGATCAAATGAAAAAGGCTTATGTAAAAAAACAGGAAATATTATAATTAGTGTTGATGAAGCATTTAAAAGGCCAGCTGAAACTGATCATCTTTTAGGCGACTCTTCCAAAGCGTATAGAGAGTTAGAATGGAAACCATCTGTAAATTTTGAATCTCTGGTTGAGATGATGGTCGATCACGACATAAAACGAGTTGAAAAAGGTTTGGTCTGGTTTTAAGTGGCTACCTTTTTTCTAATAACTCATTAAAAGCTTGGTCATATTGATCTTTCATAGTTTTAACTAAAGAATCTACTGATGGCGCATCAGTTATGCCACCTATTCCTTGACCTGAACCCCATATATCCTTCCATGCCTTTGTTTTCATATTGCCGCCAGAACCAAAATTCATTTTAGACTTATCTGCGCCCGGAAGATTATCAGGATCTAAGCCCGCTTTAGCAATTGAAGGTTTAAGATAGTTCCCATTAACTCCAGTAAATAGGGAAGAGTAAACAATATCATCTGCCGCAGATTCAATCAGCATATCTTTA
>Ga0233444_10005132_pt1 | contig 12209 bp, 12 predicted proteins | sample SI_124_October20_6_FD_182792 | JGI IMG/M metagenome (GOLD analysis project Ga0233444, IMG submission 182792) | Seawater microbial communities from Saanich Inlet, British Columbia, Canada - SI_124_October2016_10_MG | ecosystem: Environmental > Aquatic > Marine > Inlet | place: Canada: British...
AAGGTGCAACTGGAGTAACTTTTACTGATGTTGGTGAAGCTGAAGGTTCTTTCTTAGAGCAAGAAATCAAAGGTGGAAAATTCAAAACTAAAAAACAAAGATAATTATTATCTAATTAAAAACCCCAGTAATGAAAATTACTGGGGTTTTTTTTATATTAAATATTTCCTAAAATTCTCAAAATACCAAAAATTGAAATAATTATTAAGAAATAAAAGACAACCTTTCTATAAAACTTTTCCTTACTCTTAATAAAAAATTTGTTACCGATGAACACTCCTGCAGGTAAAACTAATATTAGAGGAAGAGTTCGATAAATAGTGGTCATATCAACAATTCCTCCAAAATAACTTAAAATAAATGCGTAGACATCAGTTAAAAAAAATAATGCAGCCAATGATCCTCTAATTACAGCTGGCTGGATACTGGTCACTAAAAGAAATAATGCTACTGGCATTCCTCCCAGTGTTGTTAATCCATTTAAAGTACCTGAAATAATACCAGTAAAGATTTTTGATTGGTTGTTATTAATTTTTTTATTTTCATATCCCTTCATCAATAAAATTGAAAAAAAAATAATTATCAAACACACATACAAATGAGTAGTTTCGGGAGATAAGTATTTTAATAAAAACAATCCAATTGGTGACCCAATAGCTATTCCAATTAAAAGTTTAAAAACAAAATTCCAATCTATTTTATTCCATATATATGGAATCATAAAAATACTAATAAAAACTTCTAGTATTAATATAATTGGAACTATTTGAATTGCAGGCAGTATAAAAGAAAATCCTGAAATACATGTTGCAGAAAAACCAAAGCCATTAAACCCTCTAATTATAGATGCAATAAATACTATAAATAAAATTACTAAAAACTCAGATAAGCTAAAGTCAAAATAAGTTAAAAATGTCATCTATTTTTTTTAAAGTTTAATAAAAATTAATAGTTAAAGGTTTTTAACTACTAAAACATATATTTGTCAGCCATATACATGGTCCAGGCAATGGCAGCACCTAATATAATATATTTCATAATAGAATTACTTTATTTCTATTTTTTCTGGAAGTATACCTTTTGGGCGATATCTCATTATCAATAGCAACCCAAGACCCATCATCAAATATCTAAAATATGGAACACTCTCAATTAAGTGAATTTTTAGTGCGTGAGTATCTGACATACCGGATGTGAAAAGATTAATTAAAAATAATGCTATAGGTGCAGCTTCAATCCATAAAAACCATACAGCAAATCCACCTAAAATTGCTCCAAAATTATTGCCACTTCCTCCAACTATAACCATTACCCAAATAAGAAATGTGTATCTCATAGGCCTGTAACTACCTGGTGTAAACAAACCATCTTGCGTTACTAACATTGCTCCAGCTATTCCGACAATTGCTGAACCTAAAATAAATATTAACAAATGTTGTTTAACAACATTTTTTCCCATTGCATTTGCAGCTTCTTCATTATCTCTAATTGCTCGCATCATTCTTCCCCATGGAGAATAAAGTGCTTTTTGAGTAACTATTAATAAAGCTATAACTACAATTAAAAATAATCCTGAGTAGCAAAGTTTTACAAAGACTGAAGATCCTTCGATAACTAACTGATTTAGTGCAGCCTGTTTATCTGCAACATTGGAAATTAATTCCAATTTACTTGAATTAAATTTTGCAACTAAATTTATGAACCAATCAGTAGTCTGAAGATTAACTTCATAAGGTACGGGTCTATCCAATCCAATTACATTTTTGACCCCTCTTGATAACCAATCTTCATGTTTGATTATTGCAATGACAATTTCAGAAATTAGTAATGTGGCAATTGCCAAATAGTCAGCACGCAAACCAAGAGCAACTTTTCCAACCACAAATGCAAGTCCCCCCGCAAAGAAAGCTCCAACAATCCATGAAAACATAATTGGCAATCCAAAGCCTCCTAGAAATCCTGTCTTTGCTGGATTAACAGCTTCAATTGCCTCAATTCCAGGTTCGGCAGTTACTCTAATAATTATAATCCCTGCAATAATAATCGCTGCAATTCCATAAGTTCTAAAATTTGATTTAGCAAAATTTTTTAGGATAAAGCGAATTGCTAATATCATTACTATAATTAACCATAAGCACATTAAGATATCAAAACCACCAGCTCGCCATGCTTCTTGAACTGGATCAACTGATATTAAAACTGCAGCTAGTCCACCTAATGCTGCATATCCCATGAGACCAAAATTAATTAAGCCAGCATAACCCCATTGCACATTTGCTCCCATAGTCATTACTGCAGAAATTAAACACAGATTGAAAATAGAAAGAGCTACATTCCATGATTGAAATATTCCAACCAATAAAATTAAACCCATCATTATTGAGTAAGCCACAATTATATTTAAATTTTTTCTCAAAGCACCTTCCCTTTGAATATGCCATTAGGTCTATACAATAAAACGATCACTAATATAGAAAACGAAACAGCAAATTTATAATCAGTTGAAAGTAATTGAACAAGGGTTTCTGGCTCCATACTTTCTGGCAAAATATACATAAAAAATTTCTTATATGCATACGTTATGAATATTTCTGAAAAAGCTATAACGTAACCTCCCAAAAATGCTCCGAAAGGATTTCCAATACCTCCAACAATTGCAGCAGCAAAAATTGGAAGCATATTATTAAAATATGTAAAAGGTTTAAAACTTTTATCTAAACCATACAAAGCACCACCAATTGTTGCTAAAATACCTGCAATAATCCATGTAATCATGACCACTCTTTTGGGGTCAATACCAGATAATAAAGCTAAATCTTCATTATCTGAGTAAGCCCTCATACTTTTTCCTGTTTTAGTTTTATTTAAGAACCAAAATAAGATGGAAACCAATATAAGGGTTACAAATATTGTTATTACCTGGCTAGATTTAATTGCCAATCCTTCATTAAGTCCTGTCATTTCTTTAAATTCACCTGCTTTAATAATAAATTTTTCTCCATCAAAAAATCTTCTGTCAGATGGACCAATTATTATTCTAACTACTGCTTGAGTTACAAACATTACTCCAATACTAACCATTGCAAGTTGGACAGGTGGACTTTTGTTAACCCTATAATATCTAAAAACAAATTTATCTATGAAGAGCATGTAGCCAATCATAAAAATTATAGCAAATGGTATAGCAAGAAGAGCTGTTGGCAAAATACCTAAAGAAATACCCACTGATTGAAAATACCATGTAAATAAAATAGTCACCATAGTGCCAAATGCCATCATGTCTCCAGTTGCAAAATTTGCAAACCTTAAAATTCCATAGATTAAAGTAACAAAAATTGCACCAAGTGCTAATTGTGAACCATACGCTAGAGCTGGAACAAATATATAATTTAATAATAAAATAATTGCGTTTATAAAATCCATACTATCCTCCCAAAAAAGAGCTTCTTACTCTTGGGTCATTTAATAATTCTTTGCCTGTACCTTCATATTTGTTTTCACCTGTTACAAGTACATATCCACGATCAGAAATATTAAGTGCTTGTTTAGCATTTTGTTCAACCATTAAAATTGCAACATTGGTTTTTTTAACTTTAATGATGTGGTCAAATAATTCATCCATAACTATAGGTGAAACTCCAGCAGTAGGCTCATCTAACATTAATACTGATGGTTTAATCATTAATGCTCTTCCAAGAGCAACTTGTTGTCTTTGACCACCTGATAATTCGCCAACTAACTGACTTCTTTTTTCTCTTAATATAGGAAATAGATCATAAATTTCTTCTATAACATTTTGAAAGTTATCGTCTCTTAGATAGGCTCCCATTTCTAAATTTTCTTCAACTGTCATTCCAGCAAAAACATTTTTTGTTTGGGGTACAAATGAAATTCCAGCTCTAACTCTTTCTTGTGGAGAAAGTTTAGAAATATCTTTTCCATCAATTACTACAGAACCAGATTTTAAATTTAACAAACCAAGCATAGCTTTCATTGCCGTTGATTTCCCAGCTCCATTAGGGCCAAGAATTGAAACTATTTCACCCCTATTAACATCAACTGAACAAGAATTAATAATATCTGGACCATTACCATATCCTCCAGTCATTTTTATACCTTCAAAAAATGCCATTAATTTTCATCCTTAAGTTTTGACCCTCTGCCCAAATAACTTTCTATAACTTTCTCGTCTTTCTTAACTTCTTCTGCGGTACCTTCGAATAATACGGATCCTTCAGCCATGACAATAACGGGATCACACAATCTACTAATAAAATCCATATCATGTTCGATCATACAAAACGTATACCCTTGTTCTTTATTAAGCTTAAGAATTGCAGTTCCAAGCTCTTTAAGTAGTGTTCTATTAACTCCCGCTCCAACTTCATCAAGTAATACTAATTTAGCATCAACCATCATAGTTCTTCCAAGTTCTAATAATTTTTTTTGACCACCTGATAAATTTCCAGCTAATTCATTTGATAAGTGAGTAAGGTTTAAGAAATCAACTACATCTTGAGCTTTTTGTTTTACAGCTAATTCTTCAGTTCTAACTAAGCTTGGCTTTAGTAAAGCAGTCATCAATTTTTCACCTGATTGATTTGCTGGTACCATCATTAGGTTTTCTAAAACTGATAAATTTGTAAACTCATGAGCTATCTGAAAAGTTCTTAATATGCCTTTAGAAAATAATTCATATGAGGGAACATCAGTTATATCTTCATTATTAAATAAAACTTTTCCTTGAGAAGATTTTAAATTTCCAGCAATTAAATTAAATAAAGTAGTTTTACCAGATCCATTAGGTCCAATAATTCCAGTAATAGAGCCTTTCTTAATTTTTAAAGAACAATCAGAAACTGCAGCCAAACCTCCAAAATATTTAGATAGACTTTCAATTTGTAAAATATTCTGTTGTTGATCCATGAAATTTTTATTTATTTAATCTTTTATGTATACTATTAAGAGTTTTCTCCAAAGATTTATAAAAACCAGCTTTTGTTAGTTCTTTAACGCCTTGTTCATTTAATCCCTTAGGAGTCTGAGACTCTTTAACTAAATATTTTAAATCTTTTTTTGAGTTAACAACAGCATCTTCTGACAAAGCTAAAAATAAAGAAGTTATATATTTTTGAGCATTATTTCTTTTTACTCCTCTTTTAACTAACCATTCTGTCATTGAACTTAGCAATTGATAAAAAGGTGCCATCATTCCAGAAGTTGACCAAAAATTAATAGATGATTTTTCATTTTTTATTTCAACAGCTGTTCCAACTTTATCAAAGAATGCTTTTACTTTTTTATTAGGTGGGCAAATTGGAACTGGTCCTTTTTTTAATGAAATTGGTGGCAAAGGAATAGCTCTTACAATTTGTGCTTTAACTTTTATTGTTTTTTTTAACTGTGATAAGGTTATTGTAGAAATAAAGCTAATTATAGTTTGCGTTGATTTAAATTTTAACTCTTTAATTATTTTATCTCCTACAGTAGGTGTAACTGATAAAAATACCCAATCACACTTATCAACTACTTGTTGATTATTTTTAGCAATTATTACTTTTTTAAATTTTTGTTTTAAATTTTTAGCAATACTTTTATTCCTTGGTGAAATTATAATTTTGTTAAATAAAATTTTAGATGTGCAAATACCAGTAATCACTGATGATGCAATTTTACCCGTACCTATAAATCCTAAATTCATAAATTTTGGTTACTTTATATTGATTATATTGAATTAATTAATAAAAAAAGAGCCTCTTATTCTCAATAATTCTCTACTTAATTCTTCATTTTCTTTAAAAGGTTTTCTTCCATGTAGCCAAAAGTAATTGTTAGCTATTATTGAAGATCCAACAGGTAATTTAGTAATAGCTTTGTTTTTACTTTCTTCCAATCCATCCGATAATCTCTGGAGAAAATTACCTTGATCCATATTTTTAGGTTCAGGAAACTGATCAATATAAGAAATAGTAGGTTTACCATTTTCGTCAGATGAAAACACTGGATGCTCTACTTTGTAATTTATATTTTTACTTTTTGGTGAACCCCAAATAAAATTCTGTTTACCCACAGGATCATTATATAGATCCTCACAATGCTCCCAATCATCAAGGTGTAACATTGCTGTTTCTCCACCTTCTACATTCTGTTCATCAATTTTAGTCATTAACAACCAATCTGTAATTTCTTTAACATAAGTCCCGTCTGTATGAAGATCCATATTTGTATAAGCTTTTCTTAAATATGAGTCACTTTTATCTTCATGCTTCACAGTAAATCTCGCATAATATTTTCCAGCCATAGAATCATGATTTGGAATTCCAATCAAATGTGCAATAGCGGTAGATAATTTAACTAAAAAAGTATGATTAATTTTAGAATTAATATTCTTAGGACCAATAATAAAGCAGCCTGTGTCTCGATCTCTTATTATTTTATTCATTAATTTGCTTAATTTATTTGAAGTAAGATCATCTAAACTTTTAGCTAAAGTAAAACGTGTAAATGGTTTGTATTCAAGAGCGGTGATATCAAATTTATTAAACGGAAATATTAATTTATCTAAAATTTCGTCTTCAATATCAATATTGATTATTCTTTTTGAAATATTGTGTTCTGAAACTGTTAGACCATCAATTTTTTCCATTATAAGTGCTCACTTAATAACGCCATCATGATAGCAGAAATTACTGTTGGATAAACAAAATTTCTTTTAGATATAAAGAATATAAATAAGCAAAATAATACTACTGTGGCTCTACTTAAATAGCTCGCATCAGATAATACTCCAACTGGAAAAATAATAGTTCTCGCAATCAAAGCTGCTAATGTTGAGTAGGCTAAACAATTAAACCATCTAAATAATTTTGAAGTTTCTTTTATTCCTTCTGATGAAATTACACCTAAAAATCTAGAAGAAAAAGTTGCAAGAGAGGTAACTATAATTGCAAGAACTACACTAGTTGACATTTAGCTCTCCGATAAAATATGCAATAGTTCCACCAACAAGGCCGCCTAGTAAAATTGACCACTCTGGTGATAAAAAATAAAAAATTGGTCCTAACAATAAACCCAATATTACTGCTGATGCAATTTGAATAGTTTTCATTGCTCCAACCATCATGCATAAAAAATAAATTGGGTTTAAAATTGCTAAACCCATCATCATATTTTTATCTAAATAGTCAGATGCATAAAATCCAATAAATGTGCCTATTACTGCTGTAGTCCATGTTGCTGTACCAATACCAATCCAAAAGTCAATTCTATGTTTTTTTTTAATACTCTTGTAGTTACTTTTCATTATTAGCCATGCTGACACTGCAATAAAATGACATGAGAAATAATATTTCCATTTTGGTTGATTTTTGTGCATCATTAGTGGGAATAAAGAGACTGTCATTGGATATAGTCGAGCATTTACAAACCAAACTGCTAGAAAAATGTTTAGCAGTGATGCGCCTACTAACAACGACTCTGCCATAACTAATGAACCAGGCAAAGCATAAGTTAACATTGTAGAAAATATGCTTTCCTGAATATTAAATCCTAAGTTTTTAAGAAGTGCCCCGATTGCAATAAAACAACAACCAAGTGCTATGGCTGGGCTATCAGGAGCTAAAATAGATTTAAATCCTTTAAAGAAAAAATCTTTATTAATCATTAGCCGCCAAGGAATAGTCTGCCAACATCAGGATTATTTAATAAATCATCCCCTTTACCAGCAATTGCTGTTTGACCTGATACTAAAACATAACCAATATCTGCAAACTCTAAACCTTTTTTGGCATTTTGCTCAACAAGTATAATTGTTTTTTTTTCGTTATACTGAAGATCTTTTAGGATTTCAAAAACCATATCTATATATCTTGGTTCTAATCCAATTGAAGGTTCATCTACTAATAACACTGATGGCTTCATAACAAGAGCCCTTGATATTTCTAACAATCTTCTTTCTCCACCAGATAAAACTTTTGCAGGTTGATTTCTTCTATTTCTTAATCTTTCATATTTTGCAAATATTTTTTCTGCTTCCTCATAAGACTCATCAGTTTTATCTTTTATGTATCCACCCATTAATAAATTCTCTTCTACAGTCATGTCTGGAAAAACTGAATTGTCTTGAAGGATATATGCTATACCTACTGACTTTAATTTTTCAGCTGGTGATAAATTTGTAATTTCTTTTCCTTCAATTTCTATTTGTCCTGAAAATATATTTGTAAATCCATATATTGAGTGAAGAATTGTAGATTTACCTGCACCATTCGGCCCAATTAAACATAAAGACTGAGCTTTGTTTACAAATAAATCAAAGTTATGCAAAATTTCCATTTTACCATAACCTGCATTTAAACCTTTAATCGTTAAATGAATCTCTTCAGGTGATAATTTTTTTAAATCATCTGCTGTTGGAGCTTTTCCTAAAACTTCATATTGATTTGACATTATTGTGCTCCTAAATACGCATCAATCACGCGTTTATCATTTTTAATTTCGTCTGGAGAGCCGTTAGCTAACATTTTACCATGAGCCAGACAAAAAATATCTTCGGCTAATTGCATGATCACTCTCATATTATGTTCAATTACTAAAAGAGTTATTCCAAAATCTTGGTTTACTTTAATCAATCTATCTATAATTCCATTAATCAATGTTGGGTTAATTCCTGCAGTTGGTTCATCCAATAATAACATTTCTGGCTCATTCATTAATGCCATAGCAAGTTCTAATAATTTTTGCTGTCCAAACGATAAATCTCCAGCTCTCAACTTTCTTTTTTGGTATAAGCCAACAAAGTTTAATAAATTTTCTGCTCTTTCAGTAAGATCTTTTGGAATTTTTGAAAAGATAGTCATTATATTTGCATCGCTGTCTTTATGACTGATAAGCATATTCTCTACACAGTTAAGTTTGCCATAAATTCGTGTTTGCTGAAAAGTTCTTAATAAGCCTAGTTTTGCAATAACTGGGACTGGTAACTCAGACACTTCCTTGCCATTAAATTTAATAGAACCATTGTCGATTGGATAAGTTCCAACAATAGAGTTGAATAAAGTTGTTTTGCCTGATCCATTAGGTCCAATTAGACCTACAATCTTTCCTTTTTCAACATTCATTGAAATATCCACATTAGCTTTAACACCACCAAATGATTTACTTACGTTGGCAACTTCTAAGATACTCATTTAAGTTCTACCTGTGCTTTTCGATCAGCTTCATCAACTACTTCACCAAATCTTTCAGGGTATTTTTCTCTTAACCAACCCATTATTCCCTCTGGGAAATAAATAACAATTACTACAATTAGAACTCCAAGAGCTACGTACTGCCAACCCAAGAAAAATGTCCAAAAGCCTTCTTTAAAAATATGAAATATAGTTGCTCCAATAACTGGTCCCCACAAAGTTCCTTTACCACCTAAAATTGCCATTAGAACCATAAACACTCCCATCTCTCTTCCATCAAATGCAACATCAGTTGAGTCAATATACCCAACTAATCCTCCCATGATACCTCCTGCTAAACCACAAAAAAAAGCTGATATCATCCAACCAATAATTTTATATTTCATAGTCTCAATTCCCATTGCTTCAGCTTTATCTTCATTGTCTCTGATAGCATTTAGAATTAATTTAAATCGAGTAGAGTAAATTGATTTAACAGTTATAAAAGTCAGTACCAAGACTATGAAACTTAAAAAATAAAAAAACTCTCCACGAGCTTCTAAATCTCCAACTTCGGGAAAAGGAGGAGTTGTAAATCCTTGACCAGCTCCAATAATTTCTATTCCACCAGATATTTCTCCTGCAGCCACACCCAAACCTAATGTACAAATTGCAAAATAATGTCCTCTCAATCCTAGAATTGCATAACCAATTAGACCAGCAACAATTGTTGGAACTATAGCAGCAACTAAAAGTCCAACCGCCATACCTTGAAAAAATTGACTAGGAGTATGAACAAAAGTTTTTTCACCTCCACTTTCTGTCCATTCTGCAAGTGGAAAAAACATTCCAACTTGAACAGAAGCACAGAGATACATCCCTAGACCATAAAACAGAATATTTCCAAAAGTGTTATAACCCATTTCACCACCTTGAATATTCCAAGTTAAAGCTAAAACAATTAGAATACACAAAATTGATAATTGAACTTTAAAAGCTGGTAATACAAATGGTGCAACTACACCAAAAATTAAAATTGCAGAGTATAAAATAATATTATTATTTTTCATTTTAAATATTCTCTTTTTTTGGAAAGTTTAAATCTTCGATAAACTAAAATTAAAACTAACAATAAAAATACAGAACCAATTCTAAATTCTGTTCCAAGAATATAATCAGCAAATTCTTCAAATACTCCAAGACCCATACCTGAAACTGCAACACCAGGTAAATTTCCAAGTCCTGCAATAATAACAATCATAAAAGATCTGATTGTGTAAGGTAATCCCATATAAGGATGGATTGTAAATGTAATAGCGACTAATGCACCTGCTACACCGCAAAGTGCTGCATTAATTCCAAATGTAGCTGCATACACTTTTTCTGTATCAACTCCTAAAATTTTTGCTGCTCTAGCATTTTGAGCTGTTGCTCTAATTGCACGACCTAATTTTGATTTTTTCATGTAAATGACAAGACCTATTGCAAAAATAATACTAATAATGGCTGAAAATATTTTTGAATTAGGTAATGTTACTGAATTATTAAACAACATTGTTGTACCAAACTCTGAATTTGCAAGCACCACATCCGCACCAAATGCAAAGTTCATTAACTGCATAAACAGTATACTTATGCCAAATGTTGCGAGTATTGAGATAAACAGGTCTCTGTCGACAACTTTATTAATGACTAATTTATAAAGACCAACACCAACAAAATACATTATAACAGGTGCAACTATTACACCTAAAGCTGGGTGTATACCTGATAAATACATAAAATAGGTAATATACCCGCCTAAAATTACTAAATCTCCTTGTGCAATATTAATTATATTCATTACTCCCCATTGAAGAGCCATACCATAAGCAATAAGTGCAAATAAAATGCCAAGCAATATTCCATCTAATGATGCTTGAACCATTAATATTGGTACTTGAAATATAAGTAGATCCATAATTTTTTATTGAAACTTTCTATATAAAAATGCCCCCTAATACTAGGGAGCATTTTAAATTTTTAGATATTATCTTTCTGACCAAGAAGGAATTGGATGTATCAACTCAGCTGATGCCCATTTAGTAGGAGCTACAACTTTGTTTTCACATTTATCCCCATCACACATAACTTGGAATAACACCATTGGTTTATCAACATTCTGACCACCTTCTGCAAATTTTATGTTTCCATAAAAAGTTTGCATATTAGTATCAGCAAGTGCATCTCTTACTTTGACTTTGTCAAAAGAATTTGCTCTTTCAAATGCATCTTTAAAAACCAATAAAGCTGCTGAAGACTCAGCTGCTTGATAAGGAGGTGCATAACCAAACTCTTTAGTAAAGTCAGCATCATAAGTCATGCCGTCAGTAAAAAAGTCATCCTTATAAGTTAACGTCTTATGCCATTGAGAAGCACATAATGCGTACTGTGAATTTTTACCATGTTGTTTTGATAATTTCGCAGCATCACAGTGTGTCATTGCAAGCATTGGTACATCAACCTTCATCTCAGCTATTTGTCTAATAGCTGTTAAGGCACCTTTTGTATGACCAGAAACCACAAGAACGTCAGGTTTAACAGCTTTAACTTTTGCTAAAGTTGCCGCCATATCATTTAGCTCTTTTGGTAGCTTGTCATCAATTACTTTTTTAGAACCAGTTCTTTTAATAGCATCTAAAACACCTAATCTCACATCTTGAGAAAATGCATCTTGTTCAAATGCCATTGCAACAGATACAGGTTTTCCATTATTTTTCTCAACTGCTAAATCTATAGCAACATCAAGATATAAGTTTGCGGGCGCTAGTACTGCAAAAAGATATTTGTAACCTTTTGTAAACAAAGATCTTGAAGCACCATTAGCCTCTACCATTGGTACACCATATTTTTCTGTAACAGGAGCTATTGCTTTAGTTAGTCCTGAACTGTATGGGCCAAGCATATACTCAACACCATCTTGTTTGATTAATCTTTCTGCAAGTTGCGCTGCTCTTTTAGGGTTTGACTCATCATCGTAATAAATGATTTCAAACTTGTAAG
>Ga0233444_10005133_pt1 | contig 12209 bp, 9 predicted proteins | sample SI_124_October20_6_FD_182792 | JGI IMG/M metagenome (GOLD analysis project Ga0233444, IMG submission 182792) | Seawater microbial communities from Saanich Inlet, British Columbia, Canada - SI_124_October2016_10_MG | ecosystem: Environmental > Aquatic > Marine > Inlet | place: Canada: British...
AAAATGACGCTACTGGTGGGCATTCAACGCTTTCTGACGGATTTGCCGTTGCTGATTTTATGCGCAAACAGGACCCGGATATGTTCCGGCTGCTCTCAACTGTGCCGCTTGATTTTGCTAATAAGGCTGCCACATCTGATTACCGGATGGCTGTACCGCTATTTCACCATGATGAAAATGGCCAGCTTAATGAGGTGCGATGGACAAGCTGGCTGAGAGCGCCCCTGCGCGGCACCTTAGCTGAAATGGCGCTTGTTCATGAAGCGCTACGTCATGCTTATCTGCTTGGCAATAATGAGCCGTTCAAGGTGAGCTTCAAGCTCGAGCCGGGCGATATGATGTGCTTTGATAACCGGAGAGTTTTGCATGGGCGGACATCTTTTGACCCGACAAGTGGGGCGCGTCGATTGCGGGGATGTTATGTTGAACGTGAAGAGCTTTGGTCTGCCTTACGTATCGCTGCCCGCCAGAAAAGAGCATCCCATCATAGCCCGTCTTAAAAGCTGCCTTATTTTGCTATTCCTAAAGCGCTGTTTTACAGTGCGGTCAATAGTATAAGCGGTGTTATTCTTGTCTCTGTCTCTCGTTAAACTCTGTTAATAATCTCTGCCCTGATTTTATGGAAATGCCGTGTCTAATTCATCTAATGAGCCATCTGATACAGTAAAATCCCAGCCACGACCGTCTCTGCGGGGCTGGTTTATCTGGTCGCTGGCAGCCTTGTCATTTGGCTATGCTTTTTTCCACCGGGTTGCGCCAAGCGTTATGGTGTCTGAGCTTATGGGGGAATTTGCCATTGGCGGCGCAATGTTGGGGACATTATCTGCATTATATTTCTACCCTTACGTCCTGCTTCAGATACCGCTAGGGGCTTTGCTTGAACAGTTTGGTACCCGCTTGCTTCTTGGCTGTGCATTATTGCTGACGGCGGCCGGGACATTTTTGTTTGGGGCAGCCGAGGCAATCGAATTTGCCTATCTTGGCAGGGTGCTTATCGGGATTGGCTCATCGGTTGCCTTTCTTGGCGCACTTGCGCTGGCTGCAAAATGGTTTCCGGCAAGCCGCGCTGCCTTTTTAGCTGGTTTTGCGATGTTTTTTGCGATGTCCTGCGGTACGCTTGCACAAGCACCATTAGCATTGCTTGTGGACCAAATAGGCTGGCGGGCTTGTATGACAGCTTTAGGGTTTGTTGGTATTGGCCTATCCTTTATTGTGTTTTTCTTTGTGCGGAATGCTCCTGTTCAAATTAAAACGCCGCCTGGAAAAAGCTGGCAGATTGTCTGGCAGGGCGTTAGCTCGGCCATTATTCTGCCGGATGTCTGGAAAATTGCGGTTGTTGCTGCCTGTCTTTCTGGCCCGATGCTTGCTCTTGGTGGGCTCTGGGGAACCCCTTATCTGATGGAATCTTATGGTCTTGAGCGCCCGAATGCGGCGTTTCTGATGTCGTTTATTTTGCTAGGCTGGGCAATAGGCGCGCCTGTTAGTGGTATGGTGTCTGACCGTCTTGGCAAGCGGAAAATCGTTCTTGTCTGCGCGTCATTTGGTGTTGTTTGCGGCGTAAGTGTGCTGATTTTCCTGCCTCAGCTTCCCTTATGGCTGCTTGTCTGTGTTATCGCGCTAATTGGCTTTTCAGGCGGTGGTATGGCAGCAACCTATGCCCTTGTTCAGGAAATCATGCCCTCTCATCTTGGCGGAGCCTCAACAGGTATCGTGAATTCAATGACTGTCGCATCAGGCGCTATTCTGCAACCGCTTGTTGGTATCCTGCTAGATATGATGTGGAATGGAAATGTCAGTGCTGGCGTTCGTTTATATGATGCGGCTGACTACAGGCTTGCGTTTCTCTCTATCCTTGGCTCTGCGGTGATTGGCCTTATTGCGGCACTCAGCCTGAATGAAGTGCCGTTGGCTCAGCGCAAGAAATAGGACAGCTGTCTTGTCATAACAGGCTTTGGGTCTTACTACTGTCCTCAACAGGTTATGATGTTCGCTCATGGCTTTCAAAAATTTGTAATTAATCGTTCATTAAAAGGGTAGCAGCATGAGATCAACAAAGATTGTCGCAACGCTTGGTCCCTCATCGTCACAAAAGCACGAGATTGCCTCTCTGGTTGATGCAGGTGTGAATGTCTTCCGGTTGAATTTCAGTCATGGAAGCCATGAAGAACAAGCAAATAGAGTGCGAAATATTCGTGAAATTGAAGCAGAAACAGGGCGCCCAATTGCTATTCTTGCCGATCTGCAAGGACCGAAATATCGGATTGGCAGCGTTGATGCGCCGTTTGAAATTGCCGAAGGGCAGACAATTCTTTTCTATTTGCCTGATGATGCGGGCGCGGTGCCAGCATCTTGTCTGGGCACTGACGGCACAAAACTGCCTCTGCCCCATCCTGAAATCATGGCAGCTCTTATTCCGGGCGCTCGTTTATTAATGGATGATGGCAAGCTGCGATTTGCTGTAAAATCTGTTAAATCAGACCATTTCATTGCGACTGTGACCACTGGCGGGATGGTATCGAGCCGTAAGGGCGTTAATTTACCAGACGTGCCGTTGGATGTGACTGCACTAACCGATAAGGACCGTCTTGATCTTGAATTTGTCTTGCCACTTGATATTGACTGGATTGCGCTGTCTTTTGTTCAGCGCGCCCAAGATATTCTTGATGCGCGCGCTATTATCAAGGGACGGGCGGGAATTGTTGCAAAAATTGAAAAGCCGACCGCGCTGGTTGAAATTGATGGTATTATTAGTGCAGCGGACGGTATTATGGTTGCGCGCGGTGATCTGGGCGTTGAATTACCGCCGCAGGCAGTACCGTCTATCCAGAAGCAGCTGGTAACAAAATGTCGGTCGGTTGGTAAGCCCGTCATTGTGGCAACCCAGATGCTGGAGAGCATGATAAAAGCGCCAACGCCAACCCGCGCTGAAGCGTCAGATGTTGCAGGCGCTGTGTTTGAAGGTGCTGATGCTGTAATGTTGTCGGCTGAAACAGCGGCCGGAGATTACCCACGCCAAGCCGTCGAGATGATGGCAGCGATTGCTGGTGAAGCAGAAGCCCATATTGCGGCTCATGAAAATGATGGCCCGCCACCGCTCGAAGTTGAAAATTCTATCTATCATGCTGTTGCTGAAGCAGCCGCACGGCTGGCAGATGTTATTGATGCTGCTGCTATTATTGTTTTCACCGCATCTGGCAATACAGCAGTGCGTATTGCACGTGAACGCCCAAAACGCCCTATTCTCGTTTTATCGCCTTCGGTTGCTGTGGAACGTAAATTACAGCTTTTATGGGGGGTGCAGACAAGCCAGCAGGCAGAAACCGGCTATGAAGATGCTGTTGATGGTGCCATCAAGCTGGTATTAGAGCGCGGCATTGCCCAGCAAGGTCAATCAATTGTTATGGTCTCAGGGCTGCCATTTGGTCTTGCCGGTTCAACCAATGCATTACGGGTTATTGCGCTCTGATGCTGGCTTATAATTACGCGGAGGGCGCGGCCCCATAAAATGGGCCATATGGCTATTTTTGCGTCAGCTTTTCGCTTCACTTGATTCCGTCATAGACTCTCGTCTCAAAGGTTATTATTTTACCTTATTATTTTTTGGCTCCCATGTGGGGGCTATTTTAATTGTTTCATGTCGTTGGATTTCATAATGTCGCCTGATCGCGAGATACCTTTATTAACTGGGCGGCACATTTCGAAAAGATTTGGCACCTTTACCGCAAATGACGACATCAATTTTGATATCCACGCAGGAGAAATCCACGCTCTTCTGGGTGAGAATGGTGCAGGAAAATCAACCTTCGTAAAGCTCGTCTATGGTCTGCTTTCTCCTGATGAGGGACAGTTTTTATGGCATGGAGCGCCGGTTGAAATACGTAGTCCTCAAGCGGCCCGCGATATGGGAATCGGAATGGTCTTTCAGCATTTTTCGCTGTTTGACGTATTAAGCGTTGCTGAAAACATCCAGCTTGCCCTGCCAGCCGGTATTTCGCTCTCCGAGGTAAAGGAACGGGTTATTACTGTTTCAGCAGAGTATGGCATGACACTCTCGCCCGATGCGCGGGTTGGTGATTTGTCTGTTGGTGAGCAACAACGGGTCGAAATTCTCCGCTGTTTGTTACAAAACCCTTCATTGTTAATTCTTGATGAGCCGACCTCTGTGTTAACCCCGCAGGAAGCTGATCAGCTTTTTGCCGTATTACGGCGCTTGCGTGATGATGGCTGTGCTATTCTGTTTATTTCCCACAAACTCGATGAAATCAAAGCGCTGACAAGCAAAGCGACAATTCTGCGAGCGGGCAAAAAAGTTACGACATGTGATAGCGCCTCAACATCAGCCAAAGAACTTGCTGAGCTTATGGTGGGGGCGGCTCTTGATAATAGCATGCGCACGCCGCCTGTCCTCCACAAAGGAGCAGATAGCCTATTTTGTGTGGCGCAGGTAAGCCGCCCTGCAGCAACAGCTTTTGCGACAGCCTTGCAGGATATTTCATTATCCGTAATGAGCGGTGAGATACTTGGTATTGCCGGGATTGCAGGTAATGGTCAGACCGAATTGATGGAAGTGCTGTCAGGTGAAGCTATCGGCGATGTAACCGCAGGCAAGATAGAGATGGATGGCGTATCTGTCGCTGGACTAGGGCCGGATATGCGCCGCCAAAAAGGCATGCGCTGCGTTCCAGAAGAGCGCAATGGGCATGGGGCAATTATCAATATGAGCTTGTCTGAAAATGCATTGCTTACTGCATCGCATGAGCCAGATAATGTGTCCGCATCAGGCTTGGTAAGCTGGGTGAAATGTCACGCTCTGAGCCGCAAGATTATTGGCTCATATGATGTGCGCACGCCCCACCATGACCCGCTTGCCGGAAGCCTTTCTGGTGGTAATCTTCAGAAATTTATGATTGGCCGAGAGATGATGAGCCGGCCACGCTTGCTGATTGTTGCCCAGCCAACATGGGGGGTGGATATCGGCGCGGCTCAGGCTATCAGGGCTGCCATGCGCACACTTCTTGAAGATGGTACGGCAATTATTATTATCTCGCAGGATCTCGAAGAATTATTGGTGATGTCACATCGTATCTGCGTGTTAAATCAGGGCCAGTTAAGTGAACCCCTGCCGGCTCAGGATGTGACGGCTGAATCGATTGGCTTAATGATGGGCGGCATAACAAATTCTGTTTCGGAGCGTGCCGTATGATGCGTCTCACCCCCCGCCCTTATGTTTCACCGCACCAGCTGCTTCTTGTGCCGGTCTTGTCTGTTTTGCTGTCTATTATTCTGGGTGGGTTAATTTTTGCGGCGCTTGGTTATAACGCGCTTGACGCTTTATATCAGTTTTTCGTTGCCCCTTTATCGCGGCCCGACCAGATAGGAAATCTTTTTGTAAAGGCCTGTCCGCTGATTATTATCGGGACCGGTCTGGTATTCTGTTATCGCGCTAATATCTGGAATATTGGGGCTGAGGGTCAGCTGATTTTTGGGGCATTGGGCGCTGGGTGGGTAGCTCTTTATCTGCCCGAATCTTGGCATTTTATGATGCTGCCGCTGATGATTCTGGGGGGCATGATAGCCGGGGCATCGCTAGCAGCGGTTCCGGCGTTTCTGAAAACCCGCTTTCAGACCAATGAAATTCTGGTATCGCTGATGCTTACCTATGTCGCCGGGCTAGTGATTGACTGGCTGGTGCGCGGGCCATGGCGGGATCCGATGTCTTTTGGCTTTCCGTTGACGCCTTATTATCCTGATGCAGCACTTATCGGTAAATTATCATTGCCGGTAGTTGGCAAACTTGGCCAGCTTCATTGGGGCATTCTGATTGCATTATGCGTCTCAGGGTTGGGCTGGTTTATTCTCAGCCGGACACTTGCCGGATTTAAAGTCCGGGTTGCTGGTGATGCGCCGCGTGCTGCCCGTTTTGCTGGCTTTAGCCCGAACATTGTGACGTTTTCTGTATTGCTTGTTTCAGGCGCTCTGGCAGGTCTTGCTGGTATGGTAGAAGTCTCTGCCAATATGGGTCAGCTACAGCCCCAGATTTCATTTGGCTATGGGTTTACCGCTATTATTGTTGCCTTTCTGGCGCGGCTTAATCCGGCTGCGGTAATTCTAGCGGCTCTGATTGTAGCGCTGAGCGAGCTGGGCGGTGACTCAGCTCAGATTGCGATGGGTATCCCCAAAGTTGTTACAGGGGTATTTAAAGGCATTTTACTGTTTATGTTATTAGCAGGCGAGACAATAACGCGTTATGAGTTGTCTTTTGATCTGCGGATGACAGGTGGCAAAATGAGCCGGGGAGATGCAGATGTATGATGAATTATTGCTAACCGTTTTGCTAACCTCTGTTCCGCTTATTCTTGCGGCAACCGGTGAGCTGGTTGTGGAGCGCAGCGGTGTGCTTAATCTTGGTGTTGAAGGTATGATGCTGATGGGCGCTGTTGCAGGGTTTGGTGTAACATCTCTTTCAGGCTCTCCTTATATCGGGATGCTGGGGGGCGCTACTGCGGGCGCACTTACAGCCGCTCTATTTGGATTTTTTGTTCTAGGACTTGCAACAAATCAGGTTGCAACCGGTCTTGCGCTAACAATTTTTGGCACTGGATTATCAGGCTTGATTGGCGCGCCACTGGTTGGTCAGGCGATAGACGGTCTGCCAGTATTTATTGTGCCGTTACTGTCTGATATTCCGGTTCTGGGTGTATTGTTTCGGCTTGATTTGCTGGCTTATCTGTCTATTGGGCTTGTTGCTGGCACGTCTTTTGTATTGTTTCGAACGCGGGCAGGTCTTGTTATCCGGGCGGTTGGTGATAATGCGACGAGCGCTCATGCGCTTGGCTATTCTGTTTTAAAAGTGCGGTTTTATACTGTGATGTTTGGCGGTATGATGGCGGGCCTGTCAGGCGCCTATCTGCCACTTGTGCTAACCCCTCACTGGGCTGAAGGCATGACGGCAGGGCGCGGCTGGATAGCCCTTGCTCTTGTTGTCTTTGCCTCATGGCAGCCATGGCGTGTTGTTGGCGGCGCTGTGCTGTTTGGTGGTGTAACGATTATGCAGCTTGCAGGACAAGCGCGCGGCTGGTCAGTGTCGCCGCAGTTCCTCTCGATGCTTCCCTATCTTGCGACGATTATTGTTCTTGTTGCAATGTCCCGCGGTGGTCGGGCAGAGCGCGGTGCGCCTGCTCAGCTTGGCCGTATTTTTCTTCCTCCACGATAACCATTACTAAGGAGTTTTTTATGCAAAAAATAATAGGATTTATTGCACTGATAGGCATTGCGATTGGTATTGCCTGGTGGTCTATGAAGCCTCAAGACGAGGTTCAACAAGCTGATGGTGCATCATCCGACCCCCTAAAAGTTGGCTTTGTTTATTTAACAAACCCTGGCGACCATGGCTGGACTTATGCACATGAAGTTGGACGGCAGGATCTACAGGCTCATTTTGGCGATAAAATTGAGACTAACTTTGTTGAAAATGTTGCTGAAGGCCCTGATGCAGCGCGCGTTATTCGTGAGTTGGTAGAACAGGGAAATGAAGTGATTTTCACGACATCCTTTGGTTACATGGACCCGACGTTAAAAGTGTCTAAAGAATTTCCAAATGTAAAATTCCACCATATCACTGGCTATAAGCGCTCTGAAAATATGGCGACAGGCAATATCCGCTTCTATGAAGGACGTTATGTTCAGGGTGTTGTTGCTGGCTTGATGACCAAAACAAACAAAATTGGCTATCTTGGTGCGTTCCCGATTCCTGAAGTTATTCAGGGCATCAACGCCTTTGCCAGCGGTCTTCGTTCGGTCAATAAAGAGGCTAGCATTTCGGTTGTCTGGGTGAATAGCTGGTATGATCCGGTGAAGGAATCAGACGCTGCTAAGGTTCTGATTGCCGAAGGAGCTGATTTGCTCGCACAGCATACAGATAGCCCGGCAATGCTTCAGACAGCAGAAAAAGCCGGCGTTAAAGGCTTTGGTCAGTCATCAGACATGCATGAATTTGCGCCAAACGCTCAGCTATTCTCTTCAGTTAATAATTGGGGTCCATACTACATCCAGCAGGTTCAGCACGTAATGGATGGCAGCTGGACAACAGGTGAAGGCCCTGATCATTGGGCTGGAAACACATGGAATGGCCTTGGTGATGACTATCTTGTCCTGACTGAATTCAAAAACATGCCAGCTGATATTGCTGCCAAAGCAACAGCAGCACGTGATGGTATTGCCAGTGGCAGCTTGAATATCTTTGAAGGTCCGATGATGGATAATAAAGGTAATGAAGTTCTCGCAACCGGCGCTGTGCTTGATGATGGCGGTCTTTGGGCGATGAATTACTATTTGGATGGTGTGCTTGGCGATTTACCAAACTAGGGTTCCTGCCATCTAAGCTATCTGTTTTATGAAAGCAGGCTCTCATAAGGGGCCTGCTTTTATTTTTATGAAAAAACCTGCCCAAGCGTGGAAAAGGGCGGCTAAAAGCAGTTCTTCTCTTTGCTATTACCAGAGGCGTGTCACATAATGATAAGGGCAGTGCTGGAAATCTAAGAGTGTCTTTAAAAGGGTAGAAAAATGGATTTTTCATTACCAGATGAACTAGAAGCTATTCGCGCAAAAACGCATGATTTTATTGCAGGCGAAGTATTGCCGCTTGAATCTGATCCTGCCAATTATGACGAACATGAAAATATCCGGCTTGATGTGCTGGAACAAGTTCGCATCAAAGCCAAGGCAGCCGGCCTGTGGGCACCGCAAGCCCCCAAAGACAGGGGCGGGATGGGTTTGCCTATCATTGGCTGGGCCGCCATGTATGAAGAAGCTAACAGGTCTATTTTTGGTCCTGCGGCGCTTAATTGTGCGGCGCCAGATGATGGTAATATCAATCTGCTCTCAAAAATTGGTACCGAGGCGCAGAAGGACTGGTTTTTGCAGCCCCTTATTGAGGGGAAAGTGCGCTCGTCTTTTGCCATGACAGAGCCAGCGCCGGGCAGTGGTTCTGATCCGGGCATGATGCTGACAACAGCAACTGCACAAGGCGATAACTGGTCTATCAGAGGCCGGAAATGGTATATTACGGGCGCAGCAGAAGCGGCCCATTTTATTATTGTTGCGCGCACGTCTGATGACCCGCGCAAAGGTTTGAGCGCGTTTCTGTTCCATAAAGACCAACCCGGCTGGCATATTGAGCGCCGTATTCCGATTATGGGGCCAGAAGAGCATGGTGGTCATTGTGAGTTGGTATTTGATAATCTGATTATTCCTGATGAAAACAGGTTAATGGAGGTTGGCGACGGTCTGAAAGTGACCCAAATTCGGCTTGGGCCGGCGCGGCTGACCCATTGTATGCGCTGGTTAGGGCTTGCAAAACGCGCAATGGAAATTGCAGCTGATTATACTGAAAACAGAATGGGGTTTGGTATTAAGCTTGCTGACCGGGAATCTGTTCAGATCAAGATGGGTGACCTTGCACATGATATTCAGGTGGGGCGTTTGCTTGTTATGCATGCTGCGTGGAAGCTGGATTCAGGTGATTTTGCGCGCAAAGAAGTCTCATCAGCAAAGGTACATGTTGCAAACACGCTGCATAAGGCGGTGGATACAGCCATCCAGCTCTGCGGGGCAAAAGGCTATTCTAAAGACTTAATTCTGGAATGGATTTATCGCTACGCACGCCAAGCACGTCTTGTTGATGGCGCTGATGAAGTTCATAAAATGGTTTTGGCGCAATTTTATACACGAGAAGGCAGTGATTTCTGGCATTGGGGAGAGTAGCGCCCCGCTGCATCACTTTGCGGGTCTGTCTGACTGGTTAAGTGAGCAGAGCGGAGCTACCGATATTATTGTGAAGGCCGCCCAGAAATTATCGGGTGGGGCTATTCAGGAAAACTGGCTGTTGTCTGTCTCAGTGGGGCAGGCGGGGCGTTGGCTTGAGGCGGGCGAGAGCCAGCTTGTGTTGCGCACAGACGCCCCCTCATCTTTAAGCGTATCACATGGCAGGCGTGAAGAATTTGCGCTGATGAGCGTCGCCTATGATGCGGGTGTTGCCGTACCGCAGCCTTTTGCTTTATGCACGCAACCTGATATCATTGGCGCGCCTTTTTTTATCATGCAGGCAATGACTGGTGAAGGGCAGGGACGAAAGCTTGTAAGACATCCAGATAGGTCTCGCTTCGGCGGGGCGCTTGTTCGCCAATTAGGCATAGAGATGGCGCGCATTCACACCATCACACCCTCTATTGCCGCCTTATCATTTCTCTCGGACGTGCCGAATGGCATATCACCAGCCCGCCAGCGCATTGCAGAATGCCGTGAGGGGCTGGATACATTGCCGCAGGGGCATCCGGTCTGTGAATATGCGCTTAACTGGCTAGAAGATAATCTTGCCGTCTGGGAGGCAGAGGAAAGGGCGTTAACCCTTACGCATCGGGATTTCAGAACAGGGAATTTTCTGGTTGATGACGGACAGCTTACCGCCATTTTAGATTGGGAATTTGCTGCCTGGTCACATCCAGCCGAAGATATTGCATGGCTTTGTGCACGTTGCTGGCGGTTTGGTAATGATGGTGACATTGTTGGCGGACTTGCAGGGTTTGATGAATTTGCCGCTGGATATGAACAGCTTCTGCCCGATAGTATCGATAGAGGCGCGCTGCCATATTGGCAGGTGATGGCAGAATTGCGATGGGCAGTGATTGCGCTTCATCAGGCAGAACGGAATGATTCTGGCGCTGAAACATCACTTGAGCTGGCGCTTTCAGGCTTTATGGCTGCCGAGATGGAATATAATATGCTGGCCCTTATCAAAGAGGTCTCATCAGGCGCAGGCGGGCGCGCATTATGAGACAGATATCACAGCGCCGCGCAGCCCTTATCGCAGCTATCCTGAAAGAAGTTGAAGACAAGCTTGCCCCTGCAAAAGGAGGCGCTCGCTATAGCCACGCTATGGTCCGGCGCGCTCTGTCTGTCCTGAAACGTGAACTTGACAGTGAAGCATCTGGAACGGTAGGGCTTGATTATCCTCTTTGGCAGTATTTTGGCGGCGATGAGCATGGCGCCGACTGGCTGGCAGGTAAGATCAGAAGCCGAACGATAACAAACCAGTCTCACCACGAGATAGAGGCTGTGTTAAGCCAATATGTGACAGCAAAACTTGCCGCTTATAACCCAGATTTTCTTGATTAGATTTTTATTAGTAATAGAACAGAGAACACCTGCCGCCTTACTGGCAGCGCTTAAAAGGAGAGAGCAGATATGATGCAAGGCATGATGATGCATCGCCCGTTACTTATTTCAGATATTCTGGAATTTGCAGCTTCGGCATATTCTGAGCAGGAAATTATCTCACGCCGTGTAGAGGGCGATATCCATCGTGCGACATATGCGCAGACAAGAGGGCGTGTCTCACAGCTGTCTCACGCACTTGTTGAACTAGGGGTGGGGCCAAGCGACCGCGTGGCAACGCTGGCATGGAACGGCTATCGCCATTTTGAGCTGTATTACGGGGTTTCTGGCATGGGGGCTGTGTGTCATACAATCAATCCGCGCCTGCCTGCCGAGCAGATAGAATATATTATCTCGCATGCTGAAGATACCATCCTGTTTCTAGAATTCACCTTTGTTGATATGATCGAAAAGCTGAAAGACAGGCTACCGAGCAACTTGCGCTATGTTGTGATGACAGATGAGGCGCATATGCCATCCTCAACTACTTTGTCGCCGCTCTGTTATGAAACATTGCTGGAAGGGCATCCAACCACATTTGACTGGCCAGAGCTGGATGAAAATACCGCTGCTTCCTTGTGCTATACATCTGGGACAACCGGTAATCCCAAAGGCGCGCTTTATTCGCACCGCTCTACAGTGTTGCATGCAATGTCAGCAGCTTTATCATTTATGAATGCGCTTGGTGAGGGACGCAAAATTCTTCCCGCTGTGCCGCTTTTCCATGTAAATGCGTGGGGTCTTCCTTATACTTGTCCACTGGTTGGCGCCTCTTTGGTTATGCCAGGGCCGGGGCTTGATGGTGATAGTCTGTTTGAATTAATGGATGCTGAATCGGTTTATTCCATGTGGGGTGTGCCAACCGTATTTCAGGGCTTGCTTGCAACGATTCAGGAAAAAGGCCGTGCGCCAGACGGATTCTGTGATGCTGTTATTGGTGGATCAGCTGTCACCCAGTCACTTATAGATGCCTACCGCGAAAATGGCGTTGAAATCTG
>Ga0233444_10005139_pt1 | contig 12198 bp, 10 predicted proteins | sample SI_124_October20_6_FD_182792 | JGI IMG/M metagenome (GOLD analysis project Ga0233444, IMG submission 182792) | Seawater microbial communities from Saanich Inlet, British Columbia, Canada - SI_124_October2016_10_MG | ecosystem: Environmental > Aquatic > Marine > Inlet | place: Canada: British...
GAGCTTGGATCAGCCCGATCAAGGATCTGTCAGCTTGAAGGGGCAAGCCCTATTTTCACTTTCATCCAATAAGTTGGCTAAATTTCGTAACGATCATATTGGTCTTATTTTTCAATTTCACAACCTATTGCCTGAGTTTACGGCCCTCGAAAATGTATGTATCCCTGGCTTTATAGGTAATCGTAACGAGGTGGCAGTTTTAAAATCGGGAATGGAGCTCTTAGATCGTTTGGGGATCATAGAAAGAGCCTCGCACAAACCTTCGGAATTGTCTGGCGGGGAGCAACACCGCGTAGCCGTGGCACGTGCCCTGATCAATCAACCGGCGATCATTTTTGCAGATGAACCTTCAGGTAACTTAGATTCTACCAATGCGCGAGCCTTGCATAAGTTGTTCTTTGAGCTCAGGGATGACTTGGGCCATACTTTTGTGATTGTCACGCACAATGAAGAACTTGCCGATATGGCGGATCGAAAACTCGTGATGCGGGATGGCCGAATGGCCTAAAGGGCAAATTTCATTTTCAAGGTGATCATGTGATTTCTGGGCAGACCAGGATAATAGTACCGTGGGCTACCACTACCAAAGGCACGGGCATTGATCTGATGCATGGAGGCATAGACTTCGTTAAATAGGTTGTTGATGCGATAGCTTAGGTCTAGATCGAGTTTTGTGAAGATCGTGGGCTGCCAACCGATCTGAAAACTGGTGATTTGATAGGCAGTCGAATAGCGGCTGTTGTTATCGGTCAGGGGCATACGATCAATGTATTGGTAACTCAAATGTGCATAAAGGCATTCCTTAAAATTTCCTTGAAAAGAAAGACTCAATTGATTGGCTGGAATCCCCGTAAGTGCATTACCTTCATAGCGTAGCAGTTCACCATTAATTTCTTCTTCAAATTCTTCAAACCTATAGGCTGCATGGTTATAATTTAAACTTTGATTGAGTGTGAAATCAAGTGTTTGAATCAAGCGACTTTTGATACTGAGTTCAATGCCTCTATGCCGTGTGCTGCCGGCATTGATACCCGTGTATTGATTTTCGGCCGTTCTTCTAGATACGAGGAGATCACGAATATTCATTTGATAAATAAAGAAGGAATAGGTCAGTTTTTTGCCCCATGAATGCCCTTTCATACCCCATTCGAAATTCCATCCAGTTTCTGGTTTTATATCGGGATTGATGGTTCCCTCAGGGGTTAATGTTTCCTCCAAGCTTGGCGGTGAAAAACCGTGACTCATAAGGGCAAAATGAGTGAGTCCAGGCCGAAACGTATGTGAAATGCCTATTCTGGGGGAATAGCGGGCCTGAAATTGGTAATTTCCACTTTGATCTATACTGTCCAAGTCATAGGCATCGGTATAGTCATAAAAGGTTTGATTGAGGTTCAATCCGAGGTCTATATTTAGGGAAGCTAACGGCTTTAAATTAACCTCCAAAAACACGTTGTAGTATCGTCTGATTTCTTCATTATCTGATAAGTATGCTCCCTGAACACTTCCCGTATTAGGAAAATCGGCATACAGATTTTCAGCCATTTTCCAATGATAGGCATCTTGATAGGTCTCTAGTCCAGCCATGACTTGATGTTGGGTTTTGGTGATTTTTTTGATGAGCCGAGCACGAAGGCCGACCCCATATATTTGATCTTCCAAGATATTGAAGGGTCTGGCTTCAAAGCTTTGGTTAAAGGAACCAAACAAACTCACGTATTGGGTCAATCCGGAGTGATAGGTATGCGTCCATGAACTCCCTAAAAGAAATTTATCATAATCTTCAAACCCTTGAGATTGGCCCCAAGTGAAGGCGGCTTTGGTGGGTTCATTTTGATAATCTGTTTCACTCAATGAACTCGGTATACCGGCATACTGATTCACATAATACATCAGAAAGTTGAAGGTATTTTTGATTGTGTTGAGGCTAGAGGTGGCCAAGAGCGTATTTCTTTTGAAGGTATTGTTATCACGATAGCCATCACTTTGCTGACGATTGAATGATAGGTGGATACTTCTTTGGTTTTGATCGAGGGCATAGGTCAGACTGTTTCTTAAAAGCCCAAAACTACCGACGGTGGCTGCTGTTGAAAGGGACTGTGATGCCAAGGGTGTTTTTTTTGGGTGGAGGATCAAGGTTCCGCCGAGCCCACTTCCATAAATACTGGCATTGGGCCCTTTGAGAATTTCAATTGTCCCAATGGTATTGAGATCAATGTCTTCAATGGTGGTTTCGCCACTGCCGTTGGTGAGGGGAATGTCTTGGTAATAAGCTCTGATCTTTTTTGTGGAAAAAGCGGCACGAGAGCCTACGCCACGCATAGTGATTTTGTTGGTGTTCAAGGCTCCCGATTGCATAAAAACGCCAGGTACTTGATTGAAGAGCGCGGTCATCAAAGTCGGATCGCTGGTACTTATTTCTTTTGAGGATAGTTGGGTGATGGCACCTGGATAGATTTGATTCCTTTGGGGGATCCCAAAATCATTGACCGTAATGGCGTCGAGCAGGACGGGACCGGGAGCCAATAATATGACTAAGGGAGTATCCAAAGCCATTATTCGGAGATCTTGATAGCCCATACTTTGTATCAAAATTTCATAACCCGGATGATAAAAAAAAATACCTTGATCATTGGTTTGAACCGTATCCCTGCCCAAAATATAGGCTCCTTTAATGGGTTGTTCATCGATTTGATCTAACAAGAGGCCTTGACGCTGTGCATAAAGTTGCAGGCCCATAAAAAGGAGTAAAAAGGTAAGGATGCTTTTTTTCATGTAGTAAAGTTAACGTGAGCAAAATCGTATTTTGATTTTTTTATGTTGTAAAATGGATTCACTTGAAAGAGAATATCTTCTTCATGAGACCACGAAAAACTATTGGTTTAAAAAGAAAATACTAAACTGCGATTAGATGTGCTATCAAATCAATAACAAATTATTTATAAGTATTTCATTATTAGTTCTGACCATAGGAAGTAACCTTTACTATTTAGATGGGTACCATCATATGTCAGCGATGTATTAATCAATCCATCATCAGTGGCGAAATGTGGATTAAGATCAATTAATGAATAAGTTCCATCTGATTGATGAATTCTAATTGAAGCGTTTACAATATCTATTTTTTCATTTATGAAATCTCTAGCGGTGGGCAAGAGTGTTTGAAGATAAAGCTTTGTATTGGGTAATTTTTCGTGTAGCAGAGTAGTAATTTTAAGTAAATTGTTAATTACATAATCGGGCGAGGGGATTTCTTTACGATAGTAAAGATTGAAGAGGTCATTCACACCAATCATTATAAAAATAGACTTAGGTTCATACTTAATCAATTCACCAAGTCTCGAAAGAACTCCATCCGTAACATCTCCAGAAATACCTCTATTTTTTACATTATCAATTTTCAATTTAGCTCCCCAATCTTTACCTCCCTCAGTAATGCTATTACCTATAAAAACAATATCTCCCGGATGTATAGGTTGCTTTTTAAATTTTTTTATCCTTTTTTTATAATGATTTTTCGTCCATCGATCATGATAATCTATAGTAGTATTTTTGAAAGGATAAATAACTTCTAAATTAGATTGACTTAGAGCATATTTAGAATTAGTTATGATAATTAGAAAGAGCAATTGAATAAGAATTTTTCTATCCATGAATTTTCGCAGGTTAAGTTAGTTTTGGTGACTATTTATCGGACATTTTTTTCCAATTGAGCTTAACAAGCTAACTAATCTGATCAAATTTAATTACAGTTAAAATTAAAAATTTGATAAAAAATAATTCCAAAACGTAATCTCGAAAAATAATTTATTGATCAAAGCTAATTAGCTCACTCATTAAAGGAATAGAAGGTTGAGCTCCTCGTTTTGTTACTGAAATAGCAGCTGCTTCAATGGCTATCTTTATTGCTTCTTCCAACTTTTTATTGTCAGATAGGGAAGATGCTAAATATCCATTGAATACATCTCCTGCGGCAGTTGTATCTATTGCTTTCACATTCTTGGTTGGGATTAATTGAGCACTTTTATTTTTTGAATTTAAATAAACACCTTTTTCACCGAGTGTGATCAAAATTGCATTCCTAACTTTTTTTAATAATTTTTTTCCAGCGCTCTCTAGTTTTTGTTCATTATCAGGATATATTCCTATTAGATTTTCTGTTTCTGACTCATTGGGTGTAATAATATCAACCATACTGAGTAATTTATCCGAAAGAATTTGAGCTGGTGCTGGATTTAAAATAGTTTTAACATTGTTTTTTTTTGCCAATCTCAAAACATACTCTACTGTTGATATCGGAATTTCCAGCTGAATAAGAACAATATCGGCTCGAGCTATTATTTCTTCAACTAACATAATATCTTCAACTGATAAATAATTATTTGATCCCGGCGCTACAACTATTGAATTTTCACCTGATATTTCATCAACTAAAATTATTGCTACACCAGAGGGATGTGTTTTATCAATAAAAATATGATTTAAATTAATATTCTCTTTTTTATATTCTTCAATAGCTCTATTTCCAAAATAATCGTTACCAATTTTACAGATAAAGGTAACATCACTTCCTGCTCTTGATGCTGCAACCGCCTGATTAGCACCTTTACCGCCTGAAATTATATTAAAATCTCCTCCAAGTACAGTTTCTCCTGGCGATGGTATTTTTTTTGAATCAACTACAAGATCGGTATTGCTACTTCCAACTACGACTATCTTTCCCATATTTATATGTTTTTAGCCATTATGATAAGACCAAGTCCCAAAATAAACAAAAGGAACATCAGCCATAATAAACTATTAGTTCCCCTGGGAGCCTGTTTAAATTCTTTCCAAATAAATACACCCCAAATCGCAGCTACCATTGTTGCCCCTTGACCCAAACCATATGAAATTGCAAAACCAGCTTTGCCAGCAGCTATCATATTTAATAGCATACCAAGAGACCAGATCATTCCACCAAATATTCCGATTATATGTAATTTAGGATTACCTTTTGAAAAATAATCATTGTATGATACTTTGTCTCCCGTTACGGGTTTATACATGAAAAATGTATTGAAGAAGAAATTTGAGACGAATATGCCAAGTGCGAAAATAAATACAGCTGTATATGGCGTTAACAATCCTTGAGTGGGATTAGCAAAATTAGTGGATATAGAAGCAGCTACAAAACGATAAAAGAAACCCATCAAAATACCGGCAGCTAAAGAAAATAAAATACAAATGAAAATTCCCTTGGGTGTCCGTTATATGTTGCTAGCGACATTGGCCTTTAGCTTAATGAAAGTTTTTGTGAAGTATATTCCAGATATTCCGGCTATTGAGATTGTTTTTTTTCGTGCCGTAATATCCTTGACCTTGAGTTTAGCTTATTTACTTCCCAAAAAAATCCCCATTTTTGGCAATAAAAGATACCTTTTGGCTGCACGTGGTGCGGTAGGCGCCACGGCCTTAATTCTCAATTATTATTTACTCCATGAAATTCCGTTGGCGGCGGCTTCTACCTTGACGAACTTAACTCCTATTTTTACTACCCTTATTGGGGTTTATTTGGTGAAAGAGAAAATTCATCCAACTCAGATTGCTTTTTTTTTATTGAGCTTCGTGGGCATTCTGATCATCCAAGGCTTTGATACGCGGATCTCTGGGACCCATTTATTTCTAGGTATTTTAGCTTCCTTTTTTAGTGGTGTGGCCTATAATCTGGTGAGAAAATTAAGTGTGACAGAACATCCTTTGGTGATCATGTTTTACTTCCCCTTCGTCGTACTTCCCCTATCCTTGATAGGTTCCTTGTGGTTATGGGTACAACCAGAAGGTTGGGATTGGTTTTATTTGTTAATGGTAGGCATTACCACACAGATGGCTCAATATTTCATGACTAAATCCTATCAACAATCCAAAGTTTCTAAGGTAGCTATTTTTGATTATTTAGGGGTAGTATATGCCTTGATCTTTGGCTTTGTACTTTTTAATGAGTATTTCAATCTACTGACCTACATAGGGATTGCCTTGGTGTTGATTGGCATTGCCTTAAATTTTAGATTCAAATTGAAGGAACATTGAATTTGAAGGAGACTTTATTTTATTTTGTATTAAATAAGTAAAAAAATGGGAAGAGCATTTGAGTACAGACGGGCCGCAAAGGAAAAGCGTTGGGATAAGATGTCCAAGGTCTTTCCTAAATTGGCTAAAGCCATCCAGATGGCAGCAAGAGAAGGTGGGGGCGAGCCTGAAATGAACAGTAAACTGCGGGCTGCGATTCAAAATGCGAAGGCTGAAAACATGCCTAAAGATAATATTGACAATGCCATCAAACGTGCCATTGGTAAAGATGCAGAGGCTATTGACGAGGTTACCTTTGAAGGGAAAGGGCCATATGGTGTTTTGGTATTTGTCGAATGTGCGACGGATAATAACAATAGAACTGTAGCCAATATTAAGTCCTATTTTAGTAAGGCAGGGGGAGGCTTTACCCCGTCCGGTTCATTGGAGTTTATGTTTTCGCGCAAAGCCGTATTTGAGTTTGAAAAAGTAGCAGAAATTGATTTAGAAATGTTAGAACTTGAGCTCATTGATGCTGGACTTGAAGAAATTGAGGAACACGATGGTCAGGTCTATGTGACGGGGGATTATACGGCTTTTGGTAGCTTATCAAGTGCATTGGAGGATCTTGAGGTAGCCGTAAAAAAATCCTCGTTACAACGAATATCCACCACACCGGTATCTTTTTCAGAGGATCAGATGGTTGAAATTGAAAAAATGCTCGATAAAATCGAAGAAGATGACGATGTTCAAGCCGTTTACACCAATATTGCCTAATGCATAAACCTGAATATTTTTGGAATTGGTTTTTAAAACACCAGTCTCGTTATTTGACTCTTGGAGAAATTAAGCATGAGTTGCGAGATGCAGCGGTCGATGAAATGCAGTTTGAGTTGAACAAGTTTTGTGATCAGATTTTCTTTGAAATCGGAGGAGAGGAAGGAGATCATCGTGGGGCATTGATTATCAGTGCTGCGGGAGATCCGGATTTTTTTCCGCAGGTAAGGGAACTTGTAGCCGCCGCACCTTCTATGGAGGATTGGGAGGTTATTGCTTTCAAACCTGCACAATTGGGTCCGGTAGTCATTAATTATGAGGATCAATCATTTGATCCTCAAGAGGTCATTGTGATCCCTTTGCTGCATGATGCGTATCCGGATTTGGTCGGGATCCAAGTGTGCTTTGATGATTTTAAGGAGGAGATCGAAGAGCATTATATGGGCGCCACTTTTTTGATGTTGGAGGCTTTGATAGGAGAGGAAGCGGCCATCAACGATATTGAATATTTGGAAGTATGTAAAGTGCCTGAAGATATCGATAACATTGAGCATTTGATGCTTTCAGATATTGAAGATCATATTATTGAGATCCTGACGCAAGGTCTCGATGAGAACGCCCATTGAATCAATACGAGCTTACCTGGCTCAAGCATAACTTAAAATAGAAAAAAAAGCCGCAACCTAGAGGATTGCGGCTTTTTTTATAAGTTTTTTTATGATTTTGAAGCCATGTATTCGACCAATTCAATCACTTTCGATGAGTAACCCCATTCGTTGTCGTACCATGAAACCACCTTTACAAAGGTAGGGGACAACTGAATGCCTGCACCAGCATCAAAAATGGAAGTTCTTGAATCTCCTAAAAAGTCATTAGACACTACAGCATCTTCGGTATAACCCAAAACCCCTTTCATAGGTCCCTCTGAAGCAGCTTTCATGACCGCACATATTTCTTCATAACTGGTGGCTTTCTCAAGATTTACCGTTAAGTCAACTGCAGATACATCAGCTGTGGGTACCCTGAAAGACATGCCTGTTAATTTACCATTTAAAGTAGGAATGACTTTACCCACCGCCTTGGCAGCTCCTGTGGAAGAAGGAATGATATTTTGATAAGCACCACGTCCACCGCGCCAGTCTTTCATAGAAGGGCCATCTACCGTTTTTTGGGTAGCTGTGGCTGCATGTACCGTCGTCATCAAGCCTTCCTTGATACCAAAATTATCATTGAGTACTTTGGCGATAGGTGCCAAACAATTGGTGGTACAAGAGGCGTTAGATACAAACTGCATATCTGGGTGGTAATCGGTATGATTAACCCCCATGACAAACATCGGCGTATCGTCTTTGGAAGGCGCAGACATGACTACTTTTTTGGTACCGGCCTCTATATGGCCTTTTGCGGATTCTTTACTCAAAAAGAGACCTGTAGATTCAATTACATAATCTACTCCTATTTCTCCCCATTTTAAGTTAGCAGGATTACGTTCAGAAGTTACTCGAATGGCATTGCCGTTGACAACTAACCTACCCTCTTCAACGGTTACCTCCCCTTTGAAGTTACCATGTGTAGAGTCATATTTAAGCATATAAGCCATATAATCCACATCAATGAGGTCATTGATTCCTACTACTTCTATATTTTCATTCTGTGCTGCTACACGGAAGACGAGTCGGCCAATTCGACCAAATCCATTTATTGCGATTTTTGTTTTAGACATTTTAATAACTTTAACCCATTAAGCGTTTTCAGTGCGCAAAGTTATCATTAGTTGACGTCCATACAAACTACCCTACAAGTATTTTCTAATTTTTAAGACAACTTCTTTTTTGGGTAATGGATTTTGAATAAAATTGATTTTCAGTTCATGAGTTATTTGAATTATAAAATTGCTTTAAATGGATTATAAGGGCTTTTTAGGTTTATATGGTGACAGATTCCAAATGATAATGAAGTCAGAGTAAAATAAGTTCATGAATAGCTCGATGATGTGGGTCTTTGATATCTTGATTGGCTTCATGATTGAATTTCAAAAAATTCAATCAAAAAAATGAATGCTTATTTGCAAATAATGATGAGAACTCTATCTTTGCCACTCGAAAAATCGGAGGAAGGTCAAATAAAACTTTAAGACTGGGCTGATTTGTATAAAATGGTCCGTTCGTCTAGGGGTTAGGACGCCAGGTTTTCATCCTGGTAACAGGGGTTCGATTCCCCTACGGACTACAATGAAGCCACTTAAGTTACTGATAATCAGTATTTTAGGTGGCTTTTTTAATACCTACTGTCGCTAGAGCTGTCGTAAACTGGACTTTGCGTTTTTTTATTCCCTACAAATATAACCTACTAAACTCTTTTAATTATCAGAGTATTGAGCTACTCTCTAATGTATCCAGATTCACTTGCTGAATCGGTCCAAAGAGTCAAATATAAATACCTATCATCCATTAGTTGAACACATTATTTTCTTTACAAATTGTGGATAAATTTTTTATAAAAAAACCAGAAGTTTTTTACCTGCTTTATTTCCAAATTTGAGCTATTCCTATATAACTATATTTTAATATAAATAACTGTAAATCAATACAATATACGTTTTTCCACACGATATATAGATCACATTTAGTGCCTCTAATTTTATTTCAATTTACATTGGGAATGTCGATATTTGCACTATAATTTTTTTTTCAACAAAACCCTTTAAATGAGTAAATTAACATTAGATTTAAATGATGAATTTATAGAACAATTTGTCAATAAAATTCGACCAGAATTAACAGCTGTTCAGCCTGAAGCAGAAGAAGTTTTTAATAGAAGTGAAGCAGCTCAGTTTTTAAAAATATCAAAACCGACACTTGATAAATTAGTTGCCAAGGAAGTAGTCCCATTTATGATATTAGGAGATCAAAAAAGATTTATAAAATCGGATCTTTTAAACATAGGCAGATCAGATGCTTTATAGTAACCAATACTACTTGACAATTTTTATCAATTTATAGATGTACGATACATTACATATACATTATAACTACGACGATAACGGTTATCCTGATACTGATAAAATTATATATAAGATCAGTGATGTTAACCACTCTGAATACGCTAACGGATCTACATGCATTTCTGGATCTCTAGATAATTTAAGAGTTAATATTAATGAGATGTCTGTAACGATAAAAGGAAGTCTCGCTAAATACTATTTAGGAAATAACTTTCAAACTCTTTCACAAAAGACAACCTCAGAAGCCATTGAAAAGTTATCTGATGATTTAAATCTAGATATTAATCTCTGTAAAGTTTCAAGGATAGATTTATCAACCAATTTCATTACTGATTTTAAACCTACTCTTTATTATGATTATCTAGATAGTTTAATGAGATTTCAAAGATTGGTACAACCTGATAGTCTTTATTATCAACAAGGATCAAAGAGATTATTGTTCTATGATAAAACTAAATGGGCAAAGCAAATGCGAATAGAGATCCCTAAACAATTTGAAGATCAGAATATACTCAGGTATGAGATGGTCTTAAATAAAGGAATCACTAAATATCTTAAACTGGATAAGATAACTATGCAAGATTTACATGGAGATTCTATGTACAGTAGGCTAGTTGAGGAGTGGTATAACTTCTACAACAGAATTGAGAAGAAACCAAGTAAAGAAATAGTACTCAATACTCATAATATTAAATCTCCTAAAGACTTTGATAAGGAACTCTTGGTTTATTTAGCGAGAACAAAAGGCTTGGATTACATAGATAACATGATTAAAGATCTCAAAGCGAGAAATGCTTTTACTAGTGACGAATACTACTCAAGATTAAAGTCTAAATACAGAGAATATTCAAAGGTAGAGATTGATTCAGAAGACATCATATCAGAGATCAGTGAGAAGGTAGAGGAGGTATTTCAGAGAGAGTTTAATCCTCCTTTTTAGACTAGGTACTAGTTCTCCCTTTATCCTCAATTAAGTACGTTAGAAGAGCTAATACTACCTATCCATAGATCAGCTTTAAAGCTATTGTGAAGACGTATCAATACAGAATTAATTCTTATTTAGCGGGAAAGAGAGTGCTTTATAGAGGCTTATATGAGGTCTTTAGAGATTGCTTTAACCCTTTCTACCAAGATGTTAAAGACTAAGTTGGAAGAAATGATTTTAAGGGTGAGAAATAGGCTTATTCACTACAGTTAGTGAAGTTAGGCTTGGGTTCTGTCCAAGCGTTGGCTTCATAGCTAAATTGATTACAATTAGTTACATTATCAACGTTCCAAGCACTTAAATTTTGATTGAAAGGAGTTCCTCCAAACATACCGCTCATAGATGTTACATTACTCACATTCCAAGAACTTAAATCTTGATTAAAGCTTTCAGCATAACGGAATAACTCATCCATATTTGTAACCTTACTCACGTCCCACGAGCCGATATCTTGATTAAAAGCAAGAGCACTTTGAAATATACCTACTAAGGACGTCATGTTGCTAATAACTTCCCAAGAGCTTATATCTTGATTGAAAGCCTCAGAGCCTTCAAATAAATAATTTAATCCATCAAGTGTATCTAGATTGGGCATGACCCATGTAGAAATGTTTTGATTGAAGGCTTTGGAGTATTGGAACATTCCTTGTATTCCTTTTACATTACTCATATCCCAAGCACTTAAATCTTGATTAAAGTTTTCTGCACCATTGAACATCTGTTGCATATTCGTTACATTACTCACGTCCCACAAGCTGATGTCTTGGTTGAAAGGGGTTCCTGCAAACATTCCACCCATATCCGTCACCTTACTCACATCCCAAGAACTGATGTCTTGGTTGAAATTTGTATTGGAAAGCATTTGATTCATTTCTGTTACTTTGCTTACATCCCAACCACTTAAGTCTTGATTAAAATATTTGCAATCATTGAACATAGAAACTGTACTTGTGGCACTTGACACATCCCAATTACTGACATCTTTGTTGAAAGAGTCAGCACCATCCATAAATTGATAGAAACTGATAACGTTTCCTACATTCCAATTTCCTATATCTTGATTAAAAGACTCCGCTTCATAAAACATCAAATCCATCTGAGTTACATTACTTACATCCCAAGAGCTAAGGTCCTGATTGAATTCCCAATTATAAATAAAAAGGTATCGCATGTCAGTAACATTACTCACATCCCAAGAACTGATATCTTGATTATTGTTATTGGCATCTTGAAATAACCTAAACATATTTGTAACATGAGTCGTTACTACTTTTGTGACATCCTCATTAGCCGCTACCATATTATAAAGCATAGTTGAGTCAACTACTTGATAAGTTTCCCCACCAAGGTCGTAACTCTCCCCAATTACAGCAGAATCAGAAGCTAT
>Ga0233444_10005142_pt1 | contig 12196 bp, 13 predicted proteins | sample SI_124_October20_6_FD_182792 | JGI IMG/M metagenome (GOLD analysis project Ga0233444, IMG submission 182792) | Seawater microbial communities from Saanich Inlet, British Columbia, Canada - SI_124_October2016_10_MG | ecosystem: Environmental > Aquatic > Marine > Inlet | place: Canada: British...
AATCACAAAAAAAAAAAAAATTACAATTATTGAAGACGCAGCTGAGATGATAGGTCAGAAATATAATGGTAAAATTTGTGGTAGTTTTGGAGATATAAGTACTTTTAGTTTTTATGCTAATAAACATATAACCACAGGTGAAGGAGGGATGATAGTTACAAATAACAAGAAAATTTTTGAAAAATGTAAATCACTAAGAAATCTATGTTTTGGCATTAAAGGCAATCGATTTAATCACGAAGATATAGGTTGGAATTATAGATTTACTAACGTGCAAGCAGCTATCGGATTAGGACAATTAAAAAATATAAAATGGATCGTTAATAGAAAAAAGGAAATTGGAATAAGATATTACAACAATCTTAAAATGAATAAAAATATTATTATCCAAAAACCAAAAAAACCATACTCAGAAAATATTTACTGGGTCTTCGGTATTTTATTGACAAATAAATACAAAAATAAAAGAGATTTAATTGTAAAAAAACTTTTAAAATCAAATATTCAAACAAGAAATTTCTTTTTTCCAATGCATAAACAGAAAATATTAATTAAGAAAAAATTTTTTAAAAAAAATATGAAATTTCCTGTAGCCGAATACTTATCTAAAAGTGGATTCTATCTTCCCTCAGGATTAGGAATTACAAACAAAGAAATAGATTTTGTATCTGATAAGGTAAATAAAATTATTTACTAGATGAAATATTTAGCTCTCTAATTATTTTATTAATAAAATTTGATATAATTATTTTCTCTTCACTATTAAATAGATTTTCTTTTTCTGTACCTTTCTTTAATTCAAGAAGGATCTTTTCTTTAATTTCTATTCTATTCTTTTGATTGGTCAATTTTTCAATTTTAGAAAAATATGTATTAATAACTGACCCGATTGTGATTTTGAATAATATATACAAAGCAATCATAAGAATAAAAATTTTAACTATATAATCTCTCATAACTCTTAATTATATTAATAAATTATAAATTTCCACACTATTATTGGTCTTTTCTTTTATAAATTTTACTTATTGGAAAATCATCTATTTTTAAAATGTAGTATTCTGAAAAAATATTTTTATCAATTTTTTCATAATCTCTTACTCTCTTCATCTTATTATCAATAATATATTTAGCATCTTTAATACCTGTTATTACAACTCTAGATTTATCTTTTTTATCTAAATAAAGATAACTGTTTCTAAGATCTGTAAAACCTTTGGTAGAAATTTTTATTTTTTCGTTATTATCTTTATTTAAAATATAATTAATCATGGTTTTGTGAGTAACTCCCCAATAATCTAAGTCGAAATTATTCATAAAATATTTTTTATTTAATAAATTAAAATATAAATACTGGTGTGGGTGATTTTTATAAACCCAAATAAAATTGTATAATGAATTTATTACTATAGAAAAAATTATAAATATTTTTAATGGTCTTTTTATTCTTTTTTGAAATATTAAATTTAATGAATGAATTGAAAAATAAACAACAATTGGATATAAAAAGTATAGATGTCTCCAACCACCAAATTTTGAATTATTAAACTCTATCACAACAAAAAAACTTAAAATAAAAATAAATAATAGAAAAAAATCATAAAAATCTTTATTATTAAAATCGTGTTTATTTTTAAGAGTTTTAGTTAAGATCTTGACTCCCTTAATACAAATATAAGTAAAACCATAGAGAAATAAAAACACTACAATTATCGGTGTTGTTATTAAGAACCAGACTATTCGGTAATGCCAAGGAGTATTGTTAGAAGCTACATATTCACCTATATAATAGTTAATAACAACCAAACCCTCATGAACCACCAAAATATTTTTAAACGCTTCATATAAATTAATTATTGGGTTGTTCCACAAAAAAGGCCAAAATATATAAATAGAAATAATTGTCATACACATGAATAAAGTTATATTTTTTCTATCATTGAAAAATTTTTCTTTAGTATTTAAAAAGTTATAAATATAACAAATGCAAAATATACCTAATGGAATAATACCTAAAATTTTTGTATTAATTAATAACGCTGAAAATAATGAAAATTTAATTATATTTGAATAATTTTTTTTTTCCAATAATTGAAATGCAGAATAAGCCCAAAAAATAAATAGTGACATAAAAAAAATGTCTCTTGAGTTGAAAAAAGATTCTGCAAATATTCTAGGTGAAATTATATAAAATATAATTGATATAAAAGAAAAGTAATTATTATTAAATCTTTTTTTTATTAATTTACTAAATGTGAATAATCCTATAAAGAAAACTATAAAATTTAATTGATGACTCATTAAATATATATTTTCAATTTTAGTAATATTAAAAATGTCACATAAAAAAACCAAAAATACTTCAAAAATTATTGGCCATTCTTTTAATTTATCTCTATAAAAATCTATGTTTAAATCATTATTATTAATAATTAAAAAAACATTTTTTATATAATTGTATGTATTTATCGCGTTTAGGTAATATATTTCATCATCTAGGGTAACTCCGTAATCTTTTATTATATTCCACGAAATAACAAAAGTTACAATTAATAATATGTTACTAATAATCTTTTCTTTATTTTTAAAAAAATTAATCTTATTCACTTTTGTAGCTATCATTTATAAATAATAGGTCTGATGATTTTAAGTCACTTAATATACTTACTGATTTAATAGGGAATTCTTTTAAAAATTTAAAATTATTTTTTTTTAAAAATTTTTTTATCTTATTCTTTTTAAAGTTGAAGTTTTTTTTTGAAGATAGTATTTCAACATAAATAACATTTATATTATTTTTTTTTAAAAATTTGGAAGACCCTTTTAATATAAATTCTTCATGGCCTTCCGCATCAATTTTTAATAAGTCTATTTTCTTTATTTTTTTTTTAATACAAAAATTATCTATTGTATCCGTGTTTACATTTATTTGTTGAAAATTTTCTAATTTTTTTTTATTAAATATATTAAATAATTTCAAGACTTGCCTTCTTGATTTATTCCACATTTTGTCATCTTTTAATATAGTTTGGAAACTTGATCCACTAGCTTCAAAAAATTTATTAAGATAAAATTTTTTTTTTTTTATTTTATCATCAAGTCCTATACGGTTGTATTGTATATTCTTATTTTCTTTTTTTAATTTTTGAATATATTTTAATCCATTAGGATTAGGATCAAAAAGGTAATACTTTGAATTTTGTCTATTTTTGTCTATTTTTAAAATTTTTTGAGTAAATTTCCCTTTAAAACTGCCTACATCAAAAATCACTTTATTTTTTTCTTTTTTAATATTTTGAAATATTTCGTCTTCATTATTGTTCATGAAAAAGAAGTCCACTAGATTATATACTAAATTCATTTTTTTATATTAATTAAAAGATTAATTATTTACTATATATCATGAAAAAAATATTTGATCTTATTATTTCTTATAAACTTGTTTTGATAAAAATTTTATATTTTGAGATTTTCCATATTCTACTTGGATACAAGGGTAATAACTTTAATATTAGAAATGAGACAAAAACAACAGATACTATTCCTTGTCCTTATTATTTTTTAACATTGATTTACAGGGTTATTGATAAAGAAAATATAAGGTCTTTTGTTGATTTGGGCTGCGGAAATGGAAGGGTATTATTTTTTTTTAATAAAAAAAAACCTAAAATTAGCTATGTTGGAGTAGAATTATTTAAAAATTCCTTTGATACATGTGTTAAAATTTTAAAAAACTACAAAAATATACAAATATTCAATAAAAATTTCTTTGATTTAGATTTTCACAAAAAAAGCTATGATTGTTATTTTTTAAATGACCCATTAAAGACCCTGGAAGATCATAATAAAATGATAAATAAGATTATCATCTCTCATCATTCTTTAAAAAGAGATGCTTTATTTGTTTTAGTAAATTTAACTCAGGGAAAATATACTGTATTCAAGAACCAGAAATTGATATTTAATTATAACCTTAATTCTAGAAATATACGTATTTATAAATATAAATTTTATAAATAAATACAATGCTTTACATTAATATGTTAAAGTAATAACTTATATTATAGGTAAATGTTATTGATTTAAAATTGAAATAATCAATATAAATCAATACTAATTTATTCAATAAAATGAATAAAAATTATTATACCTAAAAATAATATCAGTAAAATAGCAATAAATGATGAATTAATGAATAATTCAAAGGTTTATATATATAAAGAAGCTGAAAAATTAAGCTAAATAGCGGTATATAGATCTATTTAAAATGCGTTGGTGGTAATATTTCTGGAAGCCCTGCATTATTAGAATATGCCATTTAAACAGCCATAGAGGGTGTTTTTTTTTGTATTAGATATTTTGAAGTACAACTTACTAGTGTATGGTTAAAAAATAGAGGTAAATAGGGGCTAATAGACTAAATCGCCCGTAAAATAACAACTCTAGAGCGATATACCCTCTTTTTTAAGCAATAATTTCTTAGTTTTAACACCTCCTTTGCCTGAATAGCCTCCAAGAGATCCGTCAGATCTAATCACTCTATGACAAGGTATTTTGGGTGCATATGGGTTTTTACCTATAGCATTAGCCACAGCACGCACTGCAAAGGGTTTTCCTATGGCTTTAGCCACCTGAGAGTAGGTTGTAACGCTTCCACGGGGTATTTTCTTCAGATAATTCCACACTTTGAGCTGAAAAGGGGTGCCTTTCATCTATTTGTCCTTAACGCAAACCGTTCTTGATATGAAATTGTGCAATCCTTGCTTTCTTGATGTAAAAGCTATCATTATAAAGCCTATAAATAGCAATAAACCAGAAAAATATGACACTAAATAGTTTCCTGAAGCTCTCCAGAAGCTAATTTTTGAGAGTTTTTCATCAGTAATTTTAATATCTAGAGCTCTCATGCCCAGGGTAGCTTGTTTTGAAGAAGAATGCTGAACTGCAAAGTAAAGCCATGAAACAAAAATGCTAAAAATCCAGCCAATTATTGGGATAAATACCAAAATGAAGTAAACGACCCATAAAATTACAAAATCTATGACACCTGCAATGAGTCTAACCCAAAATCCAGCATAAATTTTCTTATTTTTTGGTTTTTTATATGGTTTATTTTTAATTAATGTTAAACAAAGCACCAAACCTATAATTGGAGGCATTAATAATATGAATAATATTAATGTAGATACGGATCCGACTAATCCCATATAGTTTATTAAATGATTTGACATACAAAATCTAATAATATATTACTAACGATAATTAATGGTTATCACTAGTAATTATAAAATATGAATGATTTAGTTACAGATATTAAAGCTTTACAAAAAGAAACATTAAAAAATCTACAAAATTCTAAAGCTAAAAACACTGTAAGAGCTTATAAATCTGATTTTGAAGATTTTGGTTTATTTTGTGTTAAAAATGGTTTTAATAATTTGCCTTCAGAGCCAAAAATAGTTTCATTGTATTTGACACATTTATCAACGAAAGATGCAAAAATAAGTACAATAAAAAGAAGATTAGTTTCTATTGGAGTAATTCATAAAATCAAAGGACATTATTTAGATACAAAACATCCGATTATAATTGAAAATTTATTGGGTATAAAAAGAAGAAAAGGTATTGCTCAGCAAGGAAAAAAACCTTTATTAATCAATGATTTGAAAAAAGTTATTGATGTAATAAATAATCAAAATGAACCAGATATAAAAAAACTTAGAAATAAAGCAATTCTACTAATAGGTTTTTCAGGTGGATTTAGGAGAAATGAAATAGTCTCAATAGACAAAGAAGATATAGAATTTGTTTTTGAAGGTGTAAAAATAAGGGTAAAAAAATCAAAAACAGATCAATTCGGTGAAGGAATGATTAAAGGTATACCCCGCTTTGAAAGTTCATTATATTGCCCGGTAACAAATCTCAAAAGATGGATAAATATATCTAAAATAAATAAAGGTCCAATATTTATTAAATTTTCAAAAGGTTTTAAGATAAGCAAAAAAAGATTATCTGATCAATCTGTATCTTTGATTATAAAAGATTATTTAACTAAAGCGGGTATTGATAGCAAAAGTTACTCTGGACATAGTTTAAGATCCGGTTTTGCGACTTCAGCAGCTGAATCTGGTGCTGAAGAAAGAAGTATAATGGCAATGACAGGTCACAAATCCACAGAAATGGTGAGAAGATATATAAAAGAAGCAAATTTATTTAAAAATAATGCATTAAATAAAATTAAGTTTTAATCTCTAAAACTTTTATGCACAAAAATTAAATCTCCATGTAACCAATTTATAAAATAATAATTATTATCCGTAAAGTATTTGTATAAATTTGAGTTCATTAAATTATTAATATCATTATTTTTAAATTCTAATTTTTTCATTCCAAGGTCTAAGTATTCTATAGAAATTACATCTGGTTTATATTTATCAATATCAAAACCTTCTAAAATTTTTTCTTCACTTCCTTCTACATCGATATTCATATAGTTAATTTTTTTTTTAAGATTAATTGATCCGAGTATATTATTTAAAGTTTTAGTGTGAATTTTTTTAATTTTAGAAACTTTTGCTTTCTGAAAGGTAGAAATTTTTTCGTTTAAAGTGTTTATAGGTGATGCATCATGATAAAAAAAAAGATCAGCTTCTCCATTAACATTGGATACAGCATAATTCAAATTTATTTCATTTGGTCTAGCAATATTAAATAAATCTATATTTTTTTTATCAAGATCGATATTAACACCTCTCCATCCTCTCTTATAAAGAAGGTACGTGTTGTTATTAGAAATAGGGTGTTGTGCTCCGATGTCTAAATAAAAGCCATTTTTTGTATTTTTAAAAATATAATCGATAATTAAATCAACAGCATTAAATGAATAAGAGTTTTTTTTATATTTTATTTTTCTTTTTAAAATACTAAAATAATTTATAAAGTTTTTAATCATTTTGTGTGAAATATATTAATATATATTAATTTAATCTTACATTTTACTAAACCGAAAAAAAACATTAAATTATATTTTGGTTCTTTTAATGGACCTTTATAAACTGATTTAGATTTTAAATAATATCTTTTAAAAAAACTGGTAGTAATGCCCCACTTTTTTAAAAAAGTTATGTCTCCTCTATTTTTAATTACATCTTTATTTTTTCTCGTTGTTAAAGAACCAAAATGGTATACCTTAAAAGCATTTAGACCTTTAAAAATTCGAACCCCAATTTTCCATAATTTCATATTAAAATCAGGATCAGAACCTATACCAGGATTAAATTCTTCACTAAAACCACCTACTTGATTCCAAATATCCTTGTGAATACAATGTGGTGCAAAATGTGATCCTTGATGATCAGGTATATTAATGTTTTCCAAATTTTCTAGTAATTTTTTTTCATTAAATTCAGCGATGTTCTCACCACAATTAAACCTAATATGTCCAGAATTAGGTTCAATCATCGATCCAGATATATAAAATTTTTTGTGGTTTATCTTTTTAATTTCACTAATAAGTGGTCTTTCCCATTCAGGACAAAAATACATATCATCATGAGCGTATAAAAGATAAGAATAAGAGGCTTTTTTAGCAATAATATTTATTGCAGTGCACAAGCCAACATTTTCCTTAGTATGGGTAAAATTAATTTTTTCATTTATTAAATAATTCCTTGTTTCATGATTATTATCTTCACTTACATGTACTAGTATTTCATTATTTAAATTAGAATTTTTTTGGATACTTTTAATACAAAAATTTAAATATTTTAAATTATTTAATGTTGGAATTATTATAGAAAACATTTATTTTTTAATCTTCAAAAAGGCAAACCTTTTTAGATCTTTAAAAATGAGTTTATCCTTAATTTCATCAACAGCTTTTTTTACTCCATAATGTAAAATATTATAATCGTCACAAACGATTATAGAATTGTTTTTAAGTTTTCTTATTAGAATATTTAAATCTTGTTTAACAGTTTCATAGCTATGACCACCATCTAAAAATACAAAATCGACTGACTCTAAATTAATGTCCTCAAGAATATTATGACTATAGCCCTTATAAATACTTACTGAATTTTTGAATTTTTTTAGTAAAAAATCAACACATTCTTTACTATTAGGATTCATATTTAATATAATCTTAAAATAAATCCATTTTAAGGGATTAGATATCTTATTAGAAATTGGTGTAAATTCTTTAAAATTGTTGTCTTCTATATCTTTTCCAAATAAATCTATGCCAGAAAACATAAAATTACCATTATGAATTTTATTTAGCATTTCACATATATTTCTAGAAGTTACTCCTTCTAAAACACCGACTTCTAAAAAATGTGAAGGTTTATTTTCATTTATTAAATCTAGTAAAAGATGCGCATTTTTAATATCTTTTTTAAAACTACTTTTTCTAAAGTAAAATTTATAATTATGCATTATTTGTTCCAAAGATAAAAATTATTTGATTTAATCCCTAGAGTTTTATCTATAATAAATTGTGCAACTTTATTTGAGTTAAAATACTTCATGTATTTTTTTTTACCATTTTGACCAATGCTTTTCCTTAATCTTTCATCGCGAGAAATCTTTTGTATTTTTTCTGATAAATCACCCATATTTTTATAAAAAACCATTTCCTTATTATTAAAAAAATTACTGTATTGGGTTTTTTCATCTATCAAACATACTAAGCCATTTCCAATAATTTGAGTAATTCTATCACTGCTATAGTATTTTATTGCTTTTCCTCTACTCAAATTAAGTCCCATTTTACATTGCGAAATTGTTTTAAAATAATGGTCAGCCCAAATGGGTTGGACTTTATTTATTCCATATATATCAAACTTTATATCAGGTGTTATTTTTTGTAGTGTGTCTAAAAATATTACTCTATCATCTATTTTTCCCATTTTTAGTTTGCCTCTATGAACACCGTGACTAAGAGCAAAAAAAACATCGATACTACATGATCTTTTAAAATTATTTAATGTTTCAAAAGAATGGTCACTAGGATTAGGTATATAAAAATTTTTTTCTTTATTAGGCAAAAAATTTAAGACTGAAGGACATGTAGTAACAAAAGTTGCATCCATTAAATCTTCTTTATCTACTATACGATCTTTATTTCTTTTAAAATCTGGTCCATATTTATTTAATGGATCTAAAAACCACTGTGCAAATTTAGTATTAGGATTGTCTTCTTTTAATTCTTGAATTTGTTCTCTAGATATTAAATCTGCATGACCAGCTATAACCAAATCTGGTTTATAATTATAACAAGTCTTTTTCAGTTTATCATTTAAAACGTTAGATCCTTTGAAATCAGCTATTGATTTATAATATTTTTGTATATCTCGATCGCTAAAGCCCAATACACTATGCCCTAAGCGTATAAAGCCATTATTTAACCTCCTCCCTGTATTAAAGAACAATCTACCATCTAGTCTTTCGTTAAAATTTGTTACATGTAAAATTCTTAAGCTTTTTAATTTAGATTTTAAAAATATATTTTTTTTATAAAATAATTTTTCTGACCTATATTTGTCTATACATTTAGATACAAATTTATGCGTTAAATAAAAATTTTTTATTGACAAAGTTTGAAGCTTCTTTCTTAATTTGTTATCTTTGATAAGTAATGAGATAGTTTTTGTTAATTGATTAACATTTAGATCTTTAATAATTTTCGCATCAGTAACTGTTTCCGGCAAACCTCCTTTATCAGTAATAACTACTGCACATCCGTTTGCTGCTGCTTCAAGACTGGTTCTACCAAAAGGCTCTTCCCATCTTGAGCAAGCAACTGTAATGCTAGTTTTTTTAAAAATTTTTAAAACTTCTTCATGTTTTTTAAATCCAAGAATAGATGCATTTTTATGATTTAAAACAATTTTTTCTCTTTTTTCATCACCAATAATAAAAGCCTTCCAATCAGGATTCTTATCCAATACTTTTGTTATTGATTTAGCAAATGTATCATAACCCTTTGCTTTATTTAATTTGCCCACAAATGTAATCCATTTTTTTTTATATTTAATAATTGATGGATTAGCTTTTTTTGCAGACTGATAGAATATTAATAATTTATTGCTATTAACAAATTTATTATCTAGCCCTTCTAAAAATCTTTTTTTAGACCAAGCACTATTAAAAATAATCTTATAGCAAATTTTAAGTAGTTTTTTTCTTTGTTCTATTGTTTTAGAGCCATCCATCGACAATGGATCATTATGAAAATATAACGTAAAAACTTTATTTTGAACATTAGAATTTAAAATATGAATGTAACTAGGTCTATTATGTACTTCAATAATTGAAGAGTTAAAATTTCTATCTAGATTTATAAATTTTTTAACGTATAGTTTTGTTTGACTTGAAAATAAATCTTTTTTTAAATTTATATTTATATATTTTAAATTAAATTTTTTTTTATAGTTAGTATTGCCAAAAACAGTAATTAGTTTTTTATATTTACTTATTTTAGTTGTTTCATAAACAAAAAGAGAAACCGCACCTGGGTAATCCGGGGAAAAATTCTCTTTATAAGGTAATAGGATTGAAATTTTCATTTTTTATTTTTTTTCTCAATGATCTATTATTCTTTATATAATATTCTCTAGAAATAGCTTCACTTTTTGATTTAAATTTTTCTTTATAAATTAATAGCCATTTTCTACCCCTTGTAAATTTAGCTCCTTTACCAGAATTATGTAGAATGATTCTATTTTTTAAATTGTTTGTATAACCCACATAAGTTATTGGTTTAATGCTCCTTGACTTAAGCATATAAACGTAAAAACTCATTTTTCTAATATCCCTTAATCTCAGATTCCTTTTTTATGCCCTTAATTTTTTCAATTGAGTTTTTGGCACCAGCTGACATAAATCTTTGATCTGAGCCTATTGTTACAAGATTAAATCCTATAGAAATCATTTTTTTAGCGTACTCTACTGTTCCATTATGGATGCCTGCTAAAAGATTTCTTTTTTTTGCTGCTTCTAAAATTCTTATAATTTCTTTGAACGCTTTTGTGTTTTCTTGTTTGTCAAATCCAGGTTCTTCTCCTATAGCTAAACTTAAATCAGCTGGTCCAATATATATTCCATCTAAATTAGGTGTATCTAAAATTTCATCTAACTTGTTTATTGCCTCTTTTGTTTCTATCATTGCCAATTTTAAAATTTCATTATCAGCTTGTTTTGCATAATCTGCTCCACCATACAAAAGCCCTCTAATAGGACCAAAGCTTCTATACCCTTTAGATGGATACAAACATGCTTGCACAAATTTTTCTGCCTGCTCTCTATTACTTACCATGGGGCAAATAATTCCGTAACATCCAGCATCTAAAATTTTCATTATTTGACCTGGTTCATTCCAATTTACTCTTGCCAAAGGAATTGTGTCGGTAGTAGAAATTGCTTGCAACATATTAAGAGCATTTGGATAATCAATTACGCCATGCTGCATATCAATAGTGCATGAATCCCATCCCTGATGAGCCATTACTTCAGCTGAAAAAGCACTAGGGATTTGTAACCATCCATTAATTATTGGCTTACCAGATTTGAATAATTCTTTTAGTTTATTTTTTCTCATTCGTAAGAAATACCAAAATGAGTATATTTTATATTTAAATAATCTTTAATTGCCATAGAACCGCCTTCCCTTCCGTATCCAGTTTGTTTTATACCTCCAAATGGAGCTTCAGCAACTGCTACAACTGGGGTATTCACCGCAACGCATCCTGTTTCTAAAATTTCAGATGCTTTATTAGCTTTTTTTAAATCTGTGGTATAAACATAACTACATAAACCTAAATCATTATCATTTGCTCTATCCATTACTTCGTCAAAATTTTTAAATGAAAGAATTGGCACAATAGGACCAAAGGGTTCTTCTTTCATAATAGTAAAATTATCTTTAATGCCGTCAAATATTGTAGGCTCATAATAATAACCTTTATTAAAGTTAGGGTCTCGTTTTCCGCCTAATAAAATTTTTCCACCTTCTTTTTTTGTAGTTTCAACTAATTTTTCAACTCCCTCTAATCTTTGTTTGGTGCACAATGGTCCCAGTAAAGTGTCTTTGTCCATTCCGTTACCAATTTTTAATTTTTTTGTTTTTTCAACCATTAAATTGGCAAATTCATCTTTTTTACTTTCATGAATATAAAATCTATTAGGTGAAATACAG
>Ga0233444_10005143_pt1 | contig 12194 bp, 11 predicted proteins | sample SI_124_October20_6_FD_182792 | JGI IMG/M metagenome (GOLD analysis project Ga0233444, IMG submission 182792) | Seawater microbial communities from Saanich Inlet, British Columbia, Canada - SI_124_October2016_10_MG | ecosystem: Environmental > Aquatic > Marine > Inlet | place: Canada: British...
TCCACAAACTGTTGCCATTGATGATGAACCATTAGACTCGGTAATTTCAGAAACTACTCGCAGAGTGTATGGAAAATCTTCACCTTTAGGTAAGGACGAATTAATTGCCCTCCATGCTAATTTCCCGTGGCCTACTTCTCTTCTGCCTGTCCCTATTCTTCCACATTCACCAACAGAAAAAGGAGGAAAATTATAATGTAGCATAAATCTATTTCTTTGCATACCGCTCAAGCTTTCAACTCTTTGTTCATCGTCAGACATGCCTAGAGTAGTAACTACTAATGCTTGAGTCTCACCTCTAGTAAATAAAGCGGAACCATGTGTTCTTGGTAGCACTCCAACCTCACACTTAATTTGTCTTACATCTGCTAAACCTCTTCCATCAATTCTCTTTTTATCTTTTATAATTGCTGTTCTAACAATATCTTTTTCAAGCGACTTTAATTGAGCCATAACTTGGTTTTCAGTTATATTTTCATCTTCAACAAACATTTCTTTACATTTAGTTTCTATTTCTGAAATAGCAGTTGATCTTTTCTTTTTATCTATTTCTTTAAAAGCTTTTCTAAGATCCGCTTCAACAACACCAGCAATTTTCTTTTTAATTTCTGAATGATCTACTTCTTCTACTTCCCATTTAGGCTTTCCAGCTTTTTTAGCTAGTTTTTCTATCGATTCTATTACTGGTACAAAATTTTCATGACCAAATTTAACAGCATCCAACATTATTTTTTCTGAAAGTCCTGAAGTTTCTGACTCCACCATCAAGACAGCATCTTTTGTTCCAGCCACAACTAGATCCAGTTCTGACTCTATTAACTCTTCTGGTGATGGGTTTAATAAATATTTACCATCTTTGTAACCAACTCTACTCGCTGCTATTGGTCCTCCAAATGGTAATCCTGAAATAGCTAATGAAGCAGAACATGCTATAATTGAAAGCACATCAGCTTGGTTTTCGCCATCATATGAAAGTACTGTAGGAAGTAATTGAACCTCATTTAAAAAACTTGAAGGGAATAAAGGTCTAATAGGTCTGTCTATTAATCTCGATATTAATTGTTCTGACTCAGTTGGTCTTGCTTCTCGTTTAAAGTAACCACCTGGAATTTTTCCTGCAGCATAATATTTTTCTTGATAATTTACTGACAAAGGAAAAAAATCTTGTCCGTCTTTAAGTTTTTTTGCTCCTACCACAGTAGCTATGACAACTGTTTCGCCACATGTTGCTATAATTGCGCCATCAGCTTGACGTGCTATTTTCCCTGTCTCCAAAGTTAATTTCTTTCCATTAACTTTTAATTCTTCTTTATGTATTTTGAACATTATTTCCTTAAATTTAATTGTTTCAGAACTTTTTGATATGAATCTGGATTTTTAGTTTTTAAATAACTAAGAAGTTTTTTTCTTTTGTTAACCGATTTCGTCATGCCAACAGCAGAGTGTTTATCCTTTTTAGCCTTTTTAAAATGTTCGGCTAATTTTGTTATTTTGTCCGTTAATAAACCAATTTGTATCTCTGTAGAACCTACATCTTTATCATGTATGGCTAGAGATTTAATTGTATCTTTTTTTTTGTTTATCATTATCTTTTATTTCTTTAATTATTCTTTCAATCTTTTCAGCATATTCGAATGAGTTATCTTCTACAAAAGTGAGCTTAGGAAGAAACTTAATATCTAGCCTTTTAGACAGCGCTTTTCTAACAAGATGCGAGTATTCCGTCAAGATTTTTACAGTTTCTTTGGTGTCCTCTCCTCCTAGAGGTATTACGTAAACCCTGGCTGTTTTAAGGTCTGGGGTCATTCTAACTTCAGTAACAGTGATTAATTTTGAATTTATAGAAGGTATTTTTGCTTCATTTCTTATTAATAGCTCACCTAAATTTTGTTTTACTAATTCTCCTACTCTTAATTGTCTCTGGCTAAACGGTCTTTGTGAACTTTGATTTCCCATTATATTGACCTTTGTATTTCCTCAGACAAAAACGACTCGATAACATCTTTTTCTTTAAAATCTATAAAATCTTTTATGCTTATTCCACATTCCAAACCTGTTCCTACTTCCTTTACCTGATTTTTTTCTCTAAATATTGAAGTTATTTCTCCAGTATAAACCACGACGCCGTCTCTTATAATTCTTGCCTTAGATTTACTTTTTATTTCTCCATTTAGAACTTTAGAGCCTGCAATTTTTCCAGCATTAGATACTGAAAATATTTTCTGAATTTCTGCATTACCTAAAATTGTTTCTTTCATATCTGGTTCTAAAAGCCCAGATAAAGATTTTGTAATATGGTCAAGTGCTTCATAAATAATATTAAAATATTTAATATCTACTTTCTGCTCTTCTGCTAATTTTTTAGCTTCTCTATTTGGCTTTACATTAAATCCTAATAATATTGCATTTGATGCTTTCGCTAGAGACACATCTGTTTCATTGATCATTCCAATATCTGAGAGGATTATCTTTGCTTCAACTTCATTATGCTCAATCTTATTTATTGCCATTTTTAATGCTTCACTTGAACCTTGTACATCAGATTTAATAATAATATTTAATTCACTTTTGTTTTTAATATCTTCAAATAAAGTTGTTTTGTCTTTTACTAGTACTTTATTTTTATCAGAATTTATTTGTTTAAATTCTGCCATTTTTTTTGCCTCTTCTTCATTATTAGTAACCAGAAACTCTGCTCCTGCAAAAGCAGAACTATTCATTCCTAATATTTCAACAGGCGTAGATGGAAGAGCTTCATTTATTATTTTTCCATCATAATCAATCATTGCTCTAATTTTTCCCCAAGTATCTCCACATAGAAAATAATCACCTTTTTTGAGTTTTCCATTACTAACTAGGATTGTAGACACAGGACCTTTGCCCTTATCTATTTTTGATTCTATAACCACGCCTCTAGCTTGATCAGAAAAGGAGGCTTTTAAATCAAGTATTTCTGATTGCAGCAATATACTTTCTTTCAGTTTATCTAGATTAATTTTTTTTAAAGCAGACACTTCAACAAAAAGCGTTTCTCCGCTTAAATCTTCTGCGATTAATTCGTATTGCATCATTTCATTTTTAATTTTGCTAATATTTTTTTCAGGTAAATCACATTTATTAATTGCTACAATAATTGGAACATTTGCTGCTTTTGCATGTTTAATAGCTTCCACTGTTTGGGGTTTAATTCCGTCATCTGCAGCAACAACTAAAATTACTATATCTGTTATCTTTGACCCCCTCGCTCTCATCTCAGTAAAAGCTGCGTGCCCAGGTGTATCTATGAAGGTAATTAATTTATTATCGTTAGTCTTAACCTGATAGGCTCCTATATGCTGTGTTATCCCCCCATGTTCCCCAGAAACAACATTGCTATCTCGTAAGGCATCCAATAAGGAAGTTTTGCCATGATCTACGTGACCCATTATAGTTACCACCGGAGGTCTCGATTGAACATCTCCCTCTAATTTTTCTTGTTTTTTACCTATCTCTAAATTTGATTTATCTTCAACGATTGGTGTGTGACCAAACTCCTTAACTATATATTCAGCTGTATCTTTATCTATAACGTGATTAATTGTAGCTACCACTTTCATATTGAATAAAAACTTAATTATATCATTAGATTTTTCTGCCATTCTGTTTGAAAGTTCTTGAATAGTTATTTGCTCTGGAATTTTTACATCACGTAAAACTTTTTTAAATTCTTTTTTTTCTCCATCTGGATTAGTTTTCTTTTCTTTTAATCTCGCTCTTTTAACTGATGCTAAGCTTCTTTGTTTGATCTCTATCTCCTCCACATTTAAAGCTCTTGAAACAGTCAATTTAAAATCTCTTTTATCTATAGGGCCTTTAAGTTTTAGCTTGCTTTTGCCCGTTGGTTTATTATCTTTTTTTATAAAAGCTTTAGTAGCTTGTTGCTCAATAAATTTTCTTGCGAAGTTTTTCTTTTTTGGGTCAGTGCTTTTTGTAGTGTTATAATTTTGACTCGCTCTATTAGTATTTTTATTTCCTTTAAAAGGTTCTTTTTTTTTTACAGCAAAAGATTTTTTTCCATCGGTATTTATCGAGCTGGTATCAATTTTCTTTTTTAAATCAGATGAAATTGTAAGAGTCTTTTTTTTATTGTCTTTTTCCATAACATTATTTGTACGCAATCTCTCTAGCTGACATAATCAATTCATCAGCTTCTTTTCTTGATAAAGAAAATTCTTCTAAATATCCGTCTATTCTTATTTTCTTTCCTTTAATTTCATCAAAGCCTCCGATCAATTCATCAGATGATAAGTCGGCAAAGTCACTTAATTTTTTTATATTTTTTTGGCCTAAAATAACTAGCATTCCTTGTGTCATGCCTTTTAAATTAATTAAATTTTCATCTACACCTAACTCTTTTAATTTAAGTGACACTGCTTCTTTTTCTTTTACTAAAGTTTCTTTTGATCTATCAATCAATTCTTTTGCAGTTTCTTCGTCTATTGCTTCAATTTTTGAGATAGCTTCTGGTGTAGATTGAGAAATATCTTCTATGCTTGGAAAGCCTTCTGAAACTAATAGTTGACCTAAAGTTTCGTCTACTTCTAAGTTCTTTATTAAAGTTTCTGTTCTTTCTTTAAATTCTGCTTGTCTTCTTTCAGAGTCTTCTTTGTCAGTTAAAATATCAATTTCATAATTTGTAAGTTTAGAGGCAAGTCTAACGTTCTGCCCCCTTCTTCCAATGGCCTTACTCAAATTTTCTTCGGTTAATATAATATCAATTCTTTTATTCTCTTGATCAATTAAAACTCGTTGTATTTCAGCTGGTGATAATGACTCTGAAATTAATGTTGGCAGATCTTCTGTCCATTTTATAATATCAATTTTTTCTCCATGCAGCTCATTTACGATTGTTTGAACCCTACTTCCTCTCATACCAACACAGGCTCCAACTGGATCTATGGAAGAGTCTTGAGAGTGAACACAAATTTTCGCTCTACTTCCGGGGTCTCTAGCCACAGATTTAATTTCAATAGTTCCTTCATAGATTTCTGGAACTTCTTGAAAAAATAATTTAGCTAAAAACTGGGGATGAGCTCTTGATAAAAATATTTGATGTCCCTTTAATTCTTTTTTTACTTCATAACAATAGGCTTTCACACGGTCTCCCGTTTTTAAAATTTCTCTGGGAATAAGTTCATCTTTTTTTATTACTCCCTCGGCTTTACCTAAATCAACTATTACATTTCCGTATTCTAATCTTTTAATAATTCCACTTAATATCTGTCCTTGTTTATCTATAAAATCTTCATACTGCCTAGTTTTTTCTGCCTCTCGCACTCTAGTACTAATAACTTGTTTTGCACTCTGAGCTGCAATACGTCCAAAATCTATTTGTGGTAATTCCTCAAATATTTTTTCACCAACTTTTAATTCTTTGTTTTTCGGATCACTCTTTTTCGCATCTTCTAAAGTTATTTCCCTAGCTGGATCTTCAACTTTTTCAACGATATCTAAAACTTTTTTAATTTTTATATCTCCACTCTCTCTATCAATGACAACTTCGATATTGTTATCATTCCCAAATTTTGTGAGTGCTGCTTTCTGTATGGCACTTTCCATCGAACCAATAACAAGTTCTTTATCAATAGACTTTTCATTAGCTACTGCCTCAACTATTCTTAAAAGTTCTAATTTATCTAAACCTCTATTTAACATTTGATCACTCCTAAAAAAAAATGGGCTAGTGCCCATTTCGTAAATTCAATAATATAATTAATTATTAGAAGAAAATTATGGTTTTTTCAAGATTACAACTTAAATAAATCTGCTTTATCTGTTTTTTCCCAAGTAAATTCACCTTTATTCGTTGGCTTTCTACCGAAGTGGCCATAAGCTGAAGTTACTTCGTATATTGGGCTATTTAAATTTAACATTTCTCTAATTCCACGAGGAGATAAATTGAAATTTTCTTCTATAATTTTTTTGATCTTTTCTACTTTTTCTTCATCACCGTCAGCTAATTTAATAAAAATAGATAAAGGTTTTGATACTCCAATTGCATAAGCTAATTGAATTAAACATTTATCGGAAGCTCCTGAAGCAACAATGTTTTTGGCTAAGTATCTTGATACATATGCTGCTGATCGATCTACTTTGGTTGGGTCCTTACCAGAGAATGCTCCACCTCCATGGGGAGCTGCACCTCCATAAGTATCTACAATAATTTTTCTTCCTGTTAGACCTGTGTCTCCATCTGGGCCACCAATAATAAATTGCCCTGTTGGATTGATGTAAATTTCTTTAGAGTCCAAATCTGTTAAAAAGTTTTCTGGTATAGATTTTTTAATATAAGGCATTATTAACTCTCTAACTTTATCTTGGTTTAAATCTTTTGAGTGTTGTGTAGAAATTACGACAGAAGTAACTTTTACTGGTTTTTCTTTTTCATAAAGCATTGTTACTTGGCTTTTAGAATCTGGTTCTATTCCTTTTAAATTACCATTTTTTCTATCTTCAGCCATTAATCTTAAAATTTTATGAGAATAATGTATTGGAGCTGGCATTAACTCTTCGGTTTCATTACATGCGTAACCAAACATTATACCTTGATCACCTGCACCTTCATCTTTGTTATCCTTTGAGTCAACGCCCATTGCAATATCTGAAGATTGTTCATGCAAAAAAGTTTCTATGTTAGCAGTCTTCCAACTGAATCCTGCTTGGTCATAACCAATATCTTTTATGCAATCCCTAACTTTTGTAATAAGTTCATCTTTATTAATCTTAGGCCCTCTAGTTTCACCTGCTAAAATAACTTTATTTGTTGTCGTTAATGTTTCGCACGCTACTCTTGATACTGGATCTTTAGATAAATATGAGTCCACAACCATATCTGATATTCTGTCACAAACTTTATCAGGATGACCTTCTGATACAGACTCGCTAGTGAATAAAAATTTATTATTTTTCATATTTTTTTATTTTATAAAAATTAAAGATGAGCAAATATGTAATTAAAAGCACAAAAAAGATCAAATCATTTTTATTATTATTAGACTTTATCAACGGAACTTCAAACTCTATATTGCCAGCTTCATTTCTATTTAGTTCTTTTATTATCACCCCTTTATTATCTATTATAGCGCTGATACCTTTATTTGCTGATCTTAAAAAGAAGGTACCATTTTCAATAGCTCTAAATATTGACTTAGCATAGTGCTGATCAGGCCCAATTGTATTTCCAAACCAAGCATCTTCTGAAATATTTATGATTAAGTTTGTGTCTGGACTTGACTGCTGTATGATGCTCGTAAATATAACTTCGTAACAAATTAATGGCAATATATTGAGCTGATCTATTTGAATATTAGTTTTTTCATTTCCTCTAATAAAAGATCCGTGCCCTTCTGTTATTTTTTTTAAGCCAAATTTATTTAACAAATTTTCAAAAGGCAAGAATTCACCAAAAGGTACTAACTTTTGTTTATTGTATTGATTAATTATATTTAGTTGATTATCTACTAAAAGCAAACTGTTATAAAATGAACCTGTTTTTTTATTTAATTTATTTACGCCAAAGATAATATAATGGTTTTTATTAAAATTTTTTTCAATCAAATCTTTAAAAATTAAAATTTCATTAAAACTGTAACCACTAAAAATTCCTTCTGGCCAAATAAATAGAGTTTTTTTATCACTGTTTGGTTCACTATATCTAATTATTTTCTTTAATTTTTTTTCAATCTGGTTAATGCTTAAGCCATATTCTAGTTTAAAGTTTGGAGAAATTACTTTTACATTAATTTTTTTATTTATTGATTTTAAATAATTTTGATTTTTATTTACCTCATAGCCTCCATAAATATAAAAACCTAAAATTAAAATTACTGTAAATAACAAGATAAAAAATTTTTTAATAATGCTAAATTTATAGAACAAAATTGCTGGAATAGTAAATGTTGTAACTACTATTAAGTTAAAGGCAAATAAACCAATAGTATTTAAAGTTTGAAGCATTTCAACAGACCAAGAAATACTATAAGCCCAAAGATTCCAAGGGAAACCTGTAAATAATTTAGCTCTTAAAAAATCTGAAAATGCTAATGAAGATGAAAAAATAAATATTGAAGAAATATTATAATTTAAATATGGCCCAATAAACAAAGTTACAAATCCTACAAAAAAACAAAGAAATAAAGGTATCAGAATAAGTGCAAAAGGAATTAAGACTTTAAAATTTTCATCATAAGTTAAAGAATTAGTAATCCATGAGATTCCACTCAAATAAAATCCAAAGCCAAATAAAGATCCAAATATAAATAAATTTATTTTATATGGTTTTTTTCTAAAAAAACTTTTTGATTTCTTGTTAATATAAACTGTAAGATAAAAAAAAATCGGCAAAATTAAGAAATTAATAAAAGTTATATTGAATGGCTGAAAAGAAAATACCGTCAATAAACCTATGACCAATGGTGTTAAATACAGTACCAGAAAACGATTATTGAGATATTTGTCTAACATTATTTAAGGTATGAAAGATAGTCTTTCTCAATTTTATTCATTTTTTTAAAATCTTTTTCTTTTTTATGATCGTGCCCAAACAAGTGGACAAGTCCATGTATCCATAATTTATCAAACTCTAATTTAAAAAGTTTTAAGTTTTTCTTTGAGTTAACTTTATTGAGATTAATAATTATATCTCCGAGATATATTTCATTTTCTTTTTTCAATTTTTTATTTAAGATTTTGTTACCGTAAAATGGAAAAGATAAAACATCTGTTGACTTGTTTTTTTTTCTAAACTTCTTATTTAAAATTTTTATTTCTTTGTCATTAGATAATAGTAGTGTACAAAAAATAACATTTTTTTTATAATTTTTAATTTTAAGATTTAATTTTTTAATTTTTCTGTCAACATAATTTGTGGGGTTTTTTATAAACTTAAACCAGTTTACATTTTTAGTGATAACATTAATTTTTATCATCAGCGCTTTTAGTTTGATAAGCCCTAATAATTTTAGATACCAATGGATGTCTGACAACATCATTGTGGTCGAATTCAATTATCTTAATTTCTTTTAAATATTTTAAAATATTTTTTGATTTAATTAATCCTGAATGTGCTTTATTTATTAAATCTACTTGTGAGGGATCTCCATTAACAACTAGCTTAGAATTTTCACCAATTCTAGTTAAAAACATTTTAATTTGAGTTTCAGTCGCATTTTGTGCTTCATCTAAAATTGCAAAACAGTTTTTTAAAGTTCGTCCTCTCATAAAAGCTAATGGTGCAATTTCAATTTCACCAGTTTCTATTTTTTTATCTATTTTATCAGCTCCAAAAAGTTCATACAAAGCGTCATATAAAGGTCTTAAATAAGGATCGACTTTTTCTTTCATATCACCTGGAAGAAAACCTAATTTTTCTCCAGCTTCGACCGCAGGTCTAGATAAAATTACTCTCTCAATTTTTTTTTCCATCAACAACGTAACTGCTACTGATACTGCTAAAAAACTTTTTCCAGTACCAGCGGGGCCAAGAGCTATTGTAATATCATTTTCTTTTAGAGCTTTTATATAATCAGATTGCTTATCAGATCTTGCAATAACCGATTTTCTTGGTGTTTTTATTAATTGTTTAAATGTTTTAATATTAGACTCTTTAGGTTCTATATTTTTTTTCACAGATAATATTATATCTTCTTTTTCAATAAGATTCGTTAACAAATATTTGTTAATTAAAAACTTTATCGCTTCACAAAAATCAGAAGTGTTTTCTTGACTTCCTTTACATGTGATTGAATTTCCCCTAAAAAATACACTAGTATTTGTTAGCTTTGATAAATATTTTAAGTTTTGATCAAATTGTCCAACAATTGATATTAAGATTTCATTATTAATTACTTGAATATTCATAGTCTCTTTATCTATTTTTTTGATAATCAAATTTTGTTCGAGTTTACTAATTTCAGACATGTATTTAAGCTGCAAAATCCTTTGGAATTACTTTTGAACTGATTTCACCAAATAGAGTATTTTGGCTTACTCTAGTAATTTTAATATTTTTCAATTTTCCTGTTAAATTTTCATCGCTCTCAACAATTACGGAATTAAAATATTCATCTCTTCCAAAGTATTTCTTTCTATCTTTAGTTTTATTTTCAAATAAAACAGGTGTAATTTTTTTTAAAAGTGTTTCTCTGTAATCAGTTTTAATCTTTTTAGATATATTTTGAAAAGTAATTAATCTTTCTTTTGAAAGGCTTTCCTTAATTTTTTTTAAATCAAAAGCAGGGGTGCCTGGTCTTGCACTATAAATAAAAGAGTAAGAGCTTATAAAACCAACTTTCTCCATCAACTGCACAGTTTTTGCAAAATCATCTTTAGTCTCTCCTGGATAACCTATGATGAAATCACTAGAAAATTTAATATCTGGTTTAGCTTTTTTTAATTTTTCAATAATTTCTATATATTCTTCAATTGTATGTTTTCTATTCATGTTTTTTAATATCTTGTTTGATCCGCTCTGAACAGGGAGATGTATTAATGGCATTAATTTTTTACAATGCTTATGCGCTAGAATTAAGTCTTCTGTAAAGTCAGTTGGATGTGATGTTGTATATCTAATTCTCTGCAATTCTTTAATTTGTGAAATTTCTAAAATTAAATTTGAGAGTTTTTTTCCTTGGTAATTATATGCATTTACATTTTGACCGAGAAGTGTGATCTCCCTAGATCCATTTCTTACTAATTGCTTTGCCTCTAACACTAACTCATAAATTGATCTTGAAAACTCTGGTCCCCTTGTATAGGGAACAACACAGAATTTACAAAACTTATCACAACCTTCTTGAATAGTTAAAAAGGAAGAAACATTGTTATCAGAATTTTTTATACAATTTAACGTATCAAACTTTTTAATTACTTCAAATTCTGTTGAATTAATCGATTTTGTATTTTTCTCTAAATTTAAGATCGTATCGTTTATTTGATGATATGATTGAGGTCCAATAACAGCATCAATATAATTTTCTTTTTTTATCAAAATTTCTCCCTCTGCTTGAGCCACACAGCCTGCTATTAAAACTATAGGTTTTTTTTTATTTCTAAATTCCTTTTTAATTCTTCCGATCTCATGATAAACTTTTTCCGTAGCTTTTTCTCGTATATGGCAAGTGTTTAAAATATAACAATCAGTCTCACTTATTTTATCTGTCAAAACGTAATTTATTTTTTTTGTTAAGTCCAAAATACGATTACTGTCGTATTCATTCATTTGACAACCAAGTGTTTTAATAAATATTTTTTTAGACAAATTATTTTTTGTTTTTTGAACCGTATAATTCTAATTTATGATCTACAAGTTTGTAACCCAACTTTTTTGCCACTTCTATTTGAAGTTTTTCGATATCTTTATCCACAAATTCAATAATTTCACCACTATTGATGTCTATTAAATGGTCGTGATGTTCATCTGGAGATTGTTCGTATCTTGCTTTACCACCTTTAAAATCGTGTTTTTCAACAATGCCAGATTCTTCGAATAATTTTACAGTTCTATATACTGTTGCGATACTAATTTTACCATCTAATTCAATAACTCTTTTATGTAATTCATCAACATCAGGATGATCTTTTGCTCCATATTTTATTTTTGAATCAGACATAACCTGAGCGATTATTCTTCTTTGATCTGTAAGCCTCACCCCTTTTGCTTTGCACTTTTCTTCAATAGCATTCATAATTTTTTAGTTTAACTTGAATATAGTGGTTTTATCAAATTTTTTTCTAATAAATTTTCTTTTATCAGAACTTCAATATTTCCAAGGCTAAATTGAGGTAAATCATAATTTTTAAATCCAAATATTTGAACATTCTTGGATATTTTTATTCCTTTTGCAATAGCTAAAGAAATTCTTATAGAGGAGAAACTGCCTGGACCATTATTTACTAGTATTGAAAATGTATTATCAAAATTTACTTTGTGTTTTTTTATTAGATTTAATATGCTTATTACCAATTGATCATTATTTTTAATTTTTTGTTCAAAATGATGTATAAAAAAATTATTATTAACTTTTAAACCAATTTTATCATTTTTACCTATGCAACTTATAATTAAAAAATTTTTAATCATTAATTTCTTTATAACTTCATTGTGCTTTCAAAACAATTTGTATTCAAATACAGGTACAGACAATATTGAAGATTTT
>Ga0233444_10005144_pt1 | contig 12192 bp, 13 predicted proteins | sample SI_124_October20_6_FD_182792 | JGI IMG/M metagenome (GOLD analysis project Ga0233444, IMG submission 182792) | Seawater microbial communities from Saanich Inlet, British Columbia, Canada - SI_124_October2016_10_MG | ecosystem: Environmental > Aquatic > Marine > Inlet | place: Canada: British...
AAGAAATAAGACATAACCTGCTCACACAGCAAGATTACATAAAACTATCAAAATTTGATAAAGATTTTAAAAATACTATGTTAATTGGTGGTGGGTGGTCACTTAGAGGTCGTGAAAATAAAATTAATCATATTATGAAACATTTTAATTAATTATGACAAAAGGAAGCAAATTATATTTAAAGGCAAAAAAAATAATTTTAGGTGGGAATATGCTGTTATCAAAAAGACCTGAGATGACGCTGCCAGGATCAAGTTGGCCTAATTATTACTCATCAGCTAAAAATCATATTGTTTGGGATTTAGATAATAAAAAATATATTGATATGATGATGTTTGTAGGCCAAAATATTTTAGGTTACGCAAATAAAAAAATTGATACTTTCGTAACAAAATTTTCAAATAAAGGAAACATTACCTCATTAAACTGCCCAGAGGAGGTTGAGTTAGCTGATAAACTCATAAAACTTCATCCTTGGGCAAATATGGCTAAGTTTGCAAGATCTGGTGGTGAAGCAAACGCTATATCGATAAGAATTGCTAGAGCTGCTACTAATAAAGATCATGTAGCCATTTGTGGATATCACGGATGGCATGATTGGTATCTTTCAGTAAATCTTAAAGGGAAAGAAAAATTATCAAAACATCTTTTACCAGGTTTAGAACCCAAAGGCGTTCCAAAAAAATTAAAAGGATTAACTCACCCTTTCAAATATGGTGATTTTGAGCAACTTAAAAAAATTTCTGAGAAATTTAATTTAGCTGCAATTAAAATGGAGGTTGGTAGAGGATCTCTACCGGACAGAGTTTTTTTGAAAAAAGTAAGAAAATTAGCTACTAGAAAAAAAATTGTACTTATTTTTGATGAATGCACTTCAGGTTTTAGAAGATCTCTTGGAGGTATGCATATGGTGGAAAAGATTTATCCTGATTTATGTATGTTTGGAAAAGCTTTAGGAAATGGATATGCCATAACCGCTGTAATTGGCAAAAAAAATATTATGAAAAGAGCTGAAGATAGTTTTATAAGTAGCACTTTTTGGACGGAAAGGGTCGGATTTCTAGCTGGCATTAAAACTATAGAAATTATGCAAAAAGAAAAAAGTTGGTTAAAGATCATAAAACTTGGAAAATATGTTAATTCTAAGTGGTTGGAACTGTCAAAAAAACACAATTTAAAAATTATAATTTCAGGAATTGAGTCAATTACGTCATTCAGCTTTACCTCAAAAAACAACTTAAAATATAAAACTTATATTAGTCAAGAAATGTTAAAAAAAGGATACCTTGCAAGCAGCACTATGTTTCTTTCAACAACTCACAATAAAAAAATAATTGATAAATATATTAAAAATTTAGATTTAATTTTTAAAAAAATTAATAAATTTGAAAATAGTAAAAAAAATTTAAAATTTTTAGATGGACCTGTGTGCCACTCTTCTTTTAAAAGATTAAATGATTAAATGATTAAATAATGAAAATACCTTACGGAAAACATTATATAGACAGATCTGATATTTTAAGTGTTTCAAAAGCACTTAAGAATAAATCAATAACTCAAGGACCATTGGTTGAAAAATTTGAAAAAAAAGTTTGTAAACTAGTCAAAGCAAAATATGCAGTGGCTGTTAGCAGCTGTTCAGCTGGTTTACATATTGCTGTTGCTGCTCTGAGTAAAGATTCTAAAAGTAAAAATCAAATTATTACCTCACCTATTTCTTTTGTTTCAACTGCTAATGCAATTATACACAATAATTTAAAGCCAATCTTCTTAGATATTAATAAATCTACGTTAAATTTAGACATTAACGAATTAAGAAAAACTTTAAATATCAATAAAAAAGTAAAAGCAATTATGCCAGTGCACTTAGCTGGTAATCCTTTAGACTCTAAAAGACTTTATGCTTATGCAAAGAAGAAAAAATTATATGTAATTGAAGATGCCGCTCATTCTTTCGGGGCAAAATATGAAGATGGAAGTATTGTAGGGAGTTGCAAATATTCAGATTTAACGGTTTTTTCTTATCATCCAGTGAAGACGGTTACTACTGGTGAGGGCGGTATTGTTACCACTAATTCAAAAGAAATTTACCAAAAACTCTTAAAACTAAGAAGCCATGGTATAGAAAAAAATTTCAAGTCTTGGAAGGATAGAAAATTAGGATTTACAAAAAAAAATAAAAATATTTGGTATTATGAAATGCAAGATCTCGGCTTTAATTATCGAATTACAGATATTCAATGTGCATTGGGTATTTCACAGCTAAACAAACTAAATAAAATTATGAATAAAAGAAAAAAAATAGCAAAATATTATGATGATTCATTTAAAAATCTTGAACATGTATTTATTCCTCAATTTAAAAGAAGGGAAAAAAGTTCAAATCATCTTTACATACTTAACTTTGATTTCAAGAAACTAAATTTTAGCAGAAATCAACTTATGAAAAAGTTATTAAATAAAAATATCATCACACAAGTTCATTATATACCAATACCTATGCATCCTTATTTTAAAAAAAGAGGATATAAAATAACTTCGATTAAGAATGCTTTAAAATATTACTCTCAAGCTCTAAGCATACCAATTTTTTATAATTTAAATAATAAAAATCAAAGGTACGTAATTGAAAGTATTAAAAAAATAATTAAAAAATAAATATTTTAAATTTGGATGATTTTCATATCTCAACCTACTTTTTTTCCTTGGATTGGTTATTTTGACATAATAGATCAAGTAGATATTTTCATAATTTTAGACGACGTAGATTTTAGTAAACAAAGTTGGCATCAAAGAAATAGATTTAAGACCTCACAAAAACTAGAGTGGTTTACTGTTCCAGTAAAAGCTGGAAAAGGTAAATTAATTAGTGAAATAGAAATTTTTAATGGTCAAAGATTATTCAAAAAATTTAAAAACTTTATAGATACAAATTATTCTAAATCTAGATATTTTAAAACTTTTTCCAAAGATTTATTCAGTGTTTTTGAGATTGCTGCTAACGGAGGTAAGTTAGTTGAATTGAACACACAAGTCATTAAATTTTTTTTAAAACAATTAAAAATTAATACAAAAATAATTTTATCATCTAGCCTTAAGATAAATGAAGACAGAAGTAAAAAAATTGTAAATATTTGCAACCACTTAAATATAAATAAATATCTTTCGAGCTATGGTGCCAAAGATTATTTGGAAGAAGATAAAAAAATTTTCACAGATAAAAAAATTAATACTTTTTTACATAATTACAAGCATCCAGAATACAAACAACTGTATCCCCCTTTTTTATCTAATGCTTGCATACTAGATTTAGTTTTTAATGAAGGAGAAAATTCTTTAGAGATTATAAAAAAAGGTAGACAACATAATATTCCCCTATTTTAAATCTTTGCCATTATTTTTTTAAAAGGTTCTCCAATTTTTAGATTTTTACTCGCAAATTTTCCTAAGATTTTTTCATAATATTTGGGCTCCAATCCAAATCCAGGTCTTATTACTTTAAGGTTTAAAGTTGTAAACTTTTCACCCTTTTTAATATTTTTTGTGACATAAATTGACCTTCGATAATTTTTATAAACTTTTTCTTCACTGGAAATAATTTTTTTAACTTTTCCTCTTGCTGTCCATGAATTTTTGATCTCTTCAACCAACAGCTTCATTTCTTTTACATCGGAAGAAAAATTAGAGTCTAGAGTTTTTTCATTCGCATTAAGCATGAAATGTTTTTCAATTACAGAGGCACCAAAACCAATAGAGCCTAGTGCAACTCCAATACCTTTGGCGTGATCAGAATAGCCAACAAGACATTTGTATTTTTTTCTAAGCATTTTTATAGTTTTTAAATTTATATTTTTATAGTCTGCTGGATATTGTGTAACGCAGTGTAAAATTACAAAATTTTTACAGTTATTTTTTTTCAAAAACTTTATAAGAAAATCAATTTCTTTAATCGATAAAGTACCAGTAGAAATTATTAATGGTTTTTTTGTCTTACAAACTTTTTTAATTAAAGGAAAGTGGTTGCTCTCTAGAGAGGCTATTTTATACATTGGCATATCTAATTTTTCTAAGAACTTTAAAGACTTCTCATCAAATACTGAACTAAAGTAAATTAAACCTAATTTTTTTGCTTTATTGAATATTTTTTTATGCCAGGAAAAAGGAAGCTGAGCTTCTTTATAGATACTGTAAAGTGTTCTGTTGTTCCATGATTTAGTTTTAAATTTTTTTTTTATTAAAAATTCATTTTCTTCTAAATTTAATGTCATTTCATTTAGATCAAATGTCTGGAACTTTACTGCATCAACTCCAATTTTTTTGGCCTCTGAGAGTAGCCTATATGTTTTTTTTATTGAATTTTTGTGGTTTGCAGAAATTTCTGCAATTAAAAAAGGTTTATCCTGTTCTGAAATAAATTTATTTTTTATTTTAATTTTCATTTATTTTTTTTTACGCACATTGTGTACTCAAATGGTATAACGCCTTTTTTTAATTGATAATCGGTTTTTAATATTATGTATTTTGATAAATTTTTTACACAATAATTTAAAACTTTATCGGGGTGACTATAAAACAATTTTTTGTCTTCATAATCTACATTTTTATTTAGACTGTTAAATATGATTCCTTTTTTACAAGAGATAAACATTTTTGAAATAATTTTTAACATATCTTTATTTGAATTCTTATATTTGTCATTAAAAGTACCAGACAATACCACCCAATCATATTTTTTTTTAATTTTTTGTTTTAAAATATTAAATTTAAAAAATTTTGCATTTTTATCATTTTGGTGTTTTTTTTTAGATATGCTAATAAATTCTTCTAAAAAATCTATTCCGGTATATTTTGATTTAAGTTTTCTTCTTCTTATAAATGAAAGTAAATTTCCAAGTCCACTTCCAACATCTAATATTGTATCTGAAGATGTAATTACAGCGCATTCAAATAAATATTTAAATCTAAGATCCTGTTGTTGATATGTCCTAGCTTTTACTGAGGCAGCTTTATCTCCGTGTTTATAATATAAATTTTTATAAATTTGATAAACTTTTTTACTCATTTAATTTATAAGATTACAAACACCAGATATGTAATTTTCTTTTGTGCCCGGCTTAACAAAAAAATTTAATATAGATTTCTCAAATAAATCTGCGTTCAATAGTTTTGACTTAGTTTGAAACTTGCTTATTGCTGGATAGTGCTTTGTAATTATCAAGCCTTTTGATTCAGCTAATTTAACCAATTTTTCTCTATTTTTTTTATATAATATTGGGTATCTCCAATAAACATCATGATCTCTGTATTTAGGCTTTATAATATTTTTAGAGCTTAAGTAGACATTGTACTTTTTTGCATTATTTTTTCTTTTCTCAATCAAAGACTCCAACCTATTGAATTTTTGTTTAAATTTTTTTTGGTCAAATTTAAAATTTAAAAAAATTGGATTAAGTTTCATAAATTTTTTTATTTTAATGAATAATTTTTTACTTTTTATGACTATTGCTCCTCCATTTTCAGAAAGAATTTTATCATAACCAAAACTTATTATAGAAGCATCGCCAAATGAACCATAGTATTCACCATTTATTTTTCCCCCGAAATTTAAACATGCATCTTCTATAAAAAATATTTTTTTTTCTCTAGAAATTTTAACTAGTGCTTTTATATCTGCTGCTAAACCAAAACAATGAACTCCAATCACAGCTAAAGTTTTTTTAGTTATCTTTCTTTTCAAATCCTTCATACACATATTGAAATATCTTGTTTCCATATCCACAAATACAGGGTTTAGACCTAAAAAATTTATAGCGAATAATAGAGCAGGACATACATTTGAAGGAATAACTATTTCATTTTTTTTGCTTTCTTGAGATAATATTTTAAGTACAGCAATTAAAGCGCTTGTTCCTGAGCTTGAACGTAATATAAAATGATTTTGATAATAATTACTCAGGCTGTTTTCTATTACAGAGTTTTTCATTAGATTACTTTGAGGATTTTTTTAATTTCTTAGCCAATTTAATGAGTTTTTCATCCTTTTTTAAAATTTCAGATATTATTTTCAAAGTTTCATTGGGTTTGCTCTCAAAAGAAAGCCTCAATAAATCCATCCAGTTTTTATTGTTTTTACTTCTAGTTTTCTCAATATCATCAAAAATTTTTTTTGTATTTTTATTCATATTTATTAATTATTTTGTAAGATTTATTTTATACATCAGTTCAGCTAATTTCCAATCATCTATATCATCAATATCTATTGCTCTTTGTCTAGGTAAAACAAAACCTAAGAAACTATTTTTTAAATCAATTTTTTCCTTTTTTAGAAAAGAACTGGGAAATACAGCAAAAGCACCTGCGTCATGATATTTTTCAGATAAAAGCTGAGAATTTTTAAATAATTTTTTAGAAAAATTAGGTTTAAGAATTTTTTTTTTGTTAATTGTAAAAGCCCACTCTATTGGAGCACCAAATTTAGTTACACTCAATAAAACTTTATTTTTTTTAGTTTTTTTGGAGGCATTTATAAGATCATCTTTTTTTAATAAAGGTGTGCAACATGACAAAGTCCATACTTCATCAAATTTATAATTTTTTTCAAGATATTTTTTATAAACGTATCTAAGAACATCGACTGTTGGAGTGTTATTTTGTGATAATTTCTTTGGTCTTAAAAAATCTACTTTGAATCCGAGATTTTCAACAATTTTTTTTACTTTATTACTTTCTGTAGAAACATGAATTTTATTAAATAGTTTACTGTCTTTAGCATTTATAAGTGCATAATTAATCATTGGCTTTCCATAAAAATGTTTAATATTTTTACCTTTTATTCTTTTAGATGTTCCTTTTGCAGGTATTATAAGTAGTCGATTAGTCATTTATTTCCAATTTCTCGGATCTGAATTATTTCTTGAGAAAAAAGATTTAATTTTTCTTTCTAGTTTTTTATCTTTAAATTTTTTTGGTTTGTAATGAATAATTTCTTTAAGTTCATTTAAGCTAGTTACTCCATAAATTATATGGTCTAATTTTTTATTTGAAAAAGCATGATCTAAACATAATTGTAATGGATTTATATTTCTAAGTTTAATAAAATTAATAAAATTTTTATGTGATTTTTCCAATTTTAGATTGCTTTTTTTTATTTTTTTATTAATTAATAAGCCTTGTAAAAATATTGATCTTCCAAAAAAAATATTATTCATCTTTTTTAATTTATCAAAAGTTGTATTACAAACGTTATATGGAAATTGTAATGTAACGTTTGGAAAAATTTTTAATATTTTTTTTGCCACTTTTACGTCATAAACTGAAAAACCAATATTTTCTACATTAAATTCATTTTTTATTTTAATTAATAAGTTTTTTTCTTTTGATATAAGTAAATAATCTTTTTGATTATGAAACAATAAACAATGTATTTTGTTAATATTTAATTTTTTTAAAGATAATTTAATAGATTTTTTTATTTGAGATACCACACTGCTGTTTCGTTTTAAATTTGATATTTTAGTAATGATTTTTATTTTCTTTTGAATTCTTTTCTTTTTAATAAATTTACCTAATAATTTTTCTGTCCCATAACCTGGGGCTGTATCATAAGTTCTAATTCCCCAATTCCATGCTTGTTCTAAAATTTTTTGTATTTTTTTTTCTTTTTTTAATTCTTTGGAAAAATTTGAAATACCATAATTTTTTTTCCCAAATTGCGCTGTTCCTAAAACATGATTTTTCATTATCTTAAGGCCTTCCTAAATATTTCCGAAAATTTATGATTGTTTTTATTAAATACAACAAAATCATCGGAATATTTATTTTTAATTTTTTTCCATTTTAATTCTTTAGTAGATGCAATTTTTTTGATTATATGATTAACGCTTTTTTGAGTTAATTTGTTTGTCCAAAAAGGTCCTTGGTTTTTAAATCGTTTAGGCCAACCAAAATATCTATACTTCCTTAGGAATGGATCTGAAGGTCGAACATTAAAACATGCTATTTTAGAATTCCTAGAGAGACTCTCAAATAATAAGGTTGAGTCAATTCCTATTACTAATTTTGCTTTGTCCGTTTGTTCATAAGAATACGTAGGTGAAAATTTTCTTGGTTTTAGAAAAGTCCACTCACTAGTTTTAAGAATTTCATTGAAATATTTTTTCTCTTTTTGGTAATCAGATTTATGGCTACCTAATATAAAAAGTTTTTTTCTTTTTATTTTAAGATAATTAAAAATAAATCTAATTAACTTTTCTTCAGGTTGAAGAAATTTTTTATAATTAGTGTAATTGCTGACTTTCATTTCTTCTGCATTTTCTCTAAATGATGAAACGTACAAATAATCGTATGATTTTTTTTTTTTTATTTTTATTAAATTTGATCTAAATGATCCTATTTCATTTACCTTGCACCCCAGTAGTGAAACATATTTTTTTGAAACATTTTTATTGAATGAAAAGACATGGTCAACTTTAGATTTATAATTTTGCTTATAAATTTTGGTTTTAACGTTTCCTAATGGAGAGTCGTCGCCTGTTCTAAATGCATTTTGTATTAAAAACTTTTTTTGATTAATTTTTTTATTAAGCAAATAAAATTGAGGGTAGTTATCTAAGAACGATAAAATAATTTTAGGATTCACGTAGTTTACATATTCGTTGCAATAATCGATAAATTTAAATTTAAATTTTATAAGACATTTTAATAAAATTAGTGCATTCAATTTTTCTCCTCTTATATGGAGAATATTTATACTATTAATATTCAACAAATATCTTAAATCAGCAACTTTAGTTTTGTCGTAAAGAAGTATTTTTTTTTTAAGTGGAGGAAAAAATTGTAGATTTCCTGTTAATAAAATTTTAAATAATCTAAAAAATTTCAAAATCATTTTAATTTAAAATTTTAATTGATGTTACTTCCAAAATTTGAGTTGAAGTTTGTTCAATTTTCCTAGCGGTTGATCGTTTAAGTAAAAAATAGATTGATCGTTAAACTCATCCCTTTTAAAAATCCAGTTCCTTTGAAAGTTATTTTTTAGGAAAACTGAATTAGCTGTTCTGCCGTCAACAACAATTATAGTTCCAGGAACTAAAAAAGGTTCAATCTTTAATATGTCAGCTGACATTGGCATTAATTCTAGATGCCTTGTGTGAAATCCGTTAACAGAGCCCTTCACACTCATCGGGTCTGGACCGTCTAAATAAATAAAATCAGGGTTAACTGCAGGAAGTTTTTTATATGTTGTAGTAAATCTTTCATTAAATTTTGACATTATACAATCTGAAAATATAAAATTTACTTTATTTTTTTTTCCTAAAATTTTTTTACTTTTAACATCAGTTAATTTTAAAAATTTTTTTTGATTATCAATTGTAAATAGTTCAAATGTATTTTTTTTTCTTAATTTAGATATGTTTTTTCCATATTTTTTTTGGTTTATACTTAAAGCATGTTTAATTATTATTGTGGACCAGCCACAACCGAACTCCAAAGCTGTCATTCTTTTATTTAGAATTATTAATTGATGAATTCTATATAAATCTTTTAAATCAGGTTTAATTGTTTTTTCATCATCTTTTAAATACTTCATTAAATTATATTTATTAAAATATTGTTTAATTTGGTTGATACTTTTTTTATCTGGAAGAGTTATTTTTTTCTCGATCATTTAATAAAACCTTCTATTTAAATTTGGAATGTCAGAAAAATGTTTTTGTGAAGAAATCTTCCAGAAAGAATCTTTTTGAATTATTTTTAAAAACTTTTCTGCAGTTTTCCCATTTCCATAAATTGGCTTTTTAATTTTTCTATATTTTTTAATAAAATTATTAATAGTAGAATTGCTTAATTGGTCAATTTCTAAATTTTTAATTGCTTTAATCTTGCTTCTTTTATGCTGTCTACTTCCAATATTAATTGTGGGTACACCAAATATGGGTGCTTCGTATATTCCTGAGCTTGAATTGCCAATAATAAACTTTGCATTTTTAAGTATGGATAGAAAGTTTTCAAATCTTATACTTTGAAAAAGCTTGTTTTTTTTTTTAATTAATTTTTTTTTGTAACAGTCTAAAATAATTTTTGTTCCAGGATCGTTGTTTGAGTAAATAACAATAAAGTTTACCGGTGATTTATTTATAAAATTAACTAATTTGTTTGTACTATTTTTTAGCTGATCAATTTCAGAGGTTACAGGATGCCACAACAAAATAGCATAATTATCAAAATCAATCTGATAGTACTTCTTTACTTCTTTAATTGGTCTTAAGTGTTTTGATAGCATTATATCAATATCTGCTGAACCAATTTTAAATACACTTTTTTTTCTTTCACCCATATTAATTACCCTTAATTTTGCTCTATTGTTTCCTACAAAATGCACATGGCAAAGTTTAGTAACAGCATGTCTAATACTATCGTCAATGTTTCCTGAAACTTCCCCTCCTTCAATATGTGCTGTTAAAATATGATTAAGTGACCCTACCAGTGCGCATGCTAATGACTCAACTCTATCTCCGTGTATTACTATCAAGTCTGGTTTTATCTGTTTTACTAATCTTGAAAATTTTTCCACTGTTTTTGTTAATATAATTTCCAAACTGTCACCAATTGATTGATTGTTAAATTTAAAAATATTTTTTTTAAAACTTTTCTCCACTTCAGTATATGTGCTGCCATATTCTCTAATCATATGCATTCCTGTTATGGCAATAAATGCTTCAAAATTTTTTTTTGATCTTGTTAATTTAATAATAGATTTTAATTTTCCAAAATCTGCTCGTGTTCCGGTTACAAATAAAATTTTTTTTTTCATTTTAAATTTATTTTTTTTATAAAAGAGTCTTTTTTAATTTTAGTTTTTGCTTTTTTGCCTATCAATTTTTTATAATCCTTAGCCAAAAAATCACCGAGCCCAGGTCTTTTAACCCAAATATTATCTCTACTTAACTTCTCCCCTGGAAATATATTTTTTACTGAAACTACTGATGCAAATGCAAAATTTATTGTTTTTTTTTCTTCTTTAAGTCCCATTTTCTTTCCCGGTTTACTAGCTAAAGAAATGACTTTGCTTCCTGTTATCAGATTTCTTAAATCATTAGGATTCATTGAGCATGAAATATCTGGCCCTTTTCTCAATTTGTCGTCTATATAATGTTTTTCAATAATTTTTGCGCCTAAAGCTATTGCTCCATAACTTGCAAAATTTGACTCAGTATGATCGGATAAGCCAACAACCGCATCTTTAAAATTTTTTTTTAATTCATTTAAACAATTTAATCTTACTAGTTCAGGAGGTGTAGGATAAATATTTGTACAATGTAGTAAAGCGTAGTTGACTTTATTTTTTCTTAAAATACTTACTGCAGGTTTTATTTGCTCTATTGAGTTCATACCAGTACTCAAAATCACGGGTTTTTTAAATTTAGCTATGTGCTCTATAAGTGGATAATTATTACATTCTCCAGAGCCAATTTTAAAAGCTGGTATATTGAACTTTTGGAGTCTGTTAGCTGCTGCACGTGAGAAAGGCGTACTAATAAAAATTGTTTTTAAACTTTTTACGTGCATCATTAACTTTTTTTCATCTTTTTCATTTAACGCACATTTTGACATTATCTCATAAATTGATTTATTAGAATTACCTGGTTTAATTTTTTTTGCATAAGGGATCATTTCATCATCTATAATATGTGTTTGATGTTTTATGACCTCTGCGCCAGCTTTAATTGCCGACTCAGCTATTGAAATTGCTAAATCTAAGGAGCCATTATGATTTATACCAACTTCAGCGATAATAAGTGGTGTTTGATTATCTCCTACAGATCTATTACCAATTTTAAATTTTCTTATCATTTTTTATTTAGCTGTATAGCCACCATCAATTATAAAGTTTTGCCCAGTTGCATATGATGATTCATCACTCATTAAATATCCTAAAATTCCATTCATCTCTGTTGATTTAGCCATTCTATTTAATGGAGTTCTTTCAGAATACTTTTTAGTAAAAGTTTTTGTATGATTATTATAGACACCTCCTGGTGTAAGAACATTTACTCTTACAGAGTTATCGCCTAGCCAAGTTGCTAACCACTTGGCTAAACCTATTACACCGGCTTTGCTTGTAGAATATGCAGGTATAGATTTAAATTTTTCTCCTTTATAAATTTTATGATCTGGGCCGACTAATCCGTA
>Ga0233444_10005148_pt1 | contig 12184 bp, 5 predicted proteins | sample SI_124_October20_6_FD_182792 | JGI IMG/M metagenome (GOLD analysis project Ga0233444, IMG submission 182792) | Seawater microbial communities from Saanich Inlet, British Columbia, Canada - SI_124_October2016_10_MG | ecosystem: Environmental > Aquatic > Marine > Inlet | place: Canada: British...
GGATTCTGTTCTTTTATATGTAAATGTTTTTTTCTATCTTCTGGTAAGAACCAACCTTTTGATTCTATAAAGATATTATTAGGTAATCTGAAATCAGGTTTGTAAGTATGATGAGTTGCTGGGATTGAGTACGATACTTCGTGCTTTTCGTATTCACCATCAATACCTTGTGATTTAAGTTGCTCATCTATACGAGATTCTAACCCACTCTTGTGGCCTTTCATCTTTTGGATGTGAGACCAATTTCCTTTTTTATTCATAACTTTTTATTTTTTTAAAACCCTTGTGGATTCCATCTAAATTTACCATCAGGTCTTTTTTGTAAAATATGAGGCTGTTGTCTAGCTTTAGGTGCTTTATTACCTAAATCGGAATCTTCCTTAGAAGCACTAAAGTGTGGAGTACCAAATGGGCCATCCATATCTAATCTAACTTTTACACTAATATCAACATCACTTCTATTTTGAATTGCAGATGCTAGTTTACCAATTGCTATTAAATCCCCTTGCTTATTATATAATCCTATAGATGTAAAGTAAGGTGAGAAATCTGAACCTGTTATAAAAGGTTTTAAGAACATTTCCCTAATATCGTTATTTTTTCTTAACGATGGGTTTGTACTAATATTAAATTCAGATGCTCCAACTTCACATACTACAGATGTTTCGTATAATTTTTTTGTAGATTTATACTTTGCAGTAAATCCTCTGTTTGTAGAATCGTAATCCCAATTACCATCTCCTACTAATACATTTTTGTATTTTGGTCTCGGGTCTGAAACTACCACTATTCCATGATTGTAAAATACTTCACCTACAATATCTTCTTGATACGCAGAACCAGTATTCCAATCATTAGATGATAGTCCTTTAATTTCTGTTGTTGATAATGCTCTTCTATAATACCTAAGTTCATCTAATGAACCAGTTAGTGAATTATAGTTTGTTCCTATTCTAGCTACATCGGTACGAGCACTCATCCCATACCTACCAACATCTGATATATACTTAGAACCTAATAATACATCGTAATCATTCCAAATTTCTTTTACTTTTATAGGAGTTACACCTTCTCTACTACCATCTATCCACAATTCTAAATTAGAACCTTTTTTATTAAATACAATATGATGTTGAGTTCCATCATTTAATTTTGTTGATGATGTAACTTCTACATTTCTCAATCCATCTGATAAACTTGCTACCAATTTACCACTATTTGCAATACCGGCCGTTTGGTTATAAACTTTTAAATCATATGGGAATATGCTAGATTCGGTGTTTCTTTGTCTTGTTTCAATACTATTCTTTTTTCTAGTTCTAAACTCTTCGTTGAAAGAACCATTCTTATTTAGAATCCAATTGTAGTTTGAACTTACATCTGATTGAGATACTGGCAATTCAGTCCATAGTGATATAGAGTAATCATTTCCCTTTACAGGCGAATATCTCTTTGTATTTTTTATTTTTATATAAGAATCAGTACCATTAAAAACAACCTTAGTTCCAGATGTTAATGATGCTGTACCTGTTGTTTTAATACCTCTTCGGTATTCTAATGATTTACCAATTGCGTGATTTTGATATCCACTTCTATCTTCTATTTTTTTATCAAAGTTTTTCCTAACAGGAACTACTTCATCATTAAAACCCCAATATCCCATTAAATCACCAAATGGTGCGTATGAGCTGGTATTTAATGATACATCAATTAAGTATCCATGAAACTCATCAATTTTTCTATCAACTATATGGATATGTTCACCGATTCTACCGATTTGTGATTTATCATCAATTACTATTGAGCCCGGTAATATACCATCACCCAGTCTTTGATGGGGTACTGAGAATATAGATGCCGAAACATACAAATCTCTTTCATTATTAGGTCTGTGTTTAAAGAATTGTTGATTTAGACCTGACCATATAACCTTCTGTTCTTTTTTAGCTAAATTAGAAGTTGTGTTGGAATTAGTGTTATCTAATTGAGAATCATCTGCTACTAATGAATTTCCGAATGATTGCGATAGAGGAACTTTCTCCCTATAAAGTGGCGATATACCTTTTATGATGGAAGTTTGATATAAATCATCTCTGTAATTTACATCGGTAACTATCCATCTTTTATGTGCATTGAAAGGGTAAAGTTGTAATCCACCCCCATTTATAGGTTTTAGTGCTTCTGCCATGTTATCAATCCTTATATTCTACTATAAATATGAATTTATAATTTATTAATACTAAGATTCGGATATAAACAAAAATTGCCGTAAATATATTAACACTTACGGCAATCTTAAATTACATATTGCTAATTATTAAAAGTCTAGCTTAACCTTAACCAATACTTCATTAGAGAATGATTTTAAAATTGGTTGAGATAACTTAGCTACTGCTAATAACTCTTGTGAACTATTAAATAATCCAACAGTTGTGATGTATGATTTTGGGTTATTAACAAATGATAATTGTCTAAATGCCCCATTTGAACCTGTTACATATGATGGATTGTTTGAGAAGTTATACTCACCATTCTTAGCTCTTACGAAATAGAATGTAGATTGTACTCTTTCTTCATTTCTAGCTTGGAATCCAAGTCTATTACCACCATCTCTAGTATCATACGAACCACTTAATGATGTAAATAACTTATATGCGTTATCACCATTAATGTTAGAACCAGTTACAGTGTTAAATGCTAACTCAGTATTTAGTTTATCAGCATTTAAGATAATAACTCCTTGCTCTGGAAATACTGAACCATAATGTTTAGCTGGTGAATGAACACCTTTAAGGATAGAACCTGAAACTAAACTATATACTCTACCAACTTGTCCAGCTGATTGTTGTGTATCTGCTGAATCATCTATTAGATGAACAACTTTTCCACCAACTTTTAATTGGATGTTAGAACCTGTTGCGTATTTGTTAATTCCACCAGATGCGTTACTAGATGTCATTTCTCCAAGATTCAATTGGAAGTTACCTGGGTCTAACCTATCTTTCAATCTAGCTCTGTTGAGGTTGATTGCGTAAATATGTTGAGATGCAACGTTATTAAATTTAAATACCCTTTGGTTTCCTGGTAAAAGGATTTGTTGGTATTGTGAATATATTGCGTTTGAAGGTGAATCTTCGTTTTGTCCTAATGAACCACTACCATCATTGTGTCCGTATGCTATGGAAAACTGACTCTCATTTTGTGAGTCTGTTGAAATTCCATTAAAAACTTCGTAGTAATATTGTTTCTGTAATGCTGATTGTGCTGAAGAAGTATGGAAAGAAGATAACGTACCTACGTTACCACTCCAAAGGCCTCTAGTCACTCTCTCAACGCCACCTTCGACTACATCTCCTACTTTGAATGCCGTATATACTCTTTTTGATGTATTAAACGAACCTGCTGGTAAAATTGCCATATCTTTATCCTTTTAATTTTTTATTATAATGTTGACCCATCGATAGTGTTACCTACTGATATATCTGGGTTGTTTGTTACTGTTAATGTGATTTCTTCTCTACCACCTGTTTCGTTACCAACAACAACTACTCTTGTTGATATATCAACATTATCAGCTAATACTTTAGAAGTCACTGTAAATGTTGAGTTTGTACTAATAGTGATACTTCTCTTATCTTCGTTTGGCCCTACCGGGTCAGCGTTGTTAGCGATTCCGTTTCCATCACCAACTATACTTGCGGCATCAGAGTTGATTAACGTTACGGTGTATCCTAATGTTTCATTACCACCATTCTTAGTAGTAAGTGTAATCACTTGCTGATTACCACCTTCTTCTAATGTAATGTCCGTTGGATTCGGAACAATCTGAGGAATACGAATTGTATTCTTCGGTAATGTTAATAGTTTATACTTTAAAGAGTAACTTTCATCAGTTACTGCTTCTACAATTGGCATATTCTCAATAATGATTCCGTAGTAATCAGAACCAAGTGGATGTGCCGCATTCCACAATTCATAATCAACCTCATCATCTGCTAATGCAAATTGACTGATTACGAAAAAGTCTCTCCCTTTTGCCAATAACTCTCTACCCTTTTTGGTAAGGATAGCATCTACCGTTATTGATGAATTATCTAAATATCCCATAATGTGTTACCTTTTTGTATTTTCTTTGTTCTCTTATAAATATGATAAAAAATATTTTTAAGTTAATTTGACACCATGCCAAATTATTTCTTTTAAACCATTAATAAATATGAGGTTTCTAATAAATATAGAATTTTTATTAAAAAAGTTAATTTTTCTCATTCTTTCTGAATAATGGTATTTCCTTTGGTTCTTGATTCTTAGTTTTGATGTAATCAATATCCTCTTTTTTATCTCTATCTAAAAATTTTCTAATGTTTACTAATCTATTTAATTTGTTGTATTCTTTAAGTGGTTCATTGTCCTTTGGTACTACTATAAGTATATCATCCGGCTCAATTTCTGAATTTAAATCAAAATCAGATTCTTCACTTTCAATGATATCTCTATGTGGTACTATTTTTCTACCTAATTGTTTCTCTAATCGTGCTATTTCTTTAAGTCGTATCTGAACTTCTGTTTCTTTATTGATATCAGGATTACGTTCTTGTTTTTCTTTTTGTTCTAACAATACATCACCTTCAAAGAAAGTGTGAACTTCGCTTCTTCTGACTCTGTTTATTTTAAAATCACCCTCTTCAGCTTTTCTGATTTGTTCTTTTTTCAATCGTTCAACTTTTTTAAGTTGGAGTTCTTTCTTTTGTTTTTTGATAGCATTTTTATTTAATGAGATTGTTCGTCTATCTTCTATACGCTTAATCTCTCTTTGTTCAAGTTCTTCTTTAGAGAACTTTTTTAGATTCTTAGAATTAATTTTACTAAATTCAGGAAACGTATCATCTAAATATAATTGAAACTCTTGTCTCTTTTGTTCAATTTCTTCATCAAATAAAGTTCTTCTCTTTTGTTCATCTGCAGATGCCTCTGCTATTTCTCTATTACGTTCTTTTTCAATAGTTCTACGTCGCTTCTCTTCCTCTTCTAATCTGATTCGTTCTTTCTCGTCTAAATCAGAAGCTCTAACAGGTTTAACAGGTACAGGTTTTATTTTAATTACATTTTTTACTTCTTGCTTAGTAATCTTATCAATTAAATCCTCTTCTGAAACCTTATCACTATCATCAAGTCTACCGCCACCATTTATGTTTTTTGGAGTATCAACTTCCTTTTCAACAGTTTTAATGATATCCTCTAACTCTTCTTCTTCCGATTTCTTAATTATAGGAGCGAGTGGTTTAGTAAGTAAGGATTCACTTTCTTTTTGTAAAAGCTCTTTTGTAACCTTACCCATATCAGATATTTCTTTATCATCTTTAGGTGGCATTTCCGTTCTGATAAGTTCACCTAATTTGATATCTTCTAAAAATTCAGTAGGTTCAGGCTCTCTCTTAGGAATAACTTTTGAAGGTTTCTTCTTCTCAATACCACGTATTCTTAATTCTGGAATAGGTTTTGTAATTTTTCGTTTCTTAGCCATTATTCACCTCTCCTTTCTGATTTCTTATTTTCTCTCATATCTTTTTCAAATCTTAAATCTCTCATCTCTTTTGGAAATTTCAACTGTTCAATTAGTTTTTTATCTAATTGTTCTTCTTCTATGAATTGTTCTCTTTCTTCTTCATCTAAGCTCATAAGCTTTTCAGTCAACCCACCAAATTTTTCTACTTCTACTCTGAAATCTTTTGGTTCAATATTAACAGGTTTTCCATCTATGAATCTAACCTCTTGTGGGCCTAATCCTCTATCCCTCATCGAATCACGTTCTTCTCTTGTGATTAAAGCTTTAGTTTCTTTTTCTTCTATTTCCTTTTCAACTATCTTAGGATTGTTTACAACATCATACTCATCCTGTCTAGCTCTTTCTCTAATACTGATATCTTCTGAGTTCTGTTTTCTTAAATCGAATTCGGCTCTTCTACCTTCTTCAATATTAATTAATCTTTGAATCTCTCTACGGAACTTTGTTTTTTCTTTTCTGTATTCCATTCTTCTTTGGTAGAATACTTCTTTAGAAATAAATAGTTCTTCAATATTAAGTGTTGTAAGACCTGTTAATACATCAACATCCAAATTACCTTCTTCAGCGGTTTGAGATGTATTGATTAATACATTAGGGTCTGCTTGGAATATTTCAATTACCGGCTTACCATCTGGAGTTTGTGTGGAATTTGTTGTCAATGAATCAGAACTCATCTTACAACCCAAATGTCTTAAATTAAAAACAGCTAATGGTAAATCATCAGTAGATACTTGTGATGCTTCTAAAGATGATGAGTATGATAATCCCATCGATGCTGATAATGAGGAACTATAAAAGTAATTAGTAGTTCGTGCATATCTAGCAGGTCGTTTATTAAGAACACTTGTTCCAATTGGATTATAATTCCACTTACCATTAGAACCTGTAATCCACCCTAATCCAAATCCTACATCACCACTTGCCGATGGTATTAGAATTGTAAATTTATATTGTGATGGCTTGTAAGGTATCTTAGCAGTAATCAATCCTTTATCTTCTAAATCTTTTTTAGTAACTGATATTGAATGTGATACTTTTAAAGGTGCGTTATATAGTGTAAAACTACCCACTACTTTCTCTGGGGTAGTAAGTAGGATATCAGGTGTATAAGTATAATCAGCTGATGCGCTTCTCTGAGCTTCAATCTTGGTTGTGTAGTTTTTGTATTCCGCACTTAATACCGACTGAGTTAGATACATCTTAGTGTTATAATCTTTATACTCTGCCTCAAGTTTTGATTGAGTTAAAAATAATCTAGTACCATATGTTGGGTATTCACCCACACCTACTAATGATTGAGTTAAAAATAACTGAGTTTGGTGTGTTAGATATGCAGCATCAAAACTAGCTGTCATTCTTGGTATAGCTAAACTATCAAAGTTATCATACGTTGGATAAGTCATAGATGGTTTTGGTCTAACCAATACCTCAGTACTTAATGGTAACGTTTCCATATTAATATCAGGAGATAAACCACCACTCACTTCAGTTTCATACGTTGGGTATGTCATTGTTGGTATTGGTGAGGTATCTATTGAAGCAGATAATGGGAGTGTAACTGCCTGAACAGGTTTTTCTGGTGGCAAAATTACAGTCTGATAGAATGGTTCTGTTTTAGTAAGTTTTGCCTTAGATTTAACTTTAGGTCTTTCTAAAATATGTGGTTCAATAATGATACCTGAATTGTAATCAACTCTAGCTGGTATGGTTTGTCTGATTTGTTCAAATACAGAGAAATCATATCTTGCAAGAATATCAATTGTACTGTTAATTAAATTCTTTGTACTATACTTTTTAAATACCTGCCTTCTTAGATAATCTAATTGTTCATTTTGTTCGGTGAATCCTTCTCTTTGGTCTGGGTCACCAATATAATCATCTACATCAAAGAAACCTGTATGGTTGTATATATCATCATTATACATTTTTGTAGCAGATAGATATACACCTAATTGATTTGAATCGTTTGGTGCTGAATCAAACTTTGAAGTTTCTTTTCTTTTGTCAACATCCAACATACCTCTCAATCGGTTTGGTTCAACCCTCACCTTATTGTTCATAATGTTGTTTGCTCCAGCCGATGGTACTTTTGTATGATACTCATCAGTTACACCTCTTAAATCATCTGGTTCGAAATTATATAGGGATGCTGATAATATTCTCCCATCTAATACTGTTGATATTTTTTGGTTTGGATGTTGTGATGGTTGGCTATCATATGATTGTACATTTTTTAATCTTGAATCAGGTAAAAATCTAAACTTCAAATCAAAATAAGAAGAAGATGGTGAATTACCATGATACGATTCTCTTGATAATGTATGTTCATCAATAACAATATCTTTTAATGGCTGTGCCCAATATCTTAACTCTTGTATTGAACCACTCATATATAATGCAGAGCCAGGGAAAACATTAGGTAACGTCTTACCAACTGTCAATGTACCACTACCAGTCCAAGCTGCATTGTATGATGCTTCTGTAGAACCTGTAATGAATATACTCGCAGAATGAGATACTGTAATATCATCTCTACGATGTCTACGATAAATTAATTTATACTCATTATCTTGTGTAATATCATCTACTGATTTTTCTCTTTGAACGATTAACGTTCCCATTTTAGAATCAAATAAACTAATGTTATTAATAGATGCTGATTTAGTACCACCACTACCTCTTAAATAAAAATGAATATTACCTCTAACACCGTTTCTATCTGCAGATACGTTTTGGAATCTTACTGCAAAATCATTACCTTTATTAAAGATAGCAGTATCTCTATTCATATTTTGTTGAACTTGAAGTTCTATAGTATCAATAGGATTTGGGTCTCTATTCTTATAAGTAATAGGGTCTATATCATTTATCTTACCAAACGGAACTTCCATATAATTATCTGTATCAAATCGTTGGTGATACACAAATCTATCGTGTTCCCAAAATTGTCTTTCTTGTTTGATAACAGGCCCACCATACTCTCTAATTGATAGGAATGTTTGTGGAATACCATATGTGGCAATAAGCGCTTTAACAGCTCTTGCTGAACCTTTTGATTTAAGAAGATATGGAATGTTGTTTACTATTCTTCTCCAAATCTCATGTGTATATTGTTCGATTGGTTTAGATGCTAATGAACCAGATTGAACGGGGTTTCCTAACTTATCCGTACCCAATGCATAGCTCCAAAGTTCTGCTCTATCCTTACCATGAGTTAATTTCCAACCCATAGATTTTGCAACATCATATAATAGATTGTTTGGCATACCATCAAATGGGTGTTCTTCTCTAGTATGAATAGAAGTTAATTTTTTAACATAAGCCCATGTGATATCAAAGTGATGCCCAATCATATCGATGAACATTACATAATCTTTATTTAATGGGTCCTCTGTAATTGAACTTGGTATTGTTTTTGTTAACCTAGCATCATTCATAGCATCAAAGAAACTTGCAGATTCTATTAGATTGTTATAATACTTAGCACCTATTGAACCACTTGCTGAGTGTAGTTGTGGTGGTTGTGTTTTAACTTTAGGCCAAGGACCAAATGTAAATCTAGAACCACTATAATGTGAGTACAATGAACTTGATGGTTCACTATACATCCATTTTTCGAATCCATCCATACCACTAACTACAGTATGTTTTCTTACGATTGATTGTGATATGTTTGTTAGAGCTTCTGAACCACTAATCTGTTTTAGTGTTTTTATTCTACTATCGTATGATTCAATTAATTCTAATTTGTATTTAAAATTATTTACTCTTTCAACAGCCGATGAATAATGTACAAACTCTGAGAAATCGGAGTAGTTTACATTTATGTTTGGTGAAGATGATGCACTAATATATTTATCAATAATTTGTTGAGATGTGGCTAAGTTTGTATCCAACAGACTGTTCCAACTTTTTAAATCAGTACCTACGGATTTTCCATAAGTACCCATATCAATTTTAAAGTTAGGTTCGGAAAAGTTATTTTTCTCAACTCGTTCTTTATAAGGATATACCAATACCTTTTCTACATACGAATCTCTAACAATTTTTTCAATCGTTGGTGTTCCGTTTTGTAAATCACCCCGTAATGGTTTGTATAATTTTACAGTAACAGTTTGAAAAGCTTTTATTGCTGGTTGGAATATTTCTATTTCACCCGCAATTGGTAATCCATTAAGTTGTTTGAAATATGGAGAACCTTTGGATATAGGAAACTTTCGGTCATCATTCCGTGCACCATTGGTGTAATAAACAGGCGCATCGGTATCAACATAAAAATCACCCTTACCATCTGATACTTCCATTGAACCTGTTACTTGAGCCCAACTAGCTGATAATGCATCTGGTACAAATTTAGCACCTCTACCAGTAGCCGTAAATTTTAAAGGTATGGTAATGTCCGCAGATGTGGTTGAATATTTACCTTTGTTTACAACTGGATTTCCATCTGGTGGAGATGTTGATGGGTAGTGTGATGCTATTGTTCTTGTTTCTGTTTTAGTTGTAGCTTCACTACCTGATGTAGCGGCAACTTCTACTTCTACTTCTTCTTCTGTTAGAGTAACATCAGCTTGTAGAGGTTGATACGATTCATTAAATATATCTCTACTCGATTCACTTTCAATCGTTTCACCCTTAATTTCTATTTCACCACCAGTATAAACTTCTATCCACAAATTATCCGTACCAGCCATTGGGTAAAATCTAGTAGGATTCCCTTTTTCATCTTCTTGTTCTGGAAATCTTGCCGATACTCGCTTTGTACCTATTCTTGGATTTAAAGTAAAATCAAAATTTGTAATTGCTGCTAAATCGTTATTTCCAAAGTTTAATACATATTGGGCTTGTAAACCATTACCCTCTCTGGGCTTACCTAATGTTCTTAAATCTAATGTAGTGGTTTCGTTATATATATCTTCTAAACCTTCTACACTATCTACACTACCCTTCCCAAGACCAAGTGTTAATTGTATCTCAGTGCCATCACCCGATACCTCTTCAACTTTTAACTTATCCGTTATTTGGTCTAAGAAATTATATACTAAAGTAAATGAACCTTTTGATATATTCGCTCTTCTTACATCTTGTTCTGGGTTTATTTCAATATCATAATCATGCAAAGTATCAGCGTTATTTTCCAATTTGGATTTGATTCCATCTTTAGCTAATTGTTGATATGAATATAATAAATTTTCACCAGAGTAAATATGATAATGAGTTTGAGCACTACGTGGAATATCCTGAGGATACCCGCTTTCTCTACGTTGTAAATCAGCGGCAGTAACTTGGACAGGTTCAACTGTAATTTTATCTAAATCAGCATCCGTATATATCTGTGGAGCATCTACGGGCTTTCTAGATGTTAAAAGTTCACTTCCTTTATTATATAAATCTAAACTCATTATTGCTTCCCGTTGCTATTAGTAACCAAAGAATTTCCGGTCTTACGTTCAGCCCTAGCTGATGCGTTTAATAAAATCATTAAGTCCATCCATGTCTCATCATAGACAGAATTGGTACTTCCTAAGTTGGCAAATGCTCCGTTGTTAAATCCAAATGCACTTGTTAGAGAACTTTTCTTAATACCATTACCTCTAATCTCTTTATCTATAGCATTTTTCCATTCAGCTATAGTTCTATCTTTTAATCTTTTATTTTGTCTCTTACTATTACTTGGTCGTTTCTCCCACGCTTTTCTTAAAACATTTTTCATAGAAGTCATTCGTGTCATAATAAACTCATCTCTGGCATCCATTCTTACAATGTTTTGTAAAAGGTCATCGTAGTTAATAAGTATGTTACCATAATTAATTGGACCCGTTTTAGTTTCTATATCTTCTCTAAAGTTTTTTGCATTTCTATTACTTCCAAAGAAACCACTTCTTAATCCGTTTGCTCTAGTCTGTTTATTCAAATACCCAGTACCACCTGCCAATATATCTTCTCCGATAATATTAAGTACTCTAATAATAGCTTCTTCTTTTGTTTTTGGGGATACTGATTTAATTTTAGATTCCCATTGTCTTAGCTTTTTTGTTGTACCCAATCCTTCTATTATAGGAGTTTCATTTCCAAATAATTCCCTAGCAGCTAAATACGTTAAGAATGCGTAATTGTTAATACCATTGTATTTTGCATTATTACTTCTAAAATTACTTTCTTCATAGTAAAAATGAAGTCCTGAAATTAATTGTTCGAATGATATTTGTGTATCTTCTTTAGTTAGTGGTCTTGATGATTGTACACCGACACCAGACGTATTACCAAGAGGTGTTGGTGGTAGTGGTATTGCTTTTGCATAGTAACTGATACCTCTGTTGGTTTTCCAATCATAATCTACGCCTTTTATTGTTATTTTCTTTGGTGTTCCCGTTACTAGATTCCATTTATCTTCTGATTTTGAAAACTTCCATAAGTCTGCACCATTACCTACAGTACCATCTGGTGTTGGTGGTATTGGTGGGGTTGCTGGTACTGGTGGTTCTTCTGGTACTGGTGGTATGAATCCATAATTACCACTACCTTTACCTAAAATCTTACCTGCAATACCACCTGCAATACCTAAAGGTACTTTTGCAATATTACTTGCAATACTAAGAGGTGCTCTTGCTACAGTAG
>Ga0233444_10005149_pt1 | contig 12182 bp, 15 predicted proteins | sample SI_124_October20_6_FD_182792 | JGI IMG/M metagenome (GOLD analysis project Ga0233444, IMG submission 182792) | Seawater microbial communities from Saanich Inlet, British Columbia, Canada - SI_124_October2016_10_MG | ecosystem: Environmental > Aquatic > Marine > Inlet | place: Canada: British...
GTTGCGGCCAAGGATACAGATAGGGAAAGGCAAGCGCTCCTGTGAAGGAAACAGAGGTCTTCAGGTTTAACCGCTGTGAAGCGATGGCAGCTTTTTTCATTTGATCAACGGCCCAAGCCTGACGCTTTGCCGGATTTTTTTGGCACGCCGCCGGAGCGAAGGCGTCAAAGGCGATATCATAGGCCGGATTGACCGCCACCAATTGGCCCTGAAGATGCGTTGATAATTCGGTGATCTCTACACCGGCATCGGCGCAAATGCCTTGGACTTCATCGCAATAAGTCGTGCTTTCAGCCGCGCGATCCAAATCAAAAAGCCGCGTATCGAAGGTTGGAATCTGCACGCCTTTATAGCCAAGACTGGCCGCCCATTTCGTAATGCCCTCTAAAGAGTTAAACGGAGCTTCATCTCCGGCAAATTGCGCCAGAAAAATCCCTGGTCCTTTGATCTGCGTGCCCGTCATCATACGATCTCGCTGATCATGTTCAGGTGACGAATATTAACCGCGCAAGCGAGTAACCGATCAAGTTGGCTAAAGAGTGGCTGCAAGTGAGGCATCCCAAAGTGCGCATCCAAATCAGCCTGCGATCGCCAATTTTCATAAAATACAAATACGCAATGATCTTGAGCATCAACATGGAAATCATAATTAATGCAGCCCGTTTCTCGGCGAGTTGGAGCAACCTGTTTACTTAGAAGGGCAAGCAATTCCTCACGGGTTTCAGGTTTAGCCGTGACCGTTCCTATAATTGTGACATGAGACATAGCTCAAAACCTTTTTTGGCTGAGGGCAACTGCAAGGATAATGATGCCACCGCGAGCGATCAGTTGCTGGCTAAACTCAAGGCCCATCAAGATCAGACCATTATTGATGAGCCCTATCATCAACGCACCAACAATTGTTCCAATCACGGTGCCCTTTCCACCAAAAAGAGAGGTGCCACCCAAAACTGCGGCAGCAATTACCGAAAGCTCATCACCCTCGCCCAGCTGAAAGCGACCCGACTGCAGTCGGCCTGCATACAACATACCCGCGATAGCAGCTGCGCTAGAGGATAGAACTAGGACGCGAAACTTTACTTGTGCAGTGTTGATCCCAGAGTAACTGGCCGCCTGTTCTCCGCCCCCGGTTGCTAATACCCGGCGACCAAAACTGGTACGGCGCAGCAGGAGGTGCCCAATGATACCAAATAACAGCATCCAAAACAGCAGAACCGGAATAGCACCAATTGAACCCCCTCCGAACCACCAAGCATACCCTTGCGAAAGTATCGGAACCGCTGCAGTATCGGACATCCACATTGCGATACCCTTAGCGACACCCATCATTGCAAGTGTTGTCAGGAATGATGGAATGCCGACCTTGGTTGTCAACAAACCGTTGAAAATACCTATGGCTATCCCTGTTGCCAACCCTGCTACTATCCCAGCAAAAGGCCCTGCCACAGATATTGCCATTGCAACAGTCACACTCGCAAGCCCAGCAACAGCACCAACTGAAAGGTCTATTTCACCTGCCGACAAAACGAATGTCATAGCGACCGCCATCACCGCAATCATTGTTGTCTGGCGGACAATATTAAGTAGATTATTTGGGTTCAAAAATCCTCTATCGTTCAGAGTGACCGCAAAAACAACAAAGATTACGACAAAGCCAATATAGATTATATTTTGGCGCCAATTTGCGAGGAACCACTTAAAAAACGTCGTCACAAGGGTTGTATCAGTGGCTGACATGGGAAACCTCCTGCCCTTCAATCAGAGCGTCTTGAATTGCTATCTGCAACCTTTGTTCTGCGACTTGCAAACGTTGGGTAGCATTTGAATTAATCTCACCTGGATCATCCAAAGCGGTACGTTGGATATCGGAGACGGCACGCCCATCCGCCATGACGATGATGCGGTCGCATGCACTCAGTAGTTCAGATAGTTCAGACGAAATCATCAAGATAGCCTTTCCCAATGACGCCAAGTCGCGGACCATCTGAATGATCTCAGATTTTGATCCAATATCGATGCCTGCCGTGGGCTCATCGAGAACGAAAACATCGGGATTAGCGGCTAACCACTTACCTATAACTACCTTTTGTTGGTTGCCACCGGACAAGGTGTTGACAGCATGATCACGGCTACCGGTTTTAATTGATAGGTTCCCAATCTGAGCATCAGCCTGGTGACAGATTTCCTTCAGGTTGACAAAACCAGCACTAGACAATTTATCCAGAACCGCGAGGGTAATGTTATCGGCTACCGAATGATCTGGGATAACTCCTTGGGTCGCGCGTGCTTCAGGCACCAATGCCACACCAGCGGCAATTGCATCACTTGGACGCCGGATATTAACAGCCTGTTCATTGATTAGAATTTCACCTGAAGTAATCGGTTCTATACCTGCTATAAGTTTTGCAAGCGATGTCCGTCCGGAGCCCAATAGACCTGCCAACCCAACAACTTCACCTTTATGGATGCTTAGTGAAATATCACGTGGCTTATCCCGTCCACAAATACCTCGTAGTTCTAATGCAATATCACCACGAGCAACACTTTTACGTTCAACGTCGGCTAACCCAAGAGAACGTTTGCCAACGATATGCTCGATCATCGTGCCAATCGGTAAGTTTTCTATTGGCGCTGTTGTGACATGTTTGCCGTCGCGCAAAATCGTGGCACGATCAGCAATACGGGCAATCTCATCCATACGGTGGCTGACGTAAATAACAGCAACTCCGTCAGCTTTCAACTTACGTAAAAGCGTAAACAAACGCTCGACATCCGACACTGCGAGTGCAGTCGAAGGCTCGTCCAGAATTAATACTCTAGCGTCCTGAGAAATTGCTTTAACAATCTCAGTTAGTTGCTTTTGTCCGGCTCCAAGATTAGCAACAATCGCAGCCGGATCAATTTCCACTTCAAGTATCTTGAACAAATCAGCCGTTTTACGTTCAGCATCAGTGTCATTTATTAGGCCGTTCGATACTGTTTCTCGGGTTAAGAATACATTTTGAGCAACGCTCAAAGTCGGGACCAAACTCATTTCCTGATAATTCATAGCAATACCTGCGGCGCGAGACGCCGCGGGCGTATGAATTGTAAGCGGGATACCCGCCACCTCGATGGCTCCAGAGTTAGGGACGTGGACTCCGTTTAGAACCTTCAAGATCGTTGATTTACCAGCACCGTTGCCGCCCAATAGAGCATGAATTTCTCCAGAGAGCACTTCAAAATCAACGTTATCCAATGCTTTAACACCGCCGAAGTGCTTTGAAATACCTTTCATCCGGACGGCAACAGTTGACATCAGATCTGTTCCCACTTGCCAGTTTCACCCGACCGGAGTAATGCGTCCGCGACTTTTTCCGTTAAAAGAGCTTCTTCAAAATTGGGCGAAGGTTGAGAACCTTCAACGATGGCTTTACAGAAATCGTAGCATTCGATGATCTTGGTTTCGCCATAGCCAATTCCAAGTGCTGGAATAGGCCAAAGCCCCTCGCCGTAGGGATGCGCAGGACCAGTATAGACCGTACGAAAGCCACGCGCGTCACCTGGATCATCAGCAAACATAACCTGCAACTCATCACGGCGCTCGTAATTAAATAGAATTGAACCCTTGGTTCCATGAATTTCCAGAGTAATAAAGTTGTTACGGCCCCAAGCATTTCGGGTGGCCTCAATGCTGCCAATGGCTCCCGATTTAAAGCGAACCATCGACATAACTTCATCGTCAACATCAACCTCTGAGCGTTCGGCATCAGAGGATTTATCCGACGCGCCTAGCTTGTCAATATTTCCCTGTTGGATGGGTCGAGTTTTGACGTAAGTGGAGGTTATTGCCTGAACAGTGTCAATTGGACCAACAAGATAGTGAGCCATATCAACAACATGAGTGCCAATATCGCCAACAGCGCCCGAGCCTGCGATTTCTTTCTGAAAACGCCACGATAACGGACCGTTTGGATCAGCAGACCAATCTTGCAAATAGGTGCCACGGAAATTGATCACATCGCCGATCTTGCCTTCATCAATGAACTTTTTTGCCAAAGCGACAGCTGGCGTACGGCGATAGTTAAAAGCTACCATTGTTGTGCAGTTCGAGGCGCGCGCTGCCTCAACCATGGCAACGCTTTCTTTAAGCGTTGAAGCTAAGGGTTTTTCACAAATAACATGCTTTCCCGCCTTTAGCGCTTCTATAGCGATCTCTGCATGAGCATTGTTAGGCGTACAGATATCAACAATATCGATATCGGGGCGATTGATGGTAGCTTGCCAATCGCTTGATGCTTCCTCAAATCCAAAGCGGTTTCGGGCTTCCTCGGCGGTCTCATCAGTCAGATCGACTACTACTTTTCGATGGGGAACTGCCGGGGCGGGCCAGAAGAACATCGGCATTGCGGCATAGGCCATGGCATGTGCCTTTCCCATAAAACCGCCGCCAATCATAGCCACGTTCAAAGTCTTGATCATCGGAACACTCCGTAAAAAATTGGAAAGGGTGACCCTGCGGCAAGCTAGTGCACGCAGGGCCTTTTCTAGTTTAGTTCATGCTGCTCTGAATATTTTTAGTCGCGTCAGTGCGGTAAACCGTTTTCCAAGCTTCAAGCAGGTTGTCTTTACTAACCGGTAACGCTGGCAGGGCGACGAAAGCTGGAGCTGTTTTTTCCAAAAGGCCATAACCCGCCAGCATCGCTTCGGCGACGCCCTGATCAAATGGTCGCTGCGCCCCCAGACCTTTGACGAAGCCACCTTGAGCCATATTAATGGCAACGTTTTCACCTAAGTCGATGGTCGTAATTATAAGATCATTACGGCCCGCAACCCGTGCGGCTGAAATAACACCTTCGGCAGGAACGTCCCAAACTGCCCAAATACCATCTATATCAGAACGCGAAGTAAGCATAGCTGACGCTGCTTTTTCCGCATCTCCAGTGAAATCTGGACCGCCGATGCCCTGCTCAGCAACAATTTCAATATTAGGATAGTTTTCTTCAACAGTAACTTTGAACGCTTCATATCGCTGACGAGTGACGAAGAAATCTGCTGCATGGAAAACCAAACCAATCTGACCACCTTCTTCACCAAGAGCCTGTGCCATCAAATGGGCTGCAGCAACACCATTGCCATAGTTGTCAGCTGAAACAACTGAGATATAATCTACGCCCGCAGTCATACCTGGGGGTGTGTTTTCCATAAATACGATCTTCACACCAGCGGCGGCGGCGGCCTTATACGCAGCTGCTGTTGCGGCTGGGTCGGTCGGGACAGACACAATGATGTCAGGTTGGCGTGCCATAACTGTTTCGATATCAGCAACCTGCTTTTCAGGTTTAAAACCCGCATCAGTGACAGCAATCACTTCGACACCCATTTCTGCAAACTGAAATTTCAGTCCTTCGATTTGCGCGCGCGACCAGTCGTTACCTCCATAATGCATAACAATCGCTGCAGTGGCATTCATCGCTTTGATTTTCGCAATCTCTGCCGCATTCAAAGATAGGTCAGCAGCAGGGCTGGGGTCTTCCCCATTTGGACCTTTGGACAACACGCCTTGTTGAAGCAATGCCAAAGATGCAGCAGGATCTGCAACTGCTGTCATACTGCTAAATGCAATTGCCAATGCGGCAATCGAGCCCGTAAGTGCTCTATTTATAAACATTATTATTCTCCCAGAAAATGGGGCGTACCCCGTTAGAATGAAGTGATTAAGCTTGTTTAAGGTAGTCTATGCTGGCACGTGCCCCTTCGAGGGGTTCGTCCCAAGCATCCAGTTCCGTGCAGACCCAACCTGCGTAATTTGTCTCTCGCATGGCGTTGATGATTACGTCGGTCGACACGTCACCGCGATCTAGCGGTGTGAAAGCAAAAGGATCACGTTGGAGTCCTTTTAAATGAATGTAGGAAATACGGTCAGAAAGCTCACGAATGAGCTGTGCCGGATCTCCACCAGCAGCAGCCAAATGGGCTGTATCGGGGCAGAAATCGATGGCTGTTAAATCAAAGATACGATGTACTTCTTGAGGTTTTTCGACAATCGTTGAAAGATGCGGATGGTAGTGAGCTGTAAGATTTCGATCATCAGCGATTATTTTCACGCGATCCAAAGCTGCTCCAAGTTTGTCGTAGTCAGTGTCTCGAACTCCGTCAAAGCGCTTGGCCCCGCCCCCCACTACGAGATGCGGCGCATCCAATTCAGCAGCCCGATCGGCAGCGCGTGTAATTCGCGCCAGTTCTTCGGGTAAAATTTCGTCAAAAATAAAATTGGCGCCGGAGTACGTCGCAACGAGCGTCAATCCGTTATTGGCCAGCAGAGCTCGAAAATCAGCAGATTTGTAATCGAGTAAATTGCCATCAAACAATTCAACACCTACATACCCGGCCTCTGCTATCTCGGCGCAGGCGCGATCGATATCCCCGAAAGTACGATAGCTAAGCTGCGTGATTGAAGTCACACCCTCCGCATTTCCACCGAGGCTCCCCCAGCAATTCGCCTGATAGGCCAATTTCCATTCGGTCATTTTCTTTTCCTCCAGTCAGCCAATTATGCTGTTGCAATAATGCATAAGTTTTAAAATAAACATTTGTCAATTGTTAAAATGCATAAGTATATTATCTTTTGCATTTTATATGCAAAACTATAGGCTTGCCATGCAAATTTAACCCCACTATTGTCTTGAAATAAAATAAATGAGAGTGATAATTTCGTGGAAACAGACAAAGAAAACGCGAATCACGGCAAAACTAAAGGGCGACCACGTAACAGTGAGACTGCCACTTCAAGCCTTGTGGAAGTTCTAAACCTCGTACGTTTGGGCCATGCCACAACCCGTCAAGAACTCGAACGAGTCGGTGAATATGGCCGCGCAATTATTGCTGATAGACTGTTAACACTGAAAGACTTGGGCTTAGTTGACGAAAGCGAAACCGGCGTTGCAACAGGAGGTCGAGCACCACGCCTTGTCCGGTTGATGCAAGACAAAGGACGCTTAGCAGTCGTCACTTTAGATCAATCGGCAGTGGGTGTGGGCTTTGCTGACCTCAGCGGAAAATTAATATCTGAACATCATGAAATAATCGATATAACAAACCAAACAGTTACTGTTGAAAGGGTCTGTGCGCTTATAAATTGGATGCTGTCACGCCAAACGGTCCAAGCAGATTTTTGGGGAATTTCAATTTCAGTTCCTGGCCCGGTGATTGCAAACCCCAGCTCTTCATTCTTAACACAAACGCCAGATTTTTTACCTAACTGGGATAAGTCGAAACTTATTGAAGAACTTACGTCACGTTTTAAAGCGCCAGTTTGGATGCATTCCAATGTTGAAACAATGACAATGGGGGAATTGCACGGCGGCGCGGGCATTGACCAGCAATCAATGCTGTTTGTCAAAGTGGGGCAGCGTATTGCCGCCAGCTTGGTCAATGAGGGCGAAGCTTATCATGGCGCCGCTGGTGCTGTCGGTCTGATCGGGCACTTACCTGTCACGTACAATGGTAATACCGGCACCTTAGACGCGATGGCCGGTGCGGAAATGATTAAAACACGTGGAATTGCAGCTGCGGAATCTGGTGAGAGTGATCAATTGTCTTCAATTCTCTCACGTGAAGGCGGGTTGACTGAGATTGATGTATGTCAGGCAGCTCAAATGGGTGATAAAATAAGTACAGATATTATAGTTCAAAGTGGACGTTTAATTGGTGGGGTACTTGCTACCTTGACCAATATGCTCAATCCACAGCTGATCGTACTCGCAGGATCGATTGCTCAAACAAACGACATTCTGTTAGCAAGTGTCCGAGAGGCAGTATACGGCGCGTCACACCCTTTAGTTACTCGTGATCTGAGTATTCTAAGATCTCAAATGAGCGGCTCTGCTGCCCTTTTAGGTGCAGCAACTATCGGCGTGGAAGCACTTTTTGCACCATCTTTTCTAAAAGACTGGATAATATTAGGGACCCCAACAGAACATCCAGATTTCAAGTCAGAATTGGAAGTTCATGACAACAAAGTAACGCACTCTGTCGATGTGCCACCGCCACCACCAAATATTGGAAGGAGACACGTATGACAATTGTCGGACTTGGACCCCATGGCGAAAGAGCATCGCCCCCAGAACGAGTGACCTTGTTGCCTCAAGATATTGAAACAGCACGTACAAAAAAATTGCGTGTGGCAATTGTTATGCACACGGTTACCAGCGACTGGGCTAATCATCTTGTACAGGGAATTGTTGGCTTGCTGGGAGAATGCGGCGCGATTGTCATTGAGGTAGTAGATTGCGCTTTTTCATCAGACGTACAAATTGCCGCTCTCAATCGCCTGCGCGAAGAAGCTCCAGATGCTATCATTTCACTTCCCGTGGACAACACCACGGTGGCCGATGCCCACCGTGCAATTTCTCGCGCTGGCATTAAACTGGTCTTAATCGACAACGTCCCGACCGGAATGCTTCCGGGAAAAGACTATGTTTCCCTCGTTTCTGCCGATAATTACGGCTTGGGAAAAATCGCCGCAGAACTTTTGTCGTCTCATTTACCACAAAACTCGACCGCAGGATTGCTCGGCTATGATGCAGATTTCTTCGCAGCGAATGAACGCGAAATAGCTTTTATTCACTGGATGGAAATAAACCGGCCAGACGTCACTATCAAAACTGCAAGGTTTGCTTCTATTGAGCATGCTGGAAATGACGCGGAACGGCTGATTGATGACACATCAGGCATTTCAGGACTGTTTGTAGTTTGGGATACACCATGTGTTGATGTGATCAGAAAGCTATCAAAACGTAATCTCACATTACCAATATCAACGGTCGACCTCGGTCAGGAAGTAACAATAAATCTTGCACAAGGGGGCAATATAATTGGAATTTCCAGCCAACGCCCGTTTCAGCAAGGCGAGACTGCAGCAAAAACTATAATCACATCTCTTCTGGATCGGGGATGCCCAGATTGGGTTGCACTTCCGGGATTAAAAGTTTCAAGTTCAAATGTTATTGAAAGTTATCAGTTTATTTGGCGCAAACCTGCTCCAATGGATATATTGAGTGGATTAAACATCACAAAAACAAAATGACTTTATATATTTTTGGCTTGAGCCATGTAATTAGTCATTTTCGATCATCTTTCCAGTATGCTCTCAGAAAAGCAGCAACTTCTTGGCGTAAGCTATCATCTTTAACGGCATCCTGAACGCTACTCCATGCACCAAGTGGACTGTGCAAGTTATCAAATAGGCGGTGATCTGGGCCATATTCCTTCATCACATGGCGTCCCGCATCCATTGCTTTATCATAAATTGTGGGAGCACTTTCAAAGACGCTGCGCATATATCTATCAATTGAAGTTGCAGCATCTGTCGCAATAATAGAATTTAATGTTTCTGAGACAAAGAGCACAGGTAATTTGCAATTTGCAGCAATTGATGAGGCTACGGCTTTGGTGCGATTTGACAAATCACTTTTTTCCATAGCTGTAATGTCCTGGCTCTCTATGATCTCGTAGTTGATGATTAATAATATCTCAACTTAAAGCACTTAGCATCCTAAAAACTTAAAACATTCGATAGCGCTTATTGATTTAAAGCGGTGAGAAGGTTATTTTTCGTGAGGGCATTTAATAACCAACTTGTGCGCCCTGGCATCCCGCCTAAAGCACTAAAGCGGAGACAAATCTCATGGCAAAAATTTGGTACGATGGTGACATCAAAAAAATCGATCACGGCGATTGGCAAGAGTGGATCTGGCCTAGTGGCTTTCGATACACCGAAGGCAATATTCCAGAAGACGAACAAATGGAATTTTATGCTCGTTACAAACCGCGCGCTTCTAGGCTTCGTCATCGGGGCTCACCAGAGACATTGATTGCCCTAGCGCAAAAGCAGAAAACTGGAGAGATATCATGCTAGAAAGACGTTCTTTTCTAATTGGTGCCGGCTCAATCTTAACATCTGCCTATGTCGCTAAAGCAAATTGGTTTTTAAGAAATCAGAACGCCGTGCCGCCAATAATAAAACCAAAAGAAGCCACTAATAAGTTATTCTTTGTAGACCAGGGCATTGGTAAGTTTGAACTTAGGCTAGACAGCGTAAGCGATAATTTCCCAAAGCTCACATACCGAGAGGCTTTAGAAAAATATTTTTACATAGACATACCTCAAAATGGCAAAACGTCATTAAGCGAATTTAGAAGTATACATGATTGGTACGGAATTAGTCCAACTCAGCTAGACGTAATTGCCGACCCGATGTTTTATGTTGATCACTGGGGGCAATGGGAAAGTCCTAACGCCCAAGCCTATTATTATTTATGTGATTTGGATTTGACCGGAGAGGGACAGGGGCCAGGTCCATTATTAGGAGATTTACATTTTAGAATGGGAGAGGTTTCTTGCGGTGATTATCTAGGAGTTCTTTCCGAAGATCCAATTACCGCAAGCTTGCTTCAGGCGCGCCTAATTGAGTTGGGGCATAACACGTCGGTGGAGATTGTTGATCTAACGTGAGTTCAGGTCGATGCTGTTTTATTTCGCTAAGTAATTCTTTCATTTTGGGAGCCTTTGGTTACGATTTGAACAACCTAAAAAGGGAAAGCTCAAATGACCGTTTCAAAAAGGATTAACGAAATCTTCCATAACTGGGATAAAGAGGCTTATAGAGCCATGCATCATCCAGATTATATGTTTATTCGTGAGTTTGAGATGGTTACGGTAAATGATCATATCGAAACGCTGGATCAAGCCATCAAGGATGGCTATGACGTGCACAAGCGATGGACGATCATACACGAAAATGACTATGTGTCTGAATTACGCTGGGAGGAAGGCAACGAAGTAGTTACGCATGTATCTCTGCTGAAGGAAGGTTTGCTTTGGCGTGGTTTTGTTAATCGTGCAGAAAAGCCTGAAGCTACCTAATCATTTCTCATGCCCGAGCCAAACCGCAAAGGCACCCGTCACAGTTGCAGTCAGCGCAGTGGCTTGGGATGTGCTCGACCTAAGTCAACGCCAGTATCTGCGCGTGTCGGTCGGCCATTGTGCTTATTTCATGAGCAAGTCGCGCAGCTTCGTCTTTGTCTAATACCACTTTATCGATAATATTGGTCACTGGGGCTATAATGCCGCTAAGTAATTCTTTCATTTTGGGAGCCTTTGGTTAGGTTTTTTTGTTAGAAACTTTCAAGAGGAAGAACAAAATGCCAAGCATGTTAGTCACAGTAAAAATCTCAAAAGGCTTTGAAACTTGGACCAAGATGGCGAAAAAAATGGAAGAGTTTGCTGGGTCAGAAGGAGCAAAGATTGTTTGGGCTGCCGCCAATACAGATGAAACTGCCGTTTATGTAATGATGGACGTTCCAAACCCTGAGTTCATGCAGACATTTGGGCTTAGAGAAGATGTCAAAAAAGCCCGTGAAGAAGCTGGCGCTGATGTCTCATCGACCACAATTATTACGCCAATCGGTGACTACTGGTTAGGCTAACCCCTATTTCTGAGGAGAAACAATAAAATGGGTATGCGATTTATAGGCTCGTTTAAAAAAACGTGCAGTTTTGAAGATTGGCTAAAGCTAGTAGACAGCCTCAAGCCGCAAATGGACAAACATGGGTTAAAGTTAATTTTTGCAACTGAAAGCGAGGACGGCACCTCGATCTATGACGTTGGAGAGGCTGCAACTATGGAAGGCGTTCAAGCATTTCTTTCTGATCCAGAGGTAAGACAAATGCGAGTTGATGGTGGCGTTGACATCGACAGTCAGGAGGTAATTTCCGCTGTAGGCAAGTTTAACGTATTTTAATTTAATAAATCATTTTTCATGCCCCAACCAAACGGCAAAGGCACCTATCATGGCACCCGTCACGGTCGCGGCAAGCGCGGTGGCTTGGGATGTCATGGCCTCTGGCGGCAGCGTTATGAACCAGTTTAAGACGTCCAGCTATACGTAACACAACACGGCCATCATAATGCGCGACAGTAGTTTGCACGCCAGTATGCGTTCCATTGCTATGGTCATTTTTTGTCCCTAGGGTTTAACTAAATTATTGGGAGTTGATGAAATGAGCATCGCGCGAGTAACCATGCACGAATTGAAGGAAGAAGGGACGCATCATAAGTTAGAAGAGATTTACGCCAAAATTGTTGACGAATATTTTCCAAATCTTGAGCAGGTAATAAACATCAAGACAGGCCCAACATC
>Ga0233444_10005151_pt1 | contig 12178 bp, 8 predicted proteins | sample SI_124_October20_6_FD_182792 | JGI IMG/M metagenome (GOLD analysis project Ga0233444, IMG submission 182792) | Seawater microbial communities from Saanich Inlet, British Columbia, Canada - SI_124_October2016_10_MG | ecosystem: Environmental > Aquatic > Marine > Inlet | place: Canada: British...
GTGTGACTAGTTCTACATTTACAGCAAGTTTCCCTGTTCCATCTGTGGAACCATCATCAACCACTACCACCTTGTCTACAAAGTCAGGTATTGTGGACAATACTCCAGTTAGATGTTCTGCTTCGTTACGAGCGGGGATGACTACTCCGACCATCATCCCGTCGTACATAGCACCCCTAGCAAGATTCTCATGATGAACTTCATGGCTAGATTAGTTTAAACAAATCTTCAAAAGGCTAAGTTGATATTTATGCACATGGCAAAAGATTTCTATGCAGTTGCTATTGCTATAACTATACTTTTGATAATCCCGGGATGTACGAGCCCTAAGAGTATGGAGGAAGAGGTTCCTTCCAATGAAATCGAAGTCCCCGAGCATCTAAATTTGATTGCAGATACTGCCGGGAGGGACATCGACCGAGGCCAGCAAATGGATATTCTCCAAGATGCAGATGGTGAAAATACGCTTATTCTTTGGGTTTCAACGGGTTGTACAGGTTGTCACGATTGGACCGAAATGATTGCTGGAGAGATGCGTAGCGGTAACTTATCTAATGATACTAGAGTCATAACTGTACATCGTTATCCTTCTTTCGAAAACCGAGAAGAGGTAATTGATGTATACGCCTCATCTAACAGTTCTACTGAATCACTGTGGCCTGTTTTGATACCAACTGATGGCCAATCAGCAATCGATGTAGACAGAAATGAACTAACAGAATATGATTACACTGAAGCTTTCTCCAATCCAGCGACACCTTCGCTATATGTTCTAGATGGTGATGGTAAAACAATATGGAAGAATAAGAAATATTGGGCTAACGAATCGATTTTGACTGAGGCTTTGGACTTGTTGTAAGCCGTTTGGTACATTCTCTAAACTTTAGAAAAGGTATTTTCTATCAATAATCTTCCATGAAGTTCATGTCATAGAAGAATACCCGCAGGTTATGGAGTCACTACGTATCGTTCTGATGGGTAAAGACTTCGAGTTGCGTTTGGTTTCTCTTGTTATTAGGTCTAGAGAATTAGCAGAGGAAGTAATTCTTCTTGATTTAGGGAGTTCGGATGGCACAGTCGAACTCGCTGAGAAAATAGATTGCAGGGTGCTAAATCACGACGGAGAAACACATGCACCCGTACTTGGAAGTTTATTGCTAAAAGATAACCCGACGGAATTCACTCTGTTGGTTCATATCAATGGCCGATTCAAATTAAGAGACTTACCACTTCTAGTAAATAGAGCCAAAGAGAATTGGGATGTCCACATGTCATTCATTAGCGGGGCTAGTGACATCTCTAACCCTCAAGAAGTCGTTTATGGCGATGCTGAATTATCTCACTTAGCAGCATCAGTAAATGGATTAGAAGCGATATCCAAGTCAGAGAATACGCAAACACCTCTAGAGTTGGATCAGAACTTGAAAGTTAGAGTTCTTCATTCAAAACCTGCTCCCAAAGTTCAGCAGCGAGAGTCACTTGCTACCGCATCTCGATTTGCCCAACTATTCTACTGGATGTTGGAATCTAGGCATCCTCTTCTGTTATTTGGTATTCCAGGGGTTGTTTTGTTTATTGTGGGTTACAACCTATCAGGTAATGTCCTAGACTCATTTGATGAGTGGAACCAAACCAGTGTAGGCGTTGCACTTGCTGTAATTGGAGTTACGTTGATGGGATTGTTCGCAATGATGGTTGGATTAATTCTCTACATTATGGGTAAGCAGGTCAAGCAAATCCAGGCGCAATACAATCATTGGCCTAAAGAAGAGTAGTGATTCGATGAAACATCTAATTTGTTTTGATATGGACCGCGTGTTGGTCGACCATCTTTCAACTTGGCAATACGTATATGATAAATTGGAGATTTCAAATCATGAAGCATTTGAGTTGTACAATCAAGGTAAATTGGATGAATGGGATTGGCTGAAGATGGATCTTGCACTGGTTAAAGGTGCTCACGGAGAGATTACTGATGCAAAGATGCGTGAGTTGTGCATTGGCACTCCTCTGATGGATGGAATCAAAGATTGTCTAGACTGGATTGTTTCTAATGGGCATGAAGTTGCGATAATTAGTGGTGGAATGCAAGAAACCGCTAGAGACATAGCTTGTATGTATCCTTCTGAAACACCTTGGAGAAGACGCTGGGGTGGAATAAATCGTCATCGAGGATGCGATACTAAATTCCATGTTTTCACTAATGGTTGGCTAGAAAGAAATGATGGTACGATAGGGGATTATGGACGCTACCAGGTCCAAATGAACGGTAAGGGTTCAATTGTTAGGATGCTTCAACGCCGCCTAGATATACCAAAATCTCGCACAATCTCAATCGGTGATAGCGCAGGAGATATTGGAATGTTTCAAAATAGTGAACTGTCAATCTGTTTCAACCCTTGGGACGAGAAACCAGTTGCTGTTGCCAAGATGACTATTAGAAGTCGTAATTTACTAGACGTTCTTGAAGCGATTAAGAATCAAATCAAGGAGTGACCCTGCGAGAATCACGTGGGAATGGAATTACTTCTCTGATGTGATCTGCACCAGACAACCAAGAACAAACTCTGTCAACACCTAGGCCAAATCCTCCATGAGGTACGCCTCCGTACGTTCTTGTGTCAATATAGAACTGGTATGGTTCACGAGGAACTCCTGCTTCATCGATACGTGCAAGGATTTCTTCTTCTGACCAAGTTCTTTCTCCTCCGCCTACAATCTCTCCATATCCTTCCGGAGCAAGTAAATCATGGCACAACACATAGTTGTCATCATCTGGGTCTACTCGGTGATAGAATGGCTTTGCTATTTTCGGGTAGTGGGTAAGGAAGTGCGGTACATCGAAATCTTGAGTCAAAACTTTCTCTTTCGAATAATCTAAATCTTGACCCCATTCAATTTCCACATTCATACCTTGAAGTGTTTCTACAGCTTCATCATATCGCATTCTAGGATATGGATTATCTGCATACCTGGCAAGTAAATCGAGATCTCTATCGATTTCAACTAATTCATCTTCTCTTTCATCCAATATAGTTCTAGCAATATGCCTGACAAGTCCTTCTCCGTGAGTCATTATCTCAGCGTTTGAAGCCCAAGCAACTTCCATTTCAGCGTGCCAGAATTCTGTCAGATGTCTTCGAGTTCTACTTTTCTCAGCACGGAATGAAGGTGCAATTGTGTATAGTCTCTCCAATGCAGGCATTGCGGCTTCTGCATAAAGCTGCCACGACTGTGTGAGGTATGCTTTCTTTCCAAAATAAGGTACCTCGAACAAGGTTGAACCGCCTTCTACTGCACCTGCTACAAAGTTTGGTGCTTGGTATTCAACGAAATCTTTGTCTCTAAAGTAAGAATGAATTGCACCAAATATACTTGAACGAATCTTGAGCATGTTAGTCATCCTTCCAGTACGTAAGTACAGATGTCTATTGTCGAGTAGGAACTCAGTTTCTCCTCCGTCTGCTGCAGCCATGGCTGATTCAGTGATTGGGAATGGTGTCTCTGCTCTTACTGCTCCAACAACCTCTGCACTTGAAACAACAATTTCATGGCCTCCAGGTGCTCTGTCATCAACATTTACTGTTCCTTTCAGGATTACGGATGCTTCGATTAGTGCTCCCTTTAATTCTTCAAAGGATTCATCGCCCAATGCATCACGCTTAGCGACACATTGAATCGTTCCCGTAGAGTCACGCAGTACCACGAATCGAATCTTATTAGAGCCTCGAGCTCTTTTGACCCAACCTTTCAATTCAACTTCGGCACCATCATGGATGCCTGCCTGGACATCACCAATCCAGAACTCTTTCGCCATGTGCTGCCGTGTAAGGCATTGTGCTTGAATGCCTCGCTTGTTTACTAACAAACAATTGCATTATCATTCTCTTCTGGATACTAACAATGCAGCGCCTAGTAGTGCGATAATTGTGAAGAATGGAGACACCCATGGAACCGATAAGTCCACTTCAACAGCAATTCCGTTTTCATTTGAGATTCCAATTTGATAATCGTTCATGGCGTAGTTGTCACAATTTATTGAAAGAACATCACCAGTAGAAATTTCTCCTATTGGTGCATTATCTGTGTATGATAATGTACAATTATTTTCACCATACCATTCATCAGAGGACTGAATCAAACCACCCCCGTTAATAGCAGTATCAATATCTACTTCGAATGCGATTTCAGTAATCTGAGTGTCATTCTCATAATCATATTCATCAGTGTAAAGGACTACTTTTGCACCTTCCATCGAATAAGATGAATTGAACAATGTTTCTACAGTACTACTGTGGTTAGAACTCCAAATGTCAGAATCAATTATCATAGGCATAGGTGTGTCTGAATTAGCATTTTTGACCCAACCTGGCTTAGAAAAAGAATCTGATCCAATTTCAACTAATATTTCTGAACTTGAATTTGTCATTTTAGTTCCTAGTAGATTACCATCATCATCAAAGTAAACAGATATCGTAAATGTATCATCATCTTCTAAGGCCTGTTCAGTTACAATCTTGACCGCTCTAACTCCATCTTCGTCAGGGAACCTCTCACCTTCTGATGAAAATGGCTGGGATGCATCGTTTTCCAAACTCATAGCTACTAATTGATGCATGAAACAGAATTCAACCGGTGCGTCAGAGTTAGTAAGTAATTCAGATGCTGGTGATGTTGATGTGCCTTCAATAGCAATTCTGCCGGATTCTTCATCATTAATATCCCAAGCGATTTCATTTTCATCCATCCAAATATCATTGCCGAATGTTGTGAAAAGAGCGGACATTTCAGAACTGACACGTGCTGATTTTTCAGAAGCGTATATCGAATAATCTCCTCGAATTGTAATTGATTCTCCATCCTCTTCTTGTGTCAACTTCAAATCAATATCACAAGTCCAGTAGCTTACTTCTCCAGATATAACCTCTTCAATAGTTGGTTCATCACTTGCCATTTTAATGAATTCATCTCTTTTGAGTTCATCAGGGAATAGCATTGGATCAATAACGAATGCATATACTACCCAACTAAGGGCGGTCAGAACCAGTAGACCTACAATACTCATGGCAATCATTTTTCCTTTACCGCCTTCTTCTAGTTTTTCAGAAACAGCCTCCCATCCAATTTCTTGTTCTTGAACATCGGTGGTAAGTTGGAATACATTCTGCTCTTCTGGAGTGTTGTTATGAGGTAACCATTCAGTGCCGTTCCAAATAAAATTTCCATCAGGGGATATTTCTCCGACCATGATATTCCTACTGTCATGGCATGTATCATCTTTTCACCTACGGAATAATCTACTAACCTGACAAATAGAGAACCCATGACTCTTCTTTGGGAAAGCATCAAACCTTACTTTGCAAGGCCACAATCGTGTCTCGAACAGTAGTATACGCTATCGGAGGCAATGCTCTATCTTCTCCTAATGGGGATGGAGGTGATGAATCAGCTTTGGTATTGGCGAAAGTCATTAGTGATGTAGTAGATTTACTGGAAGCAGGTTGGAGAGTAATTCTTACCCATGGTAATGGGCCACAAGTAGGCCACTTGATGTCTTTGGATTCCTCTCAGCCTATGGATGACTGGGTTGCTGCCACCCAAGGAATGATTGGTCACTCACTATCGATAAATCTTGATTCAATATTAAGAAGAAGAAATCGCCCTGAAGCAACAGCAGTCGTGTTAACTAGAGTTGAAGTTGATGCAAATGACGAGGGGTTCAACTTTCCAACTAAGCCAGTTGGACCAGTCTTGTCAGATAAACAGGTAATGTCTGAAGATTGGGATATCGCAGAAACAAAAATCGGTGCTAGAAGAGTTGTCGCTTCTCCAATGCCATTGAGGATTCTTGATATTGATGTCATCAAATCTTTAGTATCGAAAAATGCAATCGTAATTTGTTGTGGAGGCGGAGGAATCCCTGTCGTTCAAAAGGACGGTCACTACTCAGGAGTTCCTGCTGTTATCGACAAAGATCGACTAAGTGCGCTTCTATCCATTGAAATGAACGTAGATGCTCTAATAATTTCCACCGCAATCGATGCGATAAGGATTGATTTCGGAGGTCCAAACGAAACTGTGCATCATCAATTGAGTGTAAAACAAGCTGCTGCTTATCTACAAGCAGGAGAGTTTCCAGCAGGTTCAATGGGTCCAAAGGTTGAATCTCTTGTTGAAGTGGCTAACAATATAGATGGTGTAAAATCAGTTCTGTGCCAACCAGGTGATGCAATCAAAGCACTACGTGGTGAAAGTGGAACGACGATTACAAAGTGACAACACTATTCTTGGATAGTAAAGCAATATGTTTAGCTAACTAGATTAGATTAAATACGACTTGACGGACCGCAGGATGGGCCTGTAGCTTAGTCAGGTAGAGCGATGGACTCTTAATCCATCGGCCGCGGGTTCGAACCCCGTCAGGCCCGCCACCCTCAAATTAGTCTGCCATTAGGATTGATTATTGTTTCAACACCGTTTGAGCCAGCCAAAACTACAGCGTCGCACATATTGTTGAATAGTCCCACCTGTACAACGCCTGCAATCATTAGTATCTCAGATTCAGAAGTAAGAGGGTCTGAAATCTTAGGGCCTGAGTGAGCATCTGCAATCATGTTTCCATTATCTGTAATTACAGGTCCATTTCCCGACATTCGAATATTAACTCTGCAATCAAGAAGTCTACTTAGTGACCTAACAGTTGCTTCATGTGAGAAAGGTGTTACTTCAATTGGTAGAGGGAATGCACCTAGCGTTTCCACTTTCTTACGATCATCAGCTACCACCACCATCGCAGAACTTTCCTGGGCGACAATTTTCTCACGTAGTAATGCCGCTCCTCCGCCCTTGATTAATTGGAAATGGGGGTCATATTCATCAGCCCCATCTATTACAATATCTAATCCGTCGATGTCGGAGAGTTCAACTAAAGTTATTCCAACTTCTTTAGCTAGTTTCTCAGTGGCTAGGCTTGTGGGGACTCCAATAATATCCAATCCTTCCTCGGAAATTCTTCTTCCCAATTCAATAACAGTATGCTTCACAGTTGAACCGGTTCCTAGTCCAACCTTCATACCATTCTTAACGAATTTACATGCTTCAATTCCTGCTTCTCTCTTGAGTGCTTCAACATCTGCCATGCACCTTCCAGCGGTCAGAAGTCAATAAACATGTGAAGCGAATGTCTGAAGTGCTTTGAGTTCATGCCATAGACATGGCGAGGCAAAGTATGGCACTTTACCTCGCATTGCTATTTTGTTTGATGTCCTTTTCTCCAATGGTGGATGCATCAACTCCTTTGAGGAAAGTGGAGGTCGAAATTGGGTTAGGCCCAAATGGCATCTCAGAGCAATTTATTGTAGAGGTGCCTGCTGGCGAAATAATCTCAGATTTCAATGTCAAAGTTATTGAGAAGTCTTGGCCAATCGATGATGTAGTTTCATTGAATTCCGAACAAGATTGGGCTAATGGTCAAGCAATGGATGGTGTCGATTACAACCTGACCGGATTACGTATCTTACCTATGAGTCACGAGTGGGATTTTGAAGGTTCAGCCCAAGGATGGACATTATCTGGTGGTGGTTGGGCGCATGGTTACGATTCAACCTTAGGGGCAACCGGTGGCGTCCATTCTGGTAATTCAGCATTATACACTTACCCCGGAAACTATCCAAACAATATGGGAGCTACTTACTGGGCAACATCTCCAACTATTGATTGTTCATCTTGTAGTGGTACTTGGGACTTGAAGTATTGGAAGCGCCTTGGAATCGAATCCTCTAGTTATGACCACGCTTATGTTTCTGTGAAGTCTTCTGCAGGTAGTTGGACTAATGTTTACTCAAACCCTTCTGGTACGACCAACGATGGTTCATTTATGCAGTCTACTCATGACATAAGCAATTACATCAACGGTAATTCAGCTTTCCAACTGAGATTCGGTTTAGGAAGAACAGATGGTTCAGTTTCTTACACCGGTTGGAACATTGATGACATCACAGTAGAGCCTAGAGGTAATACAGGTAATGGTGTTGCTAATTGGACAAGTTTAGGATTTGGGCCTGGGTCATCAGGTGAAATGCAAATGGAGCATGGTTTGATGGCTATTGACGCAGTTCTTCCTCAAGGTTCTTTCATGCATTGGAGTCTAATTGATGAAAATGATGGATCTCTTATTCCCGGATTTGAAAATCGTCAAGATTTCAGCGCAGACCTCTCTGTAATCGACACAATAGTTCATCCAAGTGTCCAGTTGAAAATACAGATGGAGTCATCTAGTGAAACCCCAGTAATTAACTCAATTAAGTTAGGTGGAGGGATTATTGAATCGTTCGAAGAAAACCCTTCAACAAATGGATGGAGTGGATTCTCATCACATGGCAATGGAGTTGTATCCGGTAATGGTATGCTAACATCACCTCAGTGGCGAACTACGAACGCGTTTAGTGCACTTGAGTTGGACTGGGATGGAAGTGGCAGTGGCCACTTTGAGGCATGCTTCTTAGAAGTGGCACATTGCTCAGGTAATTGGATTCAAATTCCTTCTAGTGGTAAATTGTCGATGGAAAACCCTAGCGTGATGATGAATCTTAGATGGAGCGGCAGTGGTTCATTTTCAATTGATTATGTTGAAATTGACTTACACCGCCATTCTTCTCCTTTGGATGCTCGAATTGATATTGGTTTAGATGGTGTAGACGAATGGTCCTTTTCTCACGACCAAATTGGTAGTTGGGGATTGCAAAACATATTTTCGAACGGCGAAAGAAGTTCGAACCTATCGATTTCCCCAGGTGGGAGTGATTTAGTATCAATGCAATATCCAATCGGAACATCTAGCCAATCATATGCCTCAACTGGTCCGATGATGTTCTCATTAACTCCTTTGAGTAGTCCATTAGATGATGTTGAAGTAACACTGTCAGTTGGAGGAAAGGAACTTCTTACAACATCATTGGGCTTGGTGTCATCTCCTAAATCTCTAATTCTTACTTCATCTCAAATGCAAATTATAGAATCCGAATTAAATTCAAGAGTTGCTGATTTCAACATCATCGATCAACTCGAATCTCATAAAATAGATGTATCAATCTCATCTACTTCTGGTGGGGATTTACTAATTTCCGGATTATCTATTCCATATCGCTACACTGCTGAAATTTCGGGTGATGATTCCCTACCTATAATTTCAGCCATTAATTCTCAACTAACAAACCTCAATCCAGTTAATGGGGTACTACAAGTGCCGGTTCCAATAGTTATGACTAATCCGGGTAAATTGTCAATCTGGGATTATGGGATACAGACTCTTGGCTCACCTGAACCCATTTATTTGGCTATGACAAACGATTCAGAAACCCTTGTTGCTGGAAACGATTGGTACGATTTCTCCAGCAAATTTGATTTATCCAACATTGGCGTTTCAGATGCTAGTGAACACTTTGCCTCAGAAGAGTGGTCTTCAGTATTCACACTCGGAGGTAGCGAATGGAGCCGCTCCGCCAATTGTTCAATCGATTCTAACTCTTGTAATAGTGAACAAGGAATTATTGTAGATTCATTTTCACATACATTCAATGGTTCATTTGTTGAGTTCCATCATCGTGTTGGTTTATCTGCTATCTGGCCAGATGAGAATGCATTAATTGTGTCTAGTTCCATAGATATGGATGGTCCATCATCCAAACCAGCTCAACTTAGATTCGGCCTTGGGTGGTCGATGGGTGTTGAACAGGATGTCGAAGTAGTAGATTGGCACCTATCATTCATGAATGGTGCAGAATCAACTTGGGACGCACTATACCTCGACCCATCTAGTCCGGGTATTGTCGAAGTCGAGTTAGCGTTTGAAAACCTTGATTCGGTTCCTCGTTCATCTTCATTCAACGTAGCACTTTACCAAGATGGCCTCTTAGTTGATACAACTCAAACTCTCAATGATGGAGTTGCATCACTAATGTTCACTCCGGACTTATTAGCGACAGAGTTTGATTTGGAAGTTACCGTTTCTGGATTATTTGGACAGAATGTGAATTGGAAAGTTCCCAAGAATGCCACCTTCTTGCCCGATGAAGTATACCCAGAATTGCTGTATTCAAATGTAGCACCATTAGACCATAGAAGTAGCGATTCTCCATTAGAATTGATGTTCCAAATTGGTGACAGACCACTACTTCCTAGGCATTCATTACTACACTTACAGACTTCTTGGGATGGAGAACTTACTGTGCAGTTAGACCAACCATCAAATTTGAATGGGTTCCAGGGAATTTATTCGAAAGTTCTCGACGTCAGAACCGCCGAGGTTGGAGACACTCTTTCTGGCTGGATTGAAATGTTCGACCCAGCAGGTCATGCTTTGCCAAATTCCGGTAGTCAAGATTCTCCCTTATTCATCATTAGGTTTGGACCAGACGGCGCTCCAATAGTTTTGGATGATGGTCTTGGATGGACTCAGCAAGAAACTTGGCTTCATCCTGGTCAAAACTACAGTATGGAGATTCCGATCCAAGATGTGAACGGTTACGGCGATCTCCAGTCGGTTGAAATTGATATGTCATCCGAATCATCCGAGAACCTACTAATACACTGGTCTAATTCTGATGGATGTTCTACAACCAATGACGGGATTTTAATTCAAAATTGTGTAATTCTTGGAGATACGTCCCATTTCGATTCGGTTTTCACCTTACAGGTAGTAATGTCGTTTGATTGGATTTTCAATCCTGATTCATCTCTTGAAAGGAGAATAAGAGTCTCAGCCATTGACGATTCAGGTCAATCTCATCGAAGTGATTTAGAGGCTACTTGGCGGTATTCAAGTGAGATAGAAATTGATGTTTCTAGCGTTTCTTTCACAGATAGTACTGCATTTGTAGCGCCTGGGCAAAACCGTTCAATTTCAGCAGATTTAGTTTGGACTAAAGGGGGCCAACCAGTCGATTACCCAATTGAAGTCGCTGCTTCAATAGAAGACAATGAACAATATGGAATGTCTATTAATGGAACAACTAATCTCCATCTTGTTGCTCCTAATTCTACAGGTATTCACCCAATAACTATGGATTTAGTTAATCTTCCACCTGGGGCAATCGACCGAACTAATTCAGAAGAAGTAGTAGCTTGGATGGTAGTAGATGGTGACAAGCCAAAGGTTTTGCAATTACTTTCTCCTGACCCATTGGAATTGGTTGAAGAGCGTGATTGGGAAAATCTGACTTTTGAAATAATGGTTAATGAGAGTGAGGGCTTATCACTAGATTCCATGAGAATGCATTGGTTGATTGTCCCACATGGTATTACGATACCAGAATTAGCGTTACTGAGTGGTAATGTAAGCATGGATCTGATAGCGGGAACAGGTGCTGGCGAATCAATTCCACTTGCCGCAACACTAAATGTTGCCACACTAATACCTGAGGTAAGTAGGCATAATTCGTGGGATCTATGGGTTTGGGTAGAAGGACATGATTATGCCTCCCATTACCTAGATTCAACCTTCAATAGCATGTCCTCACCACTAGCGGTTTTACAATTAGCAAACCGTCAATCTGATATTCAAATCAGTTCTGATGATATTATTATGGCAAACCAATATCCAAGCGTAAATACGCCTGTGATGCTAAACATTACTGTGCATAATTATGGTCAAGTGGATGGAACTTCTAGTGTCAGAGTTGAGGTTATTGAGGATGGCAATAATCGCCGTTTACTGGAAATAATCAATGTTGATGTGCCAGCATCGAGTTCAGTGTATTTCGAGTTGAGTTGGGTGCCTGAATCGCCCGGAACTGCTTGGGTCGAAGTATCGACCCCTGGCGGTGTGTCTGAAAGAACCGACGCAATACAGGTTGAGAAAGGTGAATCTACATTTATCATCGAAGGGCTTGATGGAGCTAGCAATTCTATGCTAACTGGATTTGCAATTATAACATTCATGATGCTTGGTTTACTAGGCTATCTAGTCGTTTCTGGCAAGAAGGATTCGAATGAAGAATACGACGAAAGCGATTACATTTGATTCCCAATGGTTTGAAATGTGTTCGGCCCCCGCGACCGTATGGAGGATGCAGGAGGGCTGCTGACAGACTTCGAGTCTGAGGAAAGTCCCCTCTCCACAGTGCAAGCGGTCGACACAAGTCGAGACACAGAAATGGGTCGGTCAATGGTGCAGAAACGA
>Ga0233444_10005152_pt1 | contig 12177 bp, 8 predicted proteins | sample SI_124_October20_6_FD_182792 | JGI IMG/M metagenome (GOLD analysis project Ga0233444, IMG submission 182792) | Seawater microbial communities from Saanich Inlet, British Columbia, Canada - SI_124_October2016_10_MG | ecosystem: Environmental > Aquatic > Marine > Inlet | place: Canada: British...
CGAAAAAGCTAAAAATCCATGGCTAGATTATCACGAAATTTTTAACGATAAAATATCTCCAATTGTAGGTGCTAAAAATAAGGAGTTGGTAGTAACCCATAGCCTAACTACCAATCTACACCTTTTGTTAATTTCATTTTACAGACCCAACAAAACAAGATTTAAAATATTATGTGAAAAAAAAGCATTTCCTAGTGATCAGTATGCTTTACAAAGTCAAGCCAAAATACACAATCTAAACCCGGAAGATTGTATTGTGGAAGTTGGGCCTAGAAACGGGGAACATACTATTAGAACTGAAGATATTATTTCAAAAATCAATGAAATTGGCCATGAATTGGCTTTGGTTATGATCGGCGGAGTAAATTACTACTCTGGTCAGGTTTTTGATATGCAATCCATAACCACTGCAGGTCATAATGTTGGTGCATTTGTTGGGTTTGACTTGGCACACGGAGTGGGAAATATTCCTTTAAAGCTCAACGAATGGAATGTTGACTTTGCAGCATGGTGCTCTTACAAATACCTTAACTCTGGTCCTGGTGGAGTAAGCGGATTGTACATTCATGAAAAACATGTTGCAAATCCAAATATTCTAAGACTTGCGGGGTGGTGGGGCCACAACAAAGAAGAGAGATTTAAAATGCCCGATAAATTCTCTCCTATTCCTACTGCTGAGAGCTGGCAATTATCTAATGCTCCTGTTTTGGCCATGGCTGCTCATAAAGCATCTATAGATTTATTTAATGAAGTTGGAATGGAAAAACTTAGAAATAAAAGTACTTCATTAACCAACTATCTAGAGTTTATTATAAATAAAATCAATGAAATAAAAGAATCTTATTTAGAAATTATAACCCCAAGTAATTCCGATGAAAGAGGTTGTCAACTTTCTATTATTGCACATGGAAACGGAAAAGAATTATTTCAAGAGCTTTCTAAAAACCATATTGTTGTAGACTGGAGAGAACCCAATGTCATAAGAGTTGCACCTGTTCCTTTTTACAATAGTTTTCTAGATGTTTATGAGTTTGGAAGAGTACTAAATAATTATTTAAAATAATTGTGAACCCTGAAGTAAAAATATCTTTTCTAGCAATAATGACAGTTGTTTTTGGATTAGTGGTATGGAGAATTTCAAATAAAGTTTTTTCAGCAAATAAAAGAATCCAAAATAGTAAATTTGAAAAATCTGAATACAGAAAAAGATGGAAAAGAAGGTAATAATTGTAGGGGCAGGTTTAGTTGGCTCTTTATGGGCTGTTTATATGCAAAAAGCTGGGTATCAAGTAGTAATTTACGAGAGAAGATCAGACATTAGAAAAGCTGAAATTAGTGCTGGTAAATCTATAAATCTAGCACTTTCTGAACGCGGATGGAATTCTTTAAAAGCGGCAGGTGTAGAAAAAGAAATTGAAAAAATTGCCATTCCAATGAGCGGAAGAATAATGCATAGTATAAAAGGAGATTTGACTTACCAAGCATATGGGAAAAAAGACGAAGCAATATACTCAGTTTCAAGAGGCCACCTTAATGCAATTATGATGGATCTTGCAGAAAGTAAAGGAAATACCAAAATTCATTACCAGCACCAATGCTTAGATGCTAATTTAGAAAAAGGCCATATTACTTTAAAAAACCTGAATAATCAAGAAATATTTGAAGACAAAGCAGATGTTATTTTTGCTGCCGACGGTGCATTTTCTGCAGTTCGGTACAACTCTATGCAAAAAGTAGATAGATTTAATTTTAGCCAATTTTACATTGAGGACGGTTACAAAGAATTACTTTTACCGGCAGATAAAAACGGAAATTATCAAATCGAAAAAAACGCCTTACACATCTGGCCCAGAGGACGTTTTATGCTGATTGCTTTGCCGAATGAAGACGGCTCTTTTACTTGTACTTTATTTATGCCTTTTGAAAATGACAAGTACGCATTTAAACAATTAGATAGCGATGATAAAATTGAGAATTTTGTCAAAGAAGTATTTCCAGATTTTTATGAAATGATTCCAAATTTGATTGAGAATTGGCATCAAAATCCACTATCTTCTATGTCTATAACAAGATGTTTCCCTTGGACGATTGGAAAGTTTGCTCTTATGGGAGACTCTGCACATTCAACTGTTCCTTTTTATGGGCAAGGTATGAATGCTGGATTTGAAGATTGTTTCGTAATGTGGGAGCTTTTCAATAAGCATAAAAACTGGAACAAAACATTTAAAGAATATCAAGAAATTAGAAAGCCAGATGGGGACGCTCTCCAAGACCTTTCGCTAGATAATTATTATGTTATGAGAGATCATGTCGCAGATGAAAAATTCTTACTTCAGAAAAAAATTGAAGCTAAAATTCATGAGCGCCATCCAAATAAATGGATTCCATTATATAGCCAAGTATCATTTAGCAACATAAGATATTCTGATGCTTACAAGCAAGGAAAAATTCAAGAAAAGATAATGCGAAAAGTGATGAGCTCTCCAACTATTGAAAAAAATTGGGACTCGGAAGAAGTTGAAAATCAAATATTATCTATGATTCAATAATTATGCGGAATTGTCTAATTCTTATATTGATAATTATTTCAGAAATTGGAAACAGTCAGATGAAAATGTATCAGAGAAAGAATATTCCATTAGTAGACTTTAATGGCACTTATCAATTACAAAATTTTTATTTAAGTCCTGGACTTACTTACATGTTACCACATGAAATACCAAATGTTCTTACAAATTCTAATAGTGAAATTAACGCCAATGGAAGATTAGCATATACTTTTGAAGCAGGAGCTTATCGAATTTTTGAAAAAGGAGGAAATATTTTTAATTATTTAGACTATGGAATTGGTTTTAAAAAACTTTCCGGCAGTGAGCAAATAAATGAAAGTAAGTCCATCTTTAAGCAAAGGTTTTTAACAGGTAGTTTTAATTTAAATAATATTTGGCAACTATCTGACAGAAAATTTATACAAACTAGCATAGGGTCTAATTTAGATTTTAAGTTATTTGAAGATGGAAGCCCATCTCCAAATAATACTGATAAATTAACTTTGGCATTTCATTTAAAAGTTGGCTACGGATTTAAAGTAAAAAAAACTTTATTTGTAATCCCAACAATGGAGTCCCCTTTTTTATCGTTAAAGAAATGGGAACAAGGAAAATCTACATATGGGATTTTCAACAGCAGGTATAGACCCTTAATATTTAAAGTAAGATTTATATGGCTAAAAAAACTTGGGAAAGGAAAGTGTCCTGAAGCACTTACAAGCCCAGAAGATAAAGCTAGGTACGAAAGAAATTATATGCAATAATGAAAAATTCTCAAAAAAAAGCAACGGAATCCTTAGCGGTTCAAACAAAAATGGTTTTACCCAATGATACCAATCCATTAAATACACTTTTTGGAGGAAGACTATTGGAGTGGATGGATGAAATAGCAAGTATATCAGCTCACAAACACTGTGGTAGAGTAGTTGTAACTGCATCCATCAATAATGTTTCATTTGACGAACCTATATTCGCAGGAGAAATTGTATCATTACATGCAAAAGTAAGTAGAGCATTTAATTCTTCCATGGAAGTCTTTATAGATGTCTTTGTAGAAAACACAGATGGCAGCCGAAGAAAATGCAACGAAGCCATTTATAATTTTGTAGCAATTGACCAAAACAGAAATCCAATAAGTGTTCCAGCTTTAATTCCAGAAACACAAATTGACAAACAAAGATTTGATTCTGCATTGAGAAGAAAACAACTTAGTTTAGTTCTGGCTGGAAAATTAAAACCCGAAGATGCTACAGAACTTAAAAATGCTTTATTCCCTAAATTAAAATGAAAGCAAAAACTTGTAACGATATTTTTGAAAAAGTAATTAACTATTACCATGTTAAAAATGCGGTTGATGCATCCTATATTAACCCATTTAAAAAAGAAACATTGGAATTTTTACTTTTTGAAAAATGCTGGATAGATACCGTTCAATGGCATTTAGAGGACCTAATTAGAAATCCTAATTTAAATCCAAAAAATGGATTAGCTGTAAAACACAGAATCGATTCTTCAAACCAAAAAAGAACTGATATTGTAGAAAAAATTGACGATTATTATTACCGTGTTTTTAAAGAAAAATCAAATTCCGAGAGTAGAATAAATACCGAAAGCCCTGGATGGGTTGTGGACAGACTTTCTATTTTAAATTTGAAAATATTCCACATGAACGAACAGACAGAAAGGAAAGATGTTTCTCAAGAACACATTTTTAATTGCAGTGAAAAATTAGATATTTTAAAGCAACAAAAAATTGATCTAAGTCTTTCTTTTGACCAACTTTTACAAGAATACAAAAGTGGAGTCAAAAAAATGAAAGTCTACAGGCAAATGAAAATGTATAACGACTCAACTTTAAATCCTGAACTCTATCAAAAAAACAATAGCTAAAAATATATTGATTATACGATTTTCGGCACTTGGAGATGTAATACTTGTAAGACCAATAATTCAACTATTTCTCAAAACATATCCAGATGTTAGAGTCTGGATGGTTTCAAATATAAATAATAAGTCAATATTTGATTTTGACGAAAGATTAAAATTTATTGGCATAGATTTTAATTCAAAAGAAAAAAAAATATTTCAAATAGCTAAAAAAGTTAAAGTTGTTTCAGGAAACATATATTTTAATGGAATTTATGACCTTCACGACGTTATACGTTCGAAAATACTTTGCTTGATTCTATCTTCAAAAACAGATGTTTCTAGAGTTTTTGAAAAGCAAAGGAGTTTAAAAAATAAAATTATAAGTAAAAAAATCGGTTTACAGAAACTTAAAACGTCAAGTGAGCAATATTTAAATTGTCTAAAAAAAGATTTTGAAAAACTTGATTTTTCTAATATTTGTAAGTCATTAAATGGTAGCGATAATAAAAAAAACATTATTGGAATTGCCCCTTTTTCAGCACATAAAAGTAAAATATGGCCTTTATCAAACTATCAAAAAATAATAAATCATTTTAACAACTTTAAGTTTGTGATTTTTGCTTTTGGAAGTCAAGAGTTAGAATATTCAAAAACTTACTTTTTAAAAAACTCAAACTGTAGTGTAATTGATGGAAATCTAGATCTGAATGAACAAATGGAATTAATTAATAGTTTCAAAGTATTTATTTCTATGGATAGTGCCAATATGCATTTGGCAAGTCTTACAAGTACTAAGGTTGTCTCTATATGGGGTCCGACACATCCTTTTTTAGGATTTAGACCTTTATTTAATGAAGAGTTTATTGTTCAGTTAAGTAATGAAGAAAATAGTGAAAGACCAATTAGTGTTTATGGTAAAATAAAAAAAATAGATACAGTTAAAGCTAAACAGTCTTTGTCTGGAATTGGGCCAGAAAGGGTAATTGAAAAAATTAATTTAGCTATTAACCAATAATTAAGATGGACTCAAAGAGAAAGTAAAACTTTCCATTATCTGATTACATAAAAGCTTTTTACAGGCTTCTTCAACAATTTTTTTTGCAGAGTTTTCATCGCTAGTTTCCACGTAAAGTGTGATGTGTTTTCCAATTCTAACATTACTGATTTCAGTAAGACTTAAATTGTCCATACTTTGGGTAACTGCCTTACCTTGTGGATCTAGTAATGCTTCAAGTGGCATAATATCAATACTGGCTTTAAATCTCATGATACAAAATTATTAATTAAAGAAAACGATAAATACAAAAATAGAACAATAGGGAGAATAAGAAAGGTATTTCCAAATATTATTAAAAAAACGAGACAAATTATCGATGAAATTATCCACATATAAATAAGCTTGTTTGCATTAAAATTTAAATTCTTTATTTTCAAGGATAAAAACTTCCATTTACTTACCATTAAAAAGCTGATTAAAAGAATGGTTAAGGGTAAGTAAACTTGGTAATTAGTAATATTTACTAAGAAGCTGCTATACTCTAGATAAGTCCAGGTCAAACTAACAGTAATTAATGCAAAAGCAGGAATTGGAAGACCTATGAAAAAAGAACTTTCTTCTTTTAAAGTATTAAATCTAGCTAGTCGAATTGCTCCAAGCAATGGGATAAGACCAAGAATCATAAAAAGCCAAAAATCTATGTGTTTTTCAACAAAAAACAAAGATAAGGAGCTTACAAAATAAACAATTACAGCAGGCGCAATTCCAAAAGTTACTAAATCTGCAAAAGAATCTAATTGAGTGCCTAAAGCAGATTGAACATTTAATTTTCTAGCGGCAAATCCATCAAAGTAATCAAGGACTGATGCTAAGAGTATTGCACCAATAGCCAATTCAATTTCTGCTAAATATGCAAAATAAATTGAAGTCCATCCTAACAGGAGATTCGTCGAAGTAATTATATTAGGAATATTTTTTTTCATTTATATGAACTAAATTAGTGTAAACTTCGTTTCTTCATAAACAAAAAACCAAAATTTAGTTTTTACTTAGCTAAATATATTTAAATTATACTGTGAAAAATTACTATCTAGTTCTATTGTTCTTTATTAATTATTCAATTTCTGGACAAATAAATTCTCCGAAATATAGTAATGAATTTCTTAATATTGGTGTTGGAGCTCGATCCTTGGCAATGTCTAACTCTGTGATTACCAGTACCAATAGCGCTATGTCTGGTTTCTGGAATCCAGCAAATCTTTCTAATATCAATAACGACATTCAAGTAGGATTAATGCATGCAGAATATTTTGCTGGAATTGCTAAGTATGATTTTGGAAGTATTGCAAAAAAAATTGATGAAAAAAGTGGTTTTGGATTTTCTTTTTTAAGGTTTGGAGTTGACAATATCCCTAACACCTCAGAGCTTATTGATGCACAAGGAAATGTAAACTACGACAGGATTTCCTATTTCAGCGCTGCAGATATTGCATTTATTGGTAGTTATGGAAGAAAAATAAACGAATATCTTTCTGTCGGAGGTTCCGCTAAAATAATTAATAGAACTGCTGGAGACTTTGCATCAGCTTGGGGTTTTGGAATTGACATTTCTTCCACATATATTAAGAATGACTGGGCAGTTGCTCTAGTGGCTAAAGATGTAACATCCACCTTCAATGTCTGGAGATACCAGCTGTCTAGTGAAATGATTAACACATTTAATTCTACTGGCAATGAAATACCGGAAAATGGTCTTGAACTGACTTTACCTAGATTAATAGTAGGATTAAGTAAAAATTATGAGTTTGAAAAAAACGTTCATTTATTAATAGAATTCAATGCAGACATAACAACTGATGGAAAAAGAAATGTATTGATTTCTGGGAATCCTTTTTCTATTGACCCTCATATAGGTAGTGAATTTAACATAAAAGATATTGTTTTCATTAGGGGAGGTATTGGTAATGTTCAAAAAACACCTGACTTAACAGGAAAAATGATTTACACCATTCAGCCAAATTTAGGGATTGGAATTAATATTAAAGGAGTTGAAATTGAATATGCTTTAACAGATATTGGTGATGTTTCAATTGCTGAATACAGCAATATTTTTTCATTAAAATTCAACTTAAATCCAAAAACAAATTGAAAATAATAAAGATAAAAATAGCTTTTTTATTTTTTTTCTTAGGGTTTTATCAGAGTAATTTTTCCCAATCTTTAGGAAATGAGTGGATTAATTATAACCAGCAATACTTTCATTTTCCAATTGTTGAAACAGGTATCTATAGACTAAATTATGAGACCATTAATAATCATTTAATTAGTATAGGAGTAAACATTAATAATATTCCGCATAATAATTTTCAAGTCTTTGGGAAAGAAAAAGAAGTTTCTCTTCTTGTAAAAGATAATAATAACAATGGGTTTTTAGACCCCTTGGAATATATTGAATTTTATGCTGAAAAAAATGATGGGTGGCTAGATTCTTTAGTCTATGATTCTACACATTTTATGCCTGATAAGTACTACAGTCTTTTTAATGATACCATTAGATATTATTTTTCATGGAATAGTAACTCTAATAATAAAAGAACTACTGTAGAAGTAGACACAAATTACAGCATCTATAATCCTATAAATTATTGTTGGAAAACACAAGTTCTAAAGTTTAAGACCAATTATAATGTTGGTTATCAAATTGATGGTATTTCAAGTCCAAAATATGAAAAAGCTGAAGGATGGGCAGGGGCAACTTTGCAAAAAAATAATTCAAATATTGAGCAAATAAGTTCAATAAATTGTGTTGGAAGTGGCCCAAATGCATTTGGAGAAATAAATCTTTTTTCTGCAAATTCCTCCACCATCAACTCCAATGGAAACAATCATAATACCAAATTATTTATTAATAATAATCTAGTTTTTGATTCTTCATATTTTAATTACCAGACCCTTCATGTAAAATATAGTCTTAGTAGTAATAACGTCTCCAACGTTACTGATTTTAAGCACGAGATTTCCGATATAGGACAAGGAACTGATTATCAAAATATAGCTTCAATTAATTTATCCTATCCTCACTCTACAGATTTTTCTTCCTATGAAAAATTACATTTCGGAGTTCCATTTTCCTTAAATCAAAAACAAAGGCTTACAATTACCAATAATGTAAGTGCGTTAGGCTCCCCAATACTTTATGTTCTAGGCGATGAGCATAAAACAGTTCCATTAATAACCAATAATTCTAATTTAGAAGCAGTTATTCCAATTACTCAAACCGATTCTATAATTTGCTATTTATTAACTGATTCAAATGTTAATCATATTAAAAAAATTCACACTGTAAATGGCCAAGGATATTTCAATAATTTTTATTCTTTACAAATTGACAGTGCATTTGTTATAATTACTAATAAAAATCTACTTTCTTCATCAAGAAGCTATGCAGCGTATAGAGCAACAAATGTAGATACATTAGTTGTGGATGTCGAAGAACTTTACCACCAGTTTTCAGCAGGAATATTCAAAAATCCTTTAGCAATAAAAAGATTTTTAAAATTTAGTATGGTTAATTGGCCCAGTTGGCCTTCACATATTTTTTTAATTGGAAAATCTGTAAGATTTAACAATGAAACAACTCCTGGCTCAAGAAATGACACCATTTCTTACGAATTAAACTTAGTTCCATCATGGGGATACCCTAGTTCAGACAATCATTTTGCTGTTGGCTTAGAAAGTAATAAAAGAAGTTATTCTCTTCCAATAGGCAGATTGAGTGTAAACAAAAACTCCTCGGTGCTTAACTATTTAAATAAAGTAATAGAGTTGGAATCTCAACAAGGCAATAATAGTAATTATACTATAGAAAATAAGGCATGGCAAAAAAATATTGCTCATTTTTCAGGTGGAAGCGATAGCTCAGAACAAGCTTATATGAATAATTATTTGGAGCAATTCCAATATATAATTGAAGACACCTTGTTTGGTGGTCGGGTTAAAAAGTTTGGGAAAAACCCTTTCACTTCAACAATAGATCCTTTAGAGTTTCAAATTGTTCAAAATTATTTAGAGGAAGGTATTTCATTGATGACTTTTTTTGGACATGCATCTTCCGGCTATGGGTTTAGTCAAAATATTGATCAACCGGAAAACTGGAATAACCAAGGTAAGTATCCAATGGTAATTGGCTTAGGATGTTATTCTGGTGATGTACATAATCCAGATACCAATAGCTTTTCAGAACAAATTATTCGTCCTGTAAATAGTGGTGCAATTGGATTCATTTCTACCGTTAAGCAAGGATTCACACCCTATATAAATTTTTACAGCAAGAAATTATACAAAATGATTGCAAAATATGGCTATAATAAATCTATAGGTCAGCAAATGGTTATGACCGTTGACTCTCTAGACCAAAGTACTTCATTAGTAACTTGGGAGCCAAAATTTGAAAGTAATTACAATGGAATGTCTCTTCAGGGAGATCCTGCTGTGAAAATTAATTCCCATAACTTACCAGAATTATTGCTCTCTGAACAAGATGTATGGACAGAGCCAAGCGTGGTAGATCTTTCAAAATCAAATTTTGATTTAAAATTCAAAGTATACAATTTGGGAAGAGCTTTTAGAGATTCTGTTTTTGTAGAATTAAAACAAGAACTTCCCGACGGATCGGACACTATTTACTCCAAATTTATTCCTGGTATATTAAATGAAGACACCATAACTTTTAGTGTAATTAATCAACCTGAAACTAGTATTGGACAGAATATTTTTACAATTTCAATTGATTTACCAATTTCCACCATTGAAGAGGCTTATGATGAAAGCGGGAATAATAAAATTCAATATTTAATGAATATTTCTTCAAATTCAATAATTCCTGTTTGGCCATATGATTTAAGTATTGTTGGAACCCCAACTGATACACTAAGAGTTTCAACTATTAATCCGTTAGAGTCATCCAATATTTATTATTTTGAAATAGACACCAATATCCAATTTAGTTCTCCATTTTTAAAAACACAGTCCATTGTTTCTAGCGGGGGGGTTATAGAAGCAATTCCAGGAAATTGGTCAAATAGCATCACCAACTTAAATGATTCATTATTTTTCGAAGATAGTGTAGTATATTATTGGCGTTCAAGACCAGATAGTTCTGTTGTTGATTGGAAAATTAGATCATTTCAATACATTCCAAATAAATGGGGCTGGAGCCAATCCCATATTGATCAATTTAAAGAAAATGAATTTTTAAATATTGAAATTGATACCATAAATAATATGTATAACTTTTCTCCGACACTCAAAAGTATTACGTGTAAAAATTATATTCAACATGTTGCCCTAGGTTCAGAATGGTCTGGTACTTACTGGGAAGTAAGTGGTGAGATTGCTGATTACGGAGGACATATAGATCCTGCAATTATGGTTGGGGTAGTTGATCCTAACACTTTAAATTATTGGAAAACTCCTTTTATAGATAATTCTTCGATACCTCCTAGTATTCTTAATCCAAATAATTGTTTTGGTCAATACAACGGAGATCCCGGTGTCTGTGGAAATACATCTTTAATAGGTAGAGCAAGAGAACATGGTTATTTTATGTTTAAAAACAGTAGTCCGTCGCAATTGGATTCGTTAGCAAGTATGTTAAGTAGTAAAATTCCAGATGGTTATTATATAATAGTATATAGCTATATACCTAATAATTATGGTGGAACTTTGCTTTACAATAGCCCATTGTATGCCAACTGGCCTACTAATTTATTCTCTACTTTTCAAAATTTAGGAGCAACTGGATTTGCCAATTCTAACCAACCAGACGATGGCTTTATATTCTTTTGTAAAAAAGGCGATCCTACTACAGCTATTGAAGTAAGGTCTGACACAATTTCTCCGGGCTTTGTTCCATCACAACTACTAGAATTTAGTACAACCGTGACTAGTTCTCTAGAGAGTGGGAAAATGTTATCTGGAATTGTTGGCCCATCTAACAATTGGAAAAATATATATTGGGAACAAAGAACACTAGAAAATCCATCTGCTGACTCTGCAAGGTTAAAAGTTTACGGCTTTAACTCTTTATCTTCCAACCTCAAAACTTTAATTATTGATACTAGTTTTACAATTAAAGATTCTATTACCAATTTACAATCAATTGACAGTTCCTTTCATTATCTACAATTGGAAATGGAAACTTCTGATGATTCTTTATTAACACCAAGTCAAATAGTAAACTGGCTAGTTACCTACGATCCGCTTCCAGATTTAGCTGTTAATCCTAAAAAAAGTTGGTTTTTAGACTCTAGTATTATTCAACAAGGGGACTCTATTTACTTTAGTATAGCAATAGAAAATATTTCTCCATTTGATATGGATAGCTTGAAAATAAACTACTATTTAGAGAATGAGGATGGACAACTAAATATACCTTATCCAAGACAGGATTCTCTTAGATCAAGAGAAATAATTATAGACACAATTGCAATCTCTAGTAGATATTTAAACGATGAATATTTGATGTGGGTAACAGCAAATCCAAAAATAAATAATCTTGAAATGGATCAAGATGAACAATTTTATTTTAACAATTTAGCACAAAGAAAATTTAGTGTTTTAAAAGATAACACTAATCCTCTTTTAGATGTCACTTTTGATGGTGTTCATATTTTAAATAATGATATTGTAAGTCCAAACCCGCATATTGTCATTGAATTAAATGATGAAAATCCTTTTTTAATTTTAAATGAGGATATAGAA
>Ga0233444_10005153_pt1 | contig 12175 bp, 12 predicted proteins | sample SI_124_October20_6_FD_182792 | JGI IMG/M metagenome (GOLD analysis project Ga0233444, IMG submission 182792) | Seawater microbial communities from Saanich Inlet, British Columbia, Canada - SI_124_October2016_10_MG | ecosystem: Environmental > Aquatic > Marine > Inlet | place: Canada: British...
AGATTTTAATTTAGAACAAAGCCAGTTTAAATTGTATATAGAGATAAAAAACTTTATATCAACATTAGTTCGACTTGTTTGAGTTAGTACATTGTTGTTTATAAAATAATTATAAGTTTGTGTTGCTGCTATTTCTTTATAATCAATAGCACTACCGTAGTCTCTTACTCTTTTAGCCCATAAATGTTGACAAAAATCTGCGTCAACTACTGTTGTTGCAATAATTCCGTTAGGCTTGCACACTCTATACATTTCCGTAAGATCAAATAATAGTGCTTCTAAAGTAGTATGACTATGAATGCTATAACCAAAAATATAGTCAAACGTTTGATCAGGAAATGGAAATTTGCAGTTGTGTTGTCCTTGTTGGTGATATGCTGGACTAAATGCATTGTGCTTTATCCAGTTAGCATGCGGATATAGTTTGGAACCTTGATTTAGTGCATCATTGTCTACATCTAAGCAAGTGTACTGAGATTGTTGTAAATTATAATAATCTAATCCGTCAACTAAAATATTTCCAGCATTGCCGCCATAATCTAAAATTTGCTTGTTTTGCAAGTCAGTTATTTGACAGGCATCTAAGAAGAATGGTAATCTTTCTGCTCGTTCAAATAACGGCATTTAATTTTTTTTGTCTAAACCTTTAAGTTTCTCTATTAAGCTATTGCGATCAGTAACTACATAGCCCTCACCGCTAATCATGCCGTCGTCATGCGGGCCGCTATCTTTATCCATTTTTTCTTTTTTAAGTTGTAGCTCAATCATTTTTAACTTTTTGTCTAGTTTAGCGGTTTTGGCATCTAAACTAGTTTTTAACATGCCGCCTGCAACTTCAAATACACGACCGCTGTAACGACTTTCAACATTCATACCTAAATCCATAAGATCCTCGTATGCTTGAAGAGCCTTATCAGCAATGTCATTTAGTTCACTATCTGCTTTATCTCCTAGTCCTTTAACAGCTGGGAGAGCACCTGCTATTTTATCTAGTTCCTCTAGACTGCGAACATCGTCTTTTTGTTCAACAAGCGCCTTTTCTGCTTTAGCTTTACGGTTGTCTTCTGTCTTAGCTGCATCTATTATTTCTTTGCTGTCAGGCAAGTCGAGTAATTCTTCTAATTTTTTAGTCATAATATCACCATTAACTGCTACTATTATTTATCGTCGCTTGCCTTGATGGAAAATATCTGCTTCGTTAACTACTCTAAAAAATATGCCTTTTGATTTACACCACTTGGCAGCAGCTTCCCATTTGGCTTGATTTACAATCCATGCTGCTTGATTAGCACGACTGCGTCCTAATTTATCTCTGCGTGTTTGATTTTCAGGTTTCACTTCAATAAGTTCAACTCTACTTTTTCCTTTAGCATCCGAAAATGATATTAGAAAATCAGGGACATAGATTGTTTTTTTACCTGTAAGAGGATTTCGATACGGTATTTTTATACTTTCACTTGCCCATTGTATTACATTTGGGTGCTCATCACAAAATCTGCAAAACGCAAATTCCCAACTGCTTCTATACGTAGGCTCTCTATTGCCCATGTACTTTTCTGGGTTTTTTGGAGAGTATTTTCCTTGGGCGAATCGAGACATTAATATATAATATTTCTAGCTTCTAATTCTGCAATAGTTTCTTTTAGTTTAAACCCAAGTGAACTTATTTTAGGTCTATCGTAATTTAGAATTTCTGTTACTACAACACTAAGCTGTACAGAGGATAGCCCACGCAATGTGTCTAATATTTTAAAAACTTTTATGTTGTCTGTTTTTGCTTGTGTAATAATAGTAGATGCAACACTGATTGCTGCCGACTTTTCGAAGCCTCGTTTCTCAAAAAAGCCAACTACACTGTCTACGTCATTTGATGCAAGTGAAATTGGTTCTTTTTGGTATGCGTTAAAAAAATCTAAGACTGGTTTTGCACTATCTGTAGTTTCTGGTGATGGTAAACTTGCCATTATATTATCCTCTGTTGTGCTTATGCTCGAGTTGTGAATTTATCTACTATTTTCCCAAATTTCAAACAAGCTTTCAAATACTCCCCCGGGGCCAAAAAAGTTTGTGTTGCCGCCTGCAAGTGTATTAGGACTAGGCGATTTGTCATAATGCTCTTCTGCGAATCCTTTAGGTGTTCCTTCCTCGACACCACCCCTGCTGTAACGTACTCCTTCATACGCTACTTGAATTTGATTTTCTACAGTTCCTACACTATCGCTATAGTCCATAGTGTCATGTTGAATACTAGTAAGCATAGGATTAATTAATTCGAAACCTGTGTATGATTGTCTCGCGAGCTGAAATATTTGTATACTTTTAAAGAACGGTCCTATGCTATCATTATCAAAGCCGTATCTATAGCCGTGAAAACTTTCGCCTTTGTATGTATTACGAGGATCAAACGCTATTGTGTCAGATCGATGATTGCCGTCAACATAATAATATCGATAGTATCCTTCTAATAATGCAGTTGTTAACCCAAGGTTGTCGTCGTGAAATGATATGTTTACGGGATCATAAGATATTGCTGTTTGAACGTTCTTTTTTCTGTTGTACATATTTTTAGTAGTAACCTCTACATTCATCTTTGGCAAGTCAGCAGTTTTTACCAGCAGGTTTATTTCTTTTTGTAATATTGTATTTTGATTGAAAGTAGTAAGCACTCGCAAAGCATCATCACTTAATTCAAATACTGTATGATATAGAAATTTTTGTCGAGGTGCCAACCTATAAAAGTTTCGTCTAAACACGGCTTGGGCATGTGCGGCGTCACCAAGAGTTCCTTTAGGATTAGTAATACCTTTAAATAAATTGTCAAGATACTCGCTGTAGTTGGACATACTATTATTTATCCAGTGTTATTAAGTGTGCACATAATAAAAAAAGGAGCCGAAGCTCCTTTTTTAATTAAAAAAATCAAACAGTACTTATTAAGAGCCGCCGCCTGTAATTAATGAACCTGTATTACGGCCAACGTTTGTACCAACACCAGTACCTTGTGGTGATTGTATAGCGTTGTCATAACGTATTGCCATGGTAATTGAAACAGGGTCGTTGCTTGAATATGCTAATGTATTATAGTTAGCATTTTGAATAAAGCAACCGTAGCACTCCCATGTTTCTAAAATACCTGCGCCGCCTGCTGGGGCATATTGGCCGTTACCGCCGTCTAGTATCTCAATTCTAGTAGTAAACTTGTAATCAATACCCGATGCAGCAGATGACTGCTCGTAGAAATCGAATTGTTTCTGTAACTGCTCGCCTACTAGTTTTTGAATGCTTCCAGTAACATCCTCGCGTAAGTTTAGTGTAATTGGATCCCAATTGTGTCTACCTGCCAAATATGCACGAGAGTTGTATATTGGAATTTCAATTTCTTCAAAGTTTACTACAGGACGGGTCACATCCATGACTTGCTTTGTAAGCTCTGTAACTTCCCCTGCAGAAACACCGAAACCTTCTAAGGATACTCTAAAGCGATATTGCAACTTAGGCATTAACAAGCCCTGGCTAACGGCATTAGCATCGCTAGCTAACGGAACTGTTATTTTTGATAATGTTGAAATCGACATTTAATTAACTCCTATTATATAATTATTTATCAAATATTGGGCTCTTATTTAGAGCCCATATTTTATAGTCCTGCTATTTCCCCAGTGTTCTTTAAGCGTAGCGGAATGTAAATAAATTCAACTGCTTTCACTGGCTCAATTGCAATATCTAGATAAAGTTCATTTCTATCTATTCTACTCGGTGTGTTGTTTGACTCGTCACATACAACTAGGAAGTCGTAAAGTGCTCTTTGTCCAACTAGCTCAGTTAACAAGCTTTCTGCTGACTGTTTAATTTGATCTCTAGTGATTTTGTCATTAGGTTCAAATATATAAGGCTTAGCAAGTCTGTTAAGCTGGCTGCGTAGATATATAACCAAACGTGAAACGTTGATTCTATCTAGTGCACCTGCAGATGCTCTTGTCTTTTGGCCAAAGTTAACAATGCCTGCACCTGTAATAAATGTAACAGGGTTAACATTAACACCATAAAGTGTATCTCTTTGCCCTTCATTGAGCGCAATACTTACAAATTCTCCTTCTGCGTCAACATATCCTACAGAGCTAGCATTTGTAACACTACCACGTCTTGTACCTGCTGGTGCAAACCATGGATAGCTAACTTGATCGCTTAATGCAATAGTGCGCAACATCATGTGGCTTGGTGGAACAACTACGTTGTTACCAGCATTATCACTTGAGGAACCCCATGGATAAAACACACCTAGATAGTCGTGATTACTAACTAACCCGTTGTCGTTATCTTCAACTGCTAGATTAACGTTGTTACCCCACTCGTTTAATGAAGTTGCATCAGGTGTTAGTCTAGATGGACTATCGCCAACAATAAATGCACTTAAACCTCTATCTGCATTAAGAGTAATTAACTCTCCGATTAGCTCTGGATATCCCGGCGCTGCAAGTAAGTTAAACACTCTAGACTCGTTATCTCTAATGTCTTGATTACTGTTAACAACACTTTGCAATGCTTGTATAACAACCTTGCGCTGTGCAATGCGTCCAAATGATCCAGTTCCGTCTGGTTGGTTAGCAGATACTGTTACCCAGCGATGTGGATAGTAAACACCCATGTCTTGATCAATTCCACCAGGTGAAAATCTTGCGTTATCAGCATTAAGGTCAACATAGTTTCTGCGGAATTCTTTTACGTTAAATCCGCTTCTGCGTGTGTTCCAAAGCAACATACCTTTTGGATATAGTGCAGGATCTGGAGCGTCTGGATCTAAGTAATCATTATTTTGTAATTCGCTAATTGATCCTGTTGGAGCTGTACTAGCAGTTCCGCCACTAATGCCATATCTTGCATCAGCAAACAATATGCCATCTTCTGTGGTTTGATCTGAAGTATCAACACTGCGCCACTCACCTAAGCTGTTATTCCATCTATAAATTGTTGGATAATTTTCTAAATCACTAGTGTCAATCCAAACATCATTTGTAGATGGGCCAGTGGGTTCTGAAGCGGAAACCGTAACGCTTGCAAGACTGTAATCTGTAGCGTTGTTAAATCCTACCCATGTAGTACCATTGTGTACCATCATGTCAACTTCGTCGACAATCGAACTGTACCATAACTGTCCATCTGTTGCAAGAGCAGTTGGCTTGTTGCTTGATGCAACGTAAGTTAGCGGTTGCCATAATGTTGCAACCATTTCTGATGCATCAGTAATTCCTGGACCGTTGTAAAGATTCGCAGTGCCAGCGCCTGTGCCAACGTTATAAGGAGTAAATCCAATATCAGTTAGCAAATCGTCAGTGTCAACTAGGTAAATTTCGCCACCTTGTGTATGTGTAATAACAACTCTGTTAGCAGCATCAACGCTTGCCGAAACATTTTCTAAACCAGCTCCGTTTACGCCTGCAGCAATAAGATCTGCATCTGTAACTGCTCCTGCTGCTGTTATCGATACTGTTACTGCACTAGAAAGTGCTTCAGTGCCTGCATCTGATTCTGAAATTGTAAATGTGTAAGTTCCTGCACTAACTGTACTAGCTTCAACAGTAGAGCTAGTTATACTTGTTGAACCACGTGCTATCCTCGAGTATACTTTAAAATCTACAATACCATTTGATTCTTCTGCTACATTAGCCTTCACGTACAAATCGCCGATAGCTAAGTTTGCGCCACCGCCTACACCGTCAAGATTAAATAAAGCACTTGAATTAGAAGTATATACAGGTGCACTTATTCTGTCAAATAACTCTGTATCACCGTTAAACTGGTTTACTACCCAATTAGCACCTGCATTTGGAATTGTTGTCTTGATCCAAATAGATCCTGTTGGGCGCGAAGTGCTATCACCTGACTTATATGCTGGCACTTGTGTGTGCGGAGCAATAGTTACTTTAGGTACATAATATGTACCAGCTGTTATTCCTAATTCGCCTAGTAGATTATCCCCACTGCCGGAAGTTAGTACTACGTTTGCATCTGTTGAATATATCTGTAATGCACCGTTGACTGCTGCTGCTGTTATCCCTGAAATACCTGCTGAAGTAATTTGACTTGCAATTCCTGCTACAGTATCGCTTACACTTGCAACTATATTAACACCATTTAAGTCAAAGTCAGCACCGTTTGTTAAACTTCCTGGTGCTAGTGTACCTGTTACAGTTGCTCTACTCTTAACCCAATCTTGTGTACCTACTTTTACCCACTGATTTGATAAGTTCTTATACCATAAGGTAGATAAGTTTGTAACAGCAACTAATGCATATGAACCAATTGATCCTACAGAAGCTTTTGGTGCTCCAGGGGAGATTTCTGATCCTGTTACGTTAACAACTTCGGTAATTACGATAGGAGTTTTTACAGAAAAACTTTGGCCTCCAGCAGTAGTAGCTGCGGCTCCATTCCATTCAAAAACACCAAAAGCTGTTGATGCAGTATCCAACCAATATGTATCAGCTGCTGGATTAGCAGTAGGAGCAGTAGCTGTCGGCTCCAATGCGCCTAAGTCTATATCTGCTCTTACAACATATGCTCTGTTGCTTACACCTAAGTACGAGTATGCTGCTTGTAATCCATATTCGTTAAGTTCGCCGCCGTGAACTGGATTGTTATTTACGTCGGTATAAAATACTGGATCGCCGAAAGTGTCTACTAACTCTCTCTGCGAAGTAATTAAATAAGGCTTTTCAGCATTTGCTGTTATAGTGCCCGTTGCTGTGCCTGTGCCTGCGCCATTTGTTTTGTTCGAGGCAGTGGCTACAAAAACCATTGGTACGGTGCCGGGTTCAGCTGGGGTATAAAAACTTTCGTCGATTACCTTAACTTCAACACCTGGTGATGATAATGCCATTTTAGTTCTCCTATAAACTGGGTCTGAGTTTGTTACAAGTATTTAGCATATCCTAAGTAAAACAACCCGTAATACCGCGTCGAAAAGGGGTGCAAAAGGTGAGGTAAATACAATATGAGACCATTATGCCGATGCCGACAGCGCCCTGCTGCAATAAACTACTACAAAAACAACAAAACTTATTATCGCAAACTGTGTGAAGTCTGTCTAAAGCACGGAGTAAATCACGGCATACCGAAATGGAAGCAACGCGGATATATAAAGAAGAACGATTGTGAAAAATGTGGTTTTAAATCTAAGCACGACGAACAGTTTAATGTATACCATATAGACGGTGATTTAGAAAACTGTCATCCTAATAACTTAAAAACAATTTGTGCCAATTGTCAACGTATTATGCAAAAACAAGGCGTTCGTTGGAAGCAGGGAGATCTACGCCCTGATTTTTAAAAATGGTCTGCATCAGTACATGTACATTCTTTTTTAATCGTTGTAAGTCGCCATTGTTATCAATAGTATAATCACACATCCATTGCTCAATGCTCATTGATGTGGGAGATTCACTAGGTAAATGATCACTTCTGTCTACCCAAATAGCATAGTCAAATATTTCTTCATTTTGCATTGCAAAGAATTCACGCTTGTTACGTAGACCACAGTAGATATCATGTTCGGAGAATAAGTTACGTCCCAGTCTTGCTAAGTCATCACTACAATAGTTATGTATCATATTATACCATTCAGTGCGATGATGATGTCGATCTTTAAAACATTCTTCTTCATCAGCATAACCGTACTTGTCTTTTAAGTCATTAAAAATAAAAAGTTCCGAACAAAATTTAGAACTAGACTGAAACGTGTATCCGTAATCTTGTAGTACTTCACACACAGTGTCTTTACCATGACGGCCGTGACCGACAATTAGTAGTTTAGGTAACATACGAATCTCCTTAAAGTATACTATGTAGTATAACTTAATTTTAAGGAGGTGTCAAGCGTTTTAATCCGATAGTAACTTAGCCTATAACAAAAGAATATCCAGTACCGCCCGATACTGCTAAACTTACTTCAGCTTCTAGTTTTTCCATTTCGGATTGTGCTTCTGCTTTTAGTGCATCACCATTAAGTGTTGAACCGCCTTGTGGTCCTGCAATAGTAGCAAATTTTGAACGTGCTTCGCCTAGCATATATTTACAACTAGCAAGTGTATAATCTTTGATCCATTGTATTGCAAGGTAGTCGTCTAACAGTTGACTGTCTGGACGATAATTATAGCAATAAAGTAATACTTCTTCGTCTGCTCTCGGACGTTGAAGAATTGTAAGTTTTTTAGTTGCAGAATTCCATTTAAATTCAATAAATGAACCAAACATTCTACCTACTAGCTCTTGATGTTGTGCAAACAAATCATACGTAGCTAACCCGCCCATATTAGAACTACTTAACAAGTAAGTGTTTGTATAAGCAAGATTAAATGGTTCAAATACAGTGCCACCGTCGCCGCCGCCTGAGCGCGAGCCGATAGTTCTTCGATAGACTTTGCGTACTTCTACTATTTCCTGGGGTAAAGTATAATCATTTTGATCAATAACCAAAGGTAAGAAAATATAACTTTCTTCAACCGAATTATCCGATCGTTGTCTAAATCGAGTAAGTGCCTTAGTTAATGCTGTTTCGTAGTGAATAGGATCAAGTTCTACATCTACCATGCCGCCGCCCAGCATAGTATAGACATAATCAAAAATTTCTTGTTTTTTAGTTGCAAGTACTGACATATGTTTTGTTCTCCAATAGTATTTATGATAAATATGTGTATGCCTCGATTATCATTATACAAGTCAGAACGTGGTAAAGATTATGAATTCCTTGATAGACAGATCGAGGAGATGTTTACTATAGGTGGTACAGACGTATTTGTTCACAAATATATTGGAACAGATGACGGTACTACTGTAAAAGATGAAACACAAATACAGGATATGCTGTTTTTAGAAAACAGAGACAGAAAATATGATCCTGATATATACAAACTTCGCGGAATATATAATGTTCAAGACATTGATTTTGACCTAAGTCAGTTTGGATTGTTTTTAAGTAATGACATATTGTTTATGACAGTACATATTAGGAACAGTGTAACTACAATAGGCAGAAAGTTAATGCCCGGTGATGTTATTGAATTACCGCACTTACGTGACGAGTATGCACAAAATGATTACTCAGTAGCATTAAAAAGATTTTATGTTATTGAAGATATTAATCGAGCAGCAGAAGGGTTCAGTCCAACATGGTATCCGCACTTATATCGATTAAAATTAAAACAGATAATGGACAGTCAAGAATATAAAGAAATCCTTGATCTACCAATGGACGAAGAGGCTCCGGGAGACGGTTCGTTAAGAGACTTACTTTCTACTTACAATAAAGAACAAGCAATCAATGACGCTGTTGTATCGGAAGCAGAGGCTGATGCTGCTAAATCAGGTTATGATGTTAGCCATTATTACACGTTAGACGAAGATCCCGAGTCAGGTAAAATTAATTTACGCACAGCAGACGAAACGGATTTAGACGCCAGTGGAATTTTAACAGCGGATCAAATCGATGCTGCGCCAGATAGAGTAGGATACACAGGCTATCTACTCGGAGTAGGTGATACACCAAATGGTGCAACATACGGCGCTGGCATTAGTTTTCCGTTAGATAATCTAGAAGGCGATTACTTCCTAAGAACGGACTTTATGCCCAAGCGATTATTTAAATACGACGGAAGAAGATGGATTAAAGTAGAGGATGATGTAAGAATGACTCTTACTAATACCGATACCAGGAACACTAAAATTACATCGTTTATTAATAATGATGCTTCATCTACCATTGGTGGAGAAACAGTGCAGGAAAAACAAAGTTTATCAAAAGCACTTAAACCCAAGGCAGATAACTAATGGAACATTTTTATGACGGACAACTAAGACGCTACATTACCCAAATGGTGAGAATGATGAGTGGGTTTTCTTACAAAGACGGCAAGGGAAATCTTACCCAAATACCTGTAATGTACGGAGACATAACTAGACAAGCAGCACACATCATACGTGAAAATTCTGAAAATAAATTGCCGAGTGCTCCTAGAATGGCATTGTATGTTACTGGGTTGGAAATGGATAGAACTCGTACAGGGGATAAAACATATTCTAACAAGGTTAATATTCGAGAAAAAGCATACGATGAACAAGGCAACGAGTATTTAAATACACAAGGTAAAAACTACACAGTTGAACGTTTAATGCCGGCACCGTACACACTAACTGTAAATTGTGACATATGGAGTTCTAATACTGATCAAAAATTACAAATATTAGAACAGATACTAGTATTGTTTAATCCTAGTATAGAAATTCAAACGTCTCAGAACTACATAGATTGGACAAGTTTAAGCGTAGTAAATTTAGAAACTATAACCTACAGTTCAAGAAGTATACCTGTTGGAACAGAAAGTGAAATAGATATTGCAACACTGACTTTCAGTACGCCGGTCTACATAAGTGCACCAGTAAAAGTTAAAAGACTTGGTGTTATTACAAATATTATTACAAGTATTTTTGATGAGTCCCAGGGCACTATTGAACTTGGGTTAAGTAGACCTATTCTAAACGCATACGATGACACTGTAGAGGTAGGAGCAGTAGACGACATATCCGGAGTAAGATTGCCTGCTACTGATTTAATTAATACTAGTCAAATAGTAACCACTAATTATCAAGATTACGGCGTGTATGTAAGCGGAACTACTTTACAAATAATTGATAATAGTAGTGTCGGTACTACTAACTGGAGACAAATACTTGAGCCGCACCCTGGACTATACGAAGCAGATATCAGCAGGATTCATTTGCGTAAATTAGATAGCGATACTAATATTACCGGAACACTGACCCTGAACGAATTAGACGAAACTAAATTAGTAGTTAACTGGGATGCTGATAGTTTTCCAGACGACGATGTCATTGCAGGCAGAACTAGTATAGATTATATTATAGATCCGTCCACAATTAATCCAGTAGATTTAAAAACTGCTGGCCTTAGAATTCTAATATTAGATAACATAGGAGACGTTAGTAACACTAACGGTCCAAGTGCCTGGAAGAACAATGACAGCACTGATTTCATTGCATCAGAAAATGATATCATTGAGTGGGACGGCTCAAAATGGATTATTGTTTTTGATGCTTCTACTTCAGATACAGTGACATATACTACAAATTTAAAAACAGGAATCCAATATCGTTGGAATAGCACAGAGTGGTTACTTAGTGTCGACGGTGAATATCCTGTAGGCACTTGGCATCTCAATCTTGACGGGTAATACTATTTGTACTGATAATTATTTGTATGGATAATATAGTTTGTAGTGGAGCACTATTTTACACTTTAAACACTAATAGATTTTTGTTTTTACACAGAACCCAAAGCAGACGTTCAAATATGTGGGGACTTGTAGGAGGAACCAATGAGGGCAAAGAAACCCCTTGGGAAGGCTTACAAAGAGAAATTGAAGAAGAAATTGGATTCTTGCCTGAAATTAAAAAAACTCTTCCTCTAGAAAGTTTTATTAGTCCAGATTCTCGTTTTTATTTCCATACCTATCTTTGCATAACCGACAACGAATTTATTCCTATCCTTAATAACGAACACGACGGATATGCTTGGTGTAGTTTTACCAAATGGCCAAAACCGTTACATCATGGTTTGCGCAATACACTTCAAAGTAAAGTCAACTTATCTAAATTAGAGACTGTATTCCAAACTATAAATCTTCTTGACAAATAGCTCAAAAGAAAGTATAATAAAGTTATGAAAGTCTTAGTTCTTGGTGACATAATCATCGACAAATATATTTACGGCACTAGTTCACGTATTAGCCCTGAAGCACCTGTGCCTGTGGTCAAATATCAGCGTGAAGTTGAAACACTAGGCGGAGCGGGACTAGTATACGAAAATTTAAAAAGTTTAGGTGTTGATGTTACATTATTTGGAACTAATCAACCACGTAGTGTTAAGACACGCATAATATGCGACGGACATTATATTACACGTATAGACGATGACAAAGTGGCCGATAGTACTGCTGTACTAAGAAATGTATTGCGTAGTGATTTTTCTCAATGGGATTATGTAATACTAAGCGATTACAACAAAGGCGTACTTGACGAATCTCTTAAAATTATTGAACATCTAAACATGTTTGGATGCAAAGTAATTGTAGATCCTAAAGAACATGCAACCCAATACAAAGAC
>Ga0233444_10005158_pt1 | contig 12173 bp, 6 predicted proteins | sample SI_124_October20_6_FD_182792 | JGI IMG/M metagenome (GOLD analysis project Ga0233444, IMG submission 182792) | Seawater microbial communities from Saanich Inlet, British Columbia, Canada - SI_124_October2016_10_MG | ecosystem: Environmental > Aquatic > Marine > Inlet | place: Canada: British...
ATCAATGTATAGTCATCACTTCTTCTAGGTACTAGCGTGTTAACAAGAAATGTTTTGTCGGCATTTAATCTCCTCTTTCTTATTTTATCCAATTCTTTATCTAAAGAATCTTCTTCTAAATTTTTGAGATTATTTTCCATCACCGGAATCTTCTCTCCTTTCATATTCAACCCCAGAAGTCATGGCCTATATTCCTGTTCCCTACATATTAATATTTTATAGTTGGAGATGAATAATTATACTTATAAAAACATAAATCAATCAGTAGTTTTAATGTCCTCCCTACTACGTAGAATAAACATGGGTAGAGGGAGCAGAGGAAGTACTGTGATATCTTTGACCCTTGTATTGTTAATTCTTTTACCTTCGGTACTTACCGTGGCTGCATCTGAATACCCAATGAAGGACTCTTCAAATCACCAACAATCGCTTTTCGATATTTCTGTAAAGTATGATGATAAAGGTAATTTCTTAATATCTCCTGATTTATCCGACAGTTCTCATGGATGGGAAGATAAAAATAAAATTGGTGAGGCTTATTTATTCTACAGAACTGCTAATTATGTACCAATAAATGACTGGTCTAAAATTACAAATCAAAATATTATGGATGGTTGGTATGTACTTGCTCATGATTATCCAGTCCCATCGAACTGGAAAGAAAGTTTGGCAGACTCAGGAATTGCATGCTACTCTTACTTACCTCCCCAAGGATTTCATTGTCATGTCAGTCAGAAATCTCCTTATGAGCTTGCAGATTTAGGGGTCATCGGTTCTTTTCAACTTGATGTGATCGACAAACTAGCTCCTGATTTGGTCCCAATAATGAATGGTGAAGATTATGGGAGTATGAAAGAAGGAAAAAATTTCGTCATTAATATTATTCTTTCCGGGCCGGAAGAAGGTCAAAATTTACTAGACAATGGAATCAATTTGATGATGCTTGAAGGTATTTACGCTGAAGTCGTTGTGGATGAGAAGGAAATACTTTGGCTATCTAATCAGGAGTATGTTGAGTGGATGGAACCAAAATATCCAGCACGATTATTTGATGATAAGGCTGCTGAAATTCTTGGAATAGATCATGTTTGGGATGCCTCTTATATGGGTGGGTCCGGAAATGTACTTACAGGAGATGGAGTAATTATAGGAATTGCTGATTCAGGCCTTGATAATGCTAACGTATGTACTTCAATTTCATCATGTATGGGAAATAATCCCTCAATCAACTCTGATTTCCAGGGCAGAATAAAGACTATCATAACTGGCTCTAACGGGCCTGCAAGTTGCGACGACGACGATCCTGCAGACGTCGATGGTCACGGTACTCATGTTACTGGCTCTGCAGTAGGCGATGGCTCAAATTCTGGAGGATTTTTCAAAGGTATGGCATATGAATCTCAATTATGGTTTTATGCAATGGATGAATTAGATTGTGCAAATGGCGGCCTCTATGTCCCTTCAAATTTTGTATCAGGAATAGCGACCCCGGCCTATGAAGCAGGCGTTAGGGTGCAAACAAATTCTTGGGGTACAGACCCTCAAAGTTCAAGCCCTAACTATTATAATTCGTATTCTAAACAAATTGATCAAGCAGCATATACTTATGAAGATCTTGTAATATTATTTGCTTTAGGGAATGAAGGTAAAGATTCTAATGCAGATGGAGAAATAGATACTTCTTGGATACAACCCCAAGCAGTAACAAAAAATGGTTTTTCTATTGGTGCAACAGAAAATAATCGCCCTTCATTGAGTATTACTTGCGATCTATATCCCGGAAACAAATTTCCTGCTGAACCTATTGCTTCAGATTCCGAATCCAATAATATTGATGGAGTTTGGTGTAATTCCAACAGAGGCCCAACTCAAGATGGCCGAATAAAGCCTGATTTAGTGGCCCCAGGAACTCGTGTAGTTTCTGTTTTATCTAGTGAAGATTCTGATGGTAGTTCAGTATTTATTGATATGAATGGAGACGGTATCCCTGAAGAATATTCTGATTACACATATAAATCGGGTACTTCAATGGCTACTCCCTTGGCTGCGGGTGCTGCTGCCCTGCTAATTGAAAACTTGAATAATGCTGGTTATTTAACTCCTAGCTCAGCCCTTATCAAAGGTATTTTTAGTGCCACTAGTATAGATATGGAAGGCCAGTATGGAGGCTCTAATGGCGCTGCTCAAACAACTCCAAACAATCATGAAGGGTGGGGAAGAATAAATGTTCAAGATGCAATATCTAGCTCCTTTTTAGATCAATTGGAAATTACAACTTCCGAAAGTAAGTCAATCAGGCTCTCAATTCCAATCGGAACTCCTTCTTTTGATGTTATTCTTTCATGGACTGACTCACATAATATCATGGTATCTTCCTGTTCTACACAATGCCTAGTCAATGATCTTGATATTACACTCAAAGATCCTTCTGGAAATATATATGGGCAAAAAACTGGAAATATCAATAATTTACTAGGACTATCAGTAGATAGTCCGGATGCTGGAGATTGGGAAATAATAGTAACCGGGACAAATGTTCCAGAAGGTCCTCAAAAATTTGCAATAGTGGTAAGTGATAATTATATGTTAACCGACATGAGTCAACCAGTTTCAGGTAGCCTTAATAATCCTGGTTTCCAAGAAGGTTCCATATTTACCGAAACAACACTTTCAATTGGAAATGGTCACTTTTGTGCAATATTAGACGACTCATCCGTAAATTGTTGGGGGGATAATTCTGAAGGCCAATTGGGAGATGGAACCACTGCAGATAGACAAACTATGACTCCTGTGAATTTCGGTATCGGCCGTACTGCTGTTTCAATTTCCTCTGGAAATTCTCATACTTGTGCAATACTGGATGATGCTAGTCTAAAATGTTGGGGAAGTAATTCCCAAGGCCAGTTGGGTGATGGTTCAGTAGTGGACTCATCAATTCCTTTGGATATTGATTTAGGTTCTGATGTTCCTATCACTATCTCTGCAGGTTCATATCACACTTGTGTTGTACTTGCAACTGCTAATTTAAAATGTTGGGGAGATAATTCTGATGGGCAGTTAGGCGATGGTACCGTAAATTCTATTTATACACCATCGTATGTGGATTTAGGTTCTGATTTAGTATTGGCCATTTCAACGGGGGGAAGTCATACTTGTGCTATTACAAATACTCCTGATCTAAAGTGTTGGGGTGATAACTCTCATGGCCAGTTAGGAGACTCTTCAACTTCTGATAGGTATACCCCAACTATGGTTGCATTATCTACTACTCCAGTAGCCGTTTCAACTGGCGATATGCATACTTGCACGATTCTTAGTGACACTACTCTGAGTTGCTGGGGAGATAATTCTCAGGGTCAATTGGGAGATGGTACGAATGTAAACTCAAACTCTCCAATTTCAAATATAGTTTCAGGAGTTTCTTCAGTTTCTCTTGGTAATTCCCATTCTTGTGTTTTGGATACAACAAATATTTTGAAATGCTGGGGGGATAACACATTTTCACAATTAGGAGATGGTACTGATAGTAGTCAAAATACTCCTTTGGCTATCTCATTCACCGGTGGTAAATTTCCAATAAGCGTTTCTTCAGGAGGCCATTACACCTGTTCTTCCACAAGTAATGATATGTTACGATGTTGGGGGTTAGGAGATATTCAATCTCTTGATATCGGATTATCTCCAACAGATGTCACTTTGCCTAGGTGGTCATACATAAATGCTGCCGAAAGAGATTTAGATGATGATTCGATTCTAAATATTTTTGACACACATGTGTCATCTGATGCAGATGGAGATGGCTATCCTTCAGGCTCAGATTCCGATGACAACAATCCTGCGATTGCAGCCACTTGTGGAATAGGGGAATATGGTCGCTATTATTGTCAAGAAGCTACTGTTGGCTTCTATGTCGATACTATTGGCAGTCTGATTAAGATACCTGCAAGTCCAGGAAATTATGTTGATATAAATGGTGCAACTTCTCAATCTCCTTGCTCAATAGGTACATTTCAAAAATTATCTGGGATGGATAAATGTGATGATGCCAATGCTGGTTATTATGTTAGTTCCATAGGTTCAAGTGTACAAATTGCATGTTCAGGAGGGACATATAATCCATTATCTGGCTCAAATTCACCAACTGATTGCATCGGTTCGGACCCAGGTTTCAATGTTCCTATCTTGACAGATGTAAATGCAGGTACGTCACATTCGTGTGCAATTTTGGACGATGGGGCGATACGTTGTTGGGGGAGTAATGGTAATGGACAATTAGGAGATGGTTCAAGAGATGATAAATTGGCCCCAACGGTAGTAAATACTCCATTAGGCCGTATTGCAATATCTGTATCTACTGGCTCAGCACACTCATGTGCGATTTTTGATGATGGTTCTCTTAGGTGCTGGGGAGATAATTCTCAGGGTCAATTGGGAGATGGTACGACAGTTGAAAGAACGGCTCCCACATTAGTCAACCTTGGCAATGGTAGATCCGCATCAAGCATCACTTTAGGGCAAACGCACACATGTTCAATTCTTGATGATAATTCTGTAAAATGTTGGGGAGGGAATGCCAATGGGCAGTTAGGAGATGGCTCTACTTCAGATAGAAATATTCCAACTAAAATTTTATTCGATGGTTCTGATGTTATTTCATTATCTGCTGGATCATATCATACATGTGCAATATTAATCAATTCTTCCATTGAATGCTGGGGAGATAATTGGCATGGTCAACTTGGAGATGGCAGTAATGATAGGCAATTAACTCCTAAGTCATTAGGAAGTCAATATCAATCTAGATCAATAAGTAGTGGAGCATTTCACACTTGTTCAATTATGATTAATAATTCATTATATTGCTGGGGCTTCAATTCAGGAGGCCAACTAGGTAATGGAAATTATGATAATTTCAATCTTCCAAATCCAGTCCCCCTCTCTGAAAATCAAATACCATCTATTATAGAGTCCGGATTTCATCATACTTGTTCAGTTTTAGATGATGGTAAGGTAATTTGCTGGGGGGATAATGCAAAAGGTCAACTTGGAGATGGAACTAATAATAATAGGATAATTGCAGATGAAGCTGATATTCCTATTGGTCGGTCAGCATTATCAATTTCAGTAGGGCAACGACATTCTTGTGCAATATTGGATGACGCAACTTTGTATTGCTGGGGATATAACTCTAATGGGCAATTAGGTAATGGAAATATTAATGATAACAATGCCCCTGAAAATATAGATCTCAATCATGGTTCAGGTTTCCAAACTCCTTGTGATCCAGGAACTTATCAGCCCTCTTCTGGTCAAACATCTTGTTCGCTAGCAGCCAAGGGTCATGATGCTCCAAATTCTTCTTCATTAGATCAATCACCTTGTAAGATTGGGCATTATTCTAATATTAGGGGTTTAGCAAATTGTGCAGAGGCTTCACTTGGTTATTATGTTGAAACTGTGATGGCAATTGATCAAATTGCATGTCCAGAATTAAAATCTACGATTCGAACAGCTTCGAACTCTCTTAATGACTGTATATTGGATACGGATGGAGATTCGATTGTAGATATCAATGATTTAGATGATGATGATGATGGAGTTCCAGATACAATTGATTTTGATCCATTAGATCCGAATATTTCTGCAGATACCGATAGTGACCAAATTCCAGATAATATAGATCCGGATGATGATAATGACGGAGTAAATGACACTTATACTTTACAAACTTTAGATTCAAATGGCAACATAGTCTATCAAGTAATAATTATGGATGCCTTTCCCTTAGATAGGACTGAGTGGAGTGACACCGATTCAGATGGTATTGGTGATAATACTGATCTTGATGATGATAATGATGGGCGAACAGATAACTTCGATACATTTTCTTCTAATAAATTTGAATGGTCTGATTATGACGGTGATCAATTAGGCGATAATTTCGATGCAGATGATGATGGTGATGGCGTATGTGATACTAATACTGGAACATCTTTTGTCGATTCATCAAATAATAATTATGGCGGAAATCACAACATTGGTAGTCTTAGCATTTTAACCTCATTGGGTGAAGAAGTTCCTTTAATGCATCCTTCTGTTTTAAACTATCTTCCAAGCTCATATCCACTAATTTACCCATCAGACTTTGTCAATTTATCTAATAGTCATCCAGTTTATATAATTACTTTAGAATACTGTAATTTGTTAGGAGATGAGTTCCCACTTGATCCTTTCGAATACATAGATACAGATGGAGATACACTAGGTAATAATTTAGATAAAGATGATGACAATGATGGCTATGAGGATTCTAATGATTCTTTTGAATTAGATCCAAATGAATGGAGTGATTTAGATGGAGATAATAAAGGAGATAACTTTGACCTTTTCGACAATGATCCATTGGAATGGATGGATTCTGATGGAGATTCTGTAGGGGATAATTCCGATGGTTGTATTTTTGAACCAGGATTAAACTCTTCATATGTTGACATTACCCATTTACTTGCAATTGGAAATATAATTGGATGTATACCTGATCCGAATCTAAATATCGTGGAAGAAGAAGAGTCAGAAATTCCTGAATTCTCATCAATTGACTTCTTGGATTTAGATAATGATGGAGAAATTAACCTATTGGATATTGATGATGATGGAGATAAAATTCCAGATGCTCAAGATTCTCATCCATATGATCCAACTAGACCATTTGATCAGGATGTATATTTATTAATTACATTAACATCGATTTTCTTAATATTCATGTTATTTAGATTGGTCAATTGGCAAAAAACTAAAATTGCTAAGTTCCGATCAAAGAGAATACATTTGAAATGACTTTAGTGGTGCAGGGGACAGGATTTGAACCTGCGAAGCACTACGCACTGGGACCTAAACCCAGCCCCTTTGACCACTCGGGTACCCCTGCTTATTTATGATGCGAGCGCTTTATGGTCAAGAATGCAACGTATGATGTTACTAATCCCAATAGTATGATAACAGGGATGGAATGTCGTGGTTTTACTGATATGGCTCGAATTGGTATAGTAGGTTTAGGTAATTGGGGCACTGCTCTTGCTAAGATATGGATAGATGATGGGCATAATGTATCCGGATGGACGGTTGAACATGAAGTATACCAGTCTTTAATGGAAGATAGTCTGAACAATAAGTATCTACCGGGTCATGATTTATCAGGTTTACAAGCAACAATGGAACTTTCGGATATTTTAGAAACTTGCGAATTAATCATAATGGCGTTACCTAGTTCAGTAATTATATCTGTCTTTGACGATATGATTCAATATCTACGCCCATCTCATGTAATAGTCGACTTGGCAAAGGGACTTGCCCCTGAGAAAGAAAAACATGGACTAATATCTGAAGTATTGGAGGAAAAATTAAGTGCGGCAGGAAAAAATAATCCTGTAGTAGTCATGACAGGCCCTACCATTGCGCCGGAAGTAGCAAGAGGAGTTTTGACAAATGCATTAGTGGCTTGTCATGACAGATCTGTTGCAGAAAGAGTGGCAGAAAGACTTTCAACTAGCTCATTGATATTGACTCCCGCTGTAGATCCAATAGGGGCAGAATTATGGGGGGCATACAAGAATACTGTCGCATTAGCCTGCGGATTAGTTGATGGTTTAAGGGATTCAATAGGCGGAGATAATCTCAAAGCTGCGTTAGTTCTTGCTGGATATAGCGAAGGAATATTACTACTTGGAAAGATGGGTGCAAAGGAAAATACTGCTTTTGGTCCTGCTGGGATTGGTGACTTATATGTTACAGCCACAAGCCCAAGAAGCCGTAACAGAACATTGGGTGAAAAACTTGGTTCAGGAATGAGCCTTGATGAGGCATTAAATGATATGTTCATGGTTGCAGAAGGCGTAAGGGCTACTAAATCGTTTTTAGATCAAGCATTAAAATTACAACTCCATACTCCCTTTTTATCTTCATTATGGGCATTACTTGAAGGAGAAATAGAAGTGGAAGACGCCGTAAGAAAAATGGTAGAATCATATAGGAGCTAAAATTATGCCTTCTATGGATTTAACTGATTTTGAAGCTAGGATGTTGAAATGGATTGCATCTTCAGATTTTACTGAAGTACCATGGTCAACTAAACGCGCAGCTGAAGCATTCAAAGTCGATGAAAAAGACGTTTATGAGGCATTGGCAGCATTAACTTACAAGGTTAAAGATAATATCCAGATTTCATATAAGGACGGCTCAATAAGAATTATAGCTGATGATATTTAAATATCTTTTATTTATTTCTTACTATTTGGCGATCCAAAAACTCCCCACCATGACGGTTTTGATAAATCTCCCTCCTCATTAAATAACGATCTTGCTGATATTGAAATAAAGTCTATTACTAGCACTACAATGAAAATAATTAATAAATAAGAAATTACTTTATCGTATTGTAGAAATTTTAAATATAGATTGATGTAATATCCAATACCGCCTGCTCCAACTATTCCTATTACTGTGCCATGTCTGACATTATATTCAAACATAAAAATTGTTTGTGATATCAAGCTATTGGCCATTTCAGGTATTACAACTCCTATTGCAATTTCAAATTTTGATAGCCCCATTGACCTTGCAGTCTCCAAAGGAATGTTACTCATCCCCTCTATTGCTTCATATTGTAATTTACCCAAGTATCCAACAGTGTATATTGTCATAGCCAATACTCCTGCAAAAGGCCCAAATCCAACTAAAATAACAAAAAATATTGCCCATATTATGCTTGGTAAACTTCTAGCACCTGCCAATATGAATCTAATAAAATATGAGGCACCCTTTGAATTAAGGTTACGTGCTGCAACCATAGATAATGGTAATGATATCATTGATCCCAATATTGTGGCGACAAATGCTATTTTTATCGTTTCAATCATGCCAATCCATGCTGTTGAACACGTAAAATCAAATAATGGATATACAGTGCAAACCGGATATGCTTGAGGTTTAATGACACTCCAGTCTGGTGGCCATAATGATTCATTGAAGAATGTAATTAAGTTCCCTAAGCTACCTGACAGCCTTCCCCAATGATTTACCATTCCGTCCAATAACCAGAATGTGAAAATTATGGTGACAACGAATAAGAGTAAAATCTTATTCTTAATGGTAATCATACTTTGATCTCCATTGCAGTGATTTCTCTGATAAATGGATTAATTCTTCCGTCATCAATAACCAATAGTCTATCTGCCATTGATCTAGCTCTTGCTATGTCATGTTCAACTACAATCAAAGCAGCTCCGCTTTTACGAACATACTCTAATACTTCTTTTATGACCATCTCCATGGTTTCTTCATCTAGTTCACTCAAAAACTCATCTGCTAGTATTAATTTTGGCTCCTGTGCCAAAGTCCTTGCAGTTGCTACTCTTCTTTGTTGCCCTCCTGATAATTTTCTAACTGGCTGTAATATTTTATCGGTTAATCCCATTCTTTCAATGGCCAGATACGCTTTCTTCTTTACTTCTGAAGAATGGAAAATTGTTGAACTTCCAGCATTGGCTCCCAACATGACATTATGCATTATACTAGCATGCCTCACTAATCCAAGTCTCTGAGGGACATAACCTAATCTTCCTCTTTTAGGCTTTTGAGGTAATAAATCACCGCATACTTCCACATTGCCCTCTAATGGTGAGACAATTCCTGCTATAGTTCTGAGCAAAGTAGTTTTCCCAACTCCCGATGGTCCAGTTATTGCAACAACTTCTCCGGGCCAAATTTCTAAGTTTGGAATTTTACATAGTAGGTTTTTGGAATTATATCCAATTAAAACATCATTTAGACGAACTAAAGGAATTTCTTCAACTCTATTTGCCGATATTCAAACCACTTCCCAATACTTTGTCTAAAGTTTAGGGGGTCCTAAACTCTTATTTGGTATTGCCGGGAAACTAAATTCATTATTAAAAATCTAATATCTCATTATATTTGTAATAGTTGCTGATGATATTCTATAATTTTAGGTATATTAGTAATAATCTCAGAATATTCACCTAAGTGATCCTGGGAATTAATTGTAATTATTCCAGATGAATCTAAGACATTAAGTAAAATTTCAGATCCGCAATTATTCTTTGGCGATTCTTCATCTATCACATGAACGGAAATATCATAACATCCAGTATATGTATTTCCCATGACTGAATAATTTTCAACATACATCTTATAATTCATCATTTTTAATCTTCCATTGTCGGGATTTTTAGGGCGCCCTAAATCTGCAGACCATAGGTCCATTTATGAAATTTAGGGCTCCCTAAATCACTGATAATTATATTTTAAAAAGAAAACTATTATGCGATATAATAATCACTCAACAGTTCTTCCTTGGCATAATGGTGCTTAGAAATTCATTTCCAAAACTAATCCCGGCGATGATATTTATTATTATAATATTATCAATTATGCCCTTAAATGGTAATAATTACTCACTAATGGAAGTAGATGAAAGAATGGACCAGTTGGATGGTGATGGTACTATCGAAGAGCGTTGTAGTAGTATAACATTTGAAGATATTTTTGAGTATACTCATGCAAATTTTAATTTTCAGATTGATGAAGATTTGAATGCAGCCGAAGTCTCTGCAAGTGCATGGATAAATTGGTCTATGGCAGATACAGTTAGAGAACGTTTAGACTCCTTTTTAGCAGGAATATTGCCTTCTGGTGGCGATGGTTGGCTTTCAACTGATGAACGAGACGCAGTTCTTGGTATAGCTTCAGATTGTATCGAACACACATTAACAAGAATTGGGATACGTGAAGGACCTCCTCATAGAGGAGGAGTTGGTGTTGATTGGAAAAATACTACTTGGGAAAGTGGAAGTATAAATGTTGATGAAATTAATGGCATACCTCTCAGGCACTCAGAAGGAAGGGCATGCGAGTCTTGGCAACCCGGTAATCAGTGTTATGAAGTCCCCGTTAATCCTTCTGAGGACAGGGATTGCGATACCGATATTGATAATTCTCTTCTAAAGGATGAATGTCAATTTTTACTATATCTCAATGCAACAATGTTATTACCTGGTCTTTCCGAATTAAATTCATTTACTCTTGTTTTAAATGCTTCAAATATGAGTAATGCAGATTTAAAGTTTAATTTCCCCAGTAATGATGACTTGAGGATAGATATGTGGGAAGAGTGTGAGGGCAGATATATTGGTCAATCCCAAGCTGTAGATGGAGATCAACAATCGCCATTAAGAGGTAGTTGCGTGGGAGATTCATCAACTAATTTCTCAGTAATTAAAAATATTCAAGGATATACAAATTATTCTATTTTTTTAGATTCACAGTCTAATAATTGGCCTGAAGGTGAAGACATTTTTGCCGACTTTACTACTTCTCCAATCCCAGTTGACAACTCTCCCTTATGGACTGAAAATGCGCCCAAAAATAACTCTTGGATTCCAAGCCAATTTACTGGAGAAATAATGTGGGCAAGTTGGAGTGACTTATCTTCTTGGTTCGACGATGAAAAAGGAGCTTCTAATTTAGATATTATTTGTAGAGGGGCAAACTCATCTTCAGTATTTCAGAAATCAGATCGTTCTTATTGGGCAAATTTAGACAATCTTTTGATTATATCTTGTGAAGCAATCGACTCTATGGGGCAATCTACTGGAAATAGGACTTGGTATTTAGGAAATCCTTTAATAATTACAACATCTAATAAAATTCTACAAAATCCACATATTATTTCTCTTGAAGCATCTGAAGAATGGCCCCCATTATCTGTTTCAGTAATGCTATCGCAAGGAGGGCAAGAAGCCTTCTCAACAGTAGTTGTGGATTCGTTAACTGAAATTAGTTTAATCTCAACAAGTATGATACCAGGGCCAGTGTATGTAAAAATAATTATTGAAGGTGAAAATATTTATCCAATAGAAAATATTTATGACTTAGGGATAGTAAAAGAAAGCGCACCTCCTCAGATTTCTATTAGTCAATCATATTGGATAGATAATATGTGGTCGGCTAATGGTCAATTTAGTGATCCTGATGGAGAAGACGTAACATTCATATTTTTTGTCAATAATGAAGTAACAGGGGCATTATTTTTAACGGGAAATACTTGGCAAACTCCTGAATTAAACTTTGAATTATGGCCCGAGGGAGAGCATGAA
>Ga0233444_10005159_pt1 | contig 12171 bp, 21 predicted proteins | sample SI_124_October20_6_FD_182792 | JGI IMG/M metagenome (GOLD analysis project Ga0233444, IMG submission 182792) | Seawater microbial communities from Saanich Inlet, British Columbia, Canada - SI_124_October2016_10_MG | ecosystem: Environmental > Aquatic > Marine > Inlet | place: Canada: British...
CTACTACTACTGTATTACTACCGCCTCAAACTCTTGCCTTACCGCTACTATAGTGTTAGTACTAGTGTAAGTCAGGGTCTCTACCCATACCCCGTACTGTAGCGTGTTCACGCTCTACTACTACGTAATCTGTAGCGTTGTGGCCCTGTTCTGCTAGTATTCCTATAACAGTGTATGCTTCTGCTTCACTGCCTAGTCCGCTCTCTACGATGCTATTAGTAGCATCAACTATGTCATATGTATATCTCATCACAGAGTATTTACTAGTGTGTGCCGCACTCGTAATACGCTACTATATTCCTAAATGATCCTCATAGTAATCATCGTCATCATTGTTAGTCTTAACGGGCTTGTCTAGTTCCCAGTCCCTAACATATTCAGTTATGCTAGAGCTAACGTATGCTATTGCTCCGAAGCCAGTTAAAAGGATTAGCCGGCCAGCGTACAGTGTATAGTAAGTGAATAGTTTGATATAGTACATATATAGTTCTCCTGCCAAATCAAGCGTACCGCTTGCTGCTTCGCAGCTCTAAGGTCTATCGCGACCGCTTTGCGGCTTTAGGGGCTGTTCTTGATCCCACATGTACAGCATTATGATGGGTACTACATACACAGCACACATTGTTAGAAACACTTGCAGTAATGGGTTCATCTTGTTCTTTTTAACCTTTCGTTACAGCATCTATCACAATCTGTGCAACTAGTATACCTATGGCTATTAATAATTCTGTCATGTGTACATTATAACATACGCACAGTGTATGTCAATAGTGAGTTTAGCCAAAACAGTTTTGTGTAAATATGTATATGACACAAGACGTACCACAGTTTATACGAGATGCAATGGACGCTGCCAGTCAGCATGCAGAGGAAACAGTAGATTGGCCCTCATACTTTGAAAGAATAATAGACGTATGTCCTTGGGCCAAAGCATACTATCTTGCAGGTAAGATAGACTTTGGTGAATGGCAAGGACCTGAAAGTGTACCACCACTAGGTGACTATGTAGCACGTATATGGACACATACAGATCCCGCATTTACTCCTACAGACAAGTATCTACAGCAGTTGGGTGACAAACAGAATGCAAGCAGAGAGGGTGAAGAATGGTTATGGAGTAACCCTGTAATGGGTAACAGCACTCCGGTGCCTATACTTATACAGCAGTGTGAAACTACACTGGCCCGTGCAAGAGCCACTCGCAAATAAATACTAGTATAGTAACAGATAGGAGAACATCTTGACTTATGACGAAACAGTTAGCGTTGAAGAACTATTTGAAGAAGAACTACAGGCACTGGAAGCACAGTACACACGTCTAAGTGAAAGCACAGAGCTGGGCAGTCAAAAAGCAGCAGAAAGTCTACTGCATGTTATTGCATACTTTAGGGTACGACTGGGCTACGAAGGTGATGACTTTGAAACTGTGTATGGCAGTTATCCAGACAGAACCATCCACTAACCAGTGATTTCGCATACGCAATCTGCTAAATATATATACGTTCATCCTATACTGTTAGGACGGAAGTAGACGTAAGTCGAAGGAACGCACCTAACTTTAAAAAGGAGGGTGTTATGAACAGATTCGATTATCTACATAAAACATACCGATTGGCACAAGAAAGAGCTCGCAAAGAGCGCATCTTAATGATGACTCGCAGTGAGCCTAATCGTAATGCTAACGGTACTAGTGGATATGCTGTGAAGAATGGCACAAACCAAGGTATGGTTTTAGCACATCGCACAGTTCGTTCTACAAACAATTGGTAGCAAAACCTGGGGGTCTATTCGTAGGCCCCCAACATAAACATGAAACATAAAAAACAAAAACATCCAGCACAATCTCCTTGGGAAATACGCAAGCAGATTATTGAACAACTAAAGAGAGAACGAGATCCTGTTGAGCAAGAGAGTCTCAAGCAGAGGCTGCATCACTACAACACAGTTTGCTCTAAGAATTAAGTCGAGATTTAAGGTTAGCACGCAGCAGATCATTGGTTGCGTCTACTAGTTCTTGTGTTGTGAATCTACCCTGTCTTGTGTCTGTCATGTCCTTGACTGGTTGTTCTACTAAATCAAACTCTCTATCAAGATACTTGAACTGTTTCTTGATGGGTTGATACTGCGCTAGCCAATCAAATACTATTTGTGGGTCAAGGTCTCCGCAGGTGTACACATCCAGTTGTATAACAGCAGGGTCTGATTCGTCCCATGTGTGCATAACAACATGGCTGGTTTCTATTACTGTTGCGACTGTTAGCCCTCTATTACCCTCTAGGTGTACATATTTTGCATATGGCCCTAGCAGTATTTTCATACCCAATCCATCAATCAGATTGCTCACTTGTTCACTTGCAAGGGTTTCATCACTAGGCGGACGAAGTACTTCCGCTCTTACTATTAGGTGCTTATGTTTCAATAGAGACATCCTAAATTATGCTGCGGGTATTTATAAATACTTTAGTGGAGGTACAGCAATGTTTGAAATACAACAACAATTTCGTTCACACATACACAGTCACAGTGAACTGACAGGGTTCACTATTCCGGAACTGTTAGAGGATTACTTGGTAGTGCTTCTGTCAAGTAGACTTAGAGAAACTGAGATCATTCCGGAACCATCCTTTGGCGAACGCTACATGCAACTACAAGAACTTAACCGTGCTAGTCTATATCAAGAATATGCTGACCAATGTTTGTTCTTTGTGTCCTTGTTGCCTGAGTATGGCAAGAAGAGAGGATTAGATATAAACTACTACGCTTCGTTAGGCATATCAAGTTACTACAGTGTCGGTGATGCTATTAGTGACGAACGCTTTATACAACTAGGCAATTGGTTCTATTACTTGCAGAAATTCCTTAACAGTGCCATACATCCTAGGACTCGTTTAGAACTGTTTGACTTCATGGATAAGGATAAATACTTGTAAGATGAGAGAAGTATTAGAAGCATTATCACTAGTAACAGATAAACCCTGGGCTAGTACTAGAGCAAAGATGGCACTAGACATTTCAGATCAGTTTGCAGGTGGCGGACTTGATGAATGGGAATATCAAGAGATAATGTTAAGACTAATAGACGATTCGAAACTAGACAAAGAGGCGGATGACTTGGAAACTAAATCATTATTGATATCAGCAGTACACCAAGTATCAGGATATATTTAAATGAAGATTGCAGAAGTAATAGACACACACTACGTTCAAGAAGAACCAGCAAGTAGAGCATTGTGTACATCAGGAAAGCCTGATAGTGCATTAGGTGCGTCACAACTTGCGTCATGCAAGAGTCAAGGATACAGAGCAAGAGACGGTGGCAAAAGTCACAAAGTAGGCTCTGATAGAGGAAAAGTCCGCGGTAAGAAGATCAAAGGAAAAAAATACGGCGGCCCATTACCAGATTGGAGTTAAGGTGAAGCCCGGAACCGGATCATTACTAATTGCACCTCCGGCAATGACTGATAAAAGATTTGCCAAGACTGTTATGTTAATTACACATAACAACAGCGCAGGAGCATTTGCAGTTTGTCTAAACAGACCTACAAAACACACAGCCAAAAAACTATCAGACGAACTTGAATTAGATATCGAATTACCATTTCAAATGTATTGGGGAGGCCCAGTACAGCAGAGCAGCATATGGATGGTTCACGATAACAGTTGGCACAACGATCATAGTTTATTTGTAAACGGTCAGTGGAATATTACCAGTCACGAAAGCATGTTCTATCATATGGCAGACGGAGATGCACCTAGTGACTTTAGATTGGCTTATGGATTTTGCAGTTGGATGCCAGGACAGTTAGACATGGAACTAAACGCCCAAGGACCTTTTACTAAAAGAAGCAGTTGGCTATATGCAAATGATGTTGACCCGCAATGGGTATGGGATTGTCCAGTAGATCAACTATGGGATAAATCCTGCGAGCTATCAGCAAGCAGTGCTATCAACACTTGGTTATAGCAGTCAATCATAATACACAGCCTCTAATTTAATAGGATTGCTACCTGTTGCATGACCTGCAACTTTGGTAGAACAATCTCCACCTATGCCTTTTAGTAATGCTCTTTCTAATTTTGCCTGTTCATATGTAAGTTTATGATTTGCTTTGCTAACAATTTCGTTTGTCTTTACATCATCTTTGCGTGTTTGTAATGCAATAATACCTTGCCCAACTGCTGGGACAATAGGTAACCTAATGTAATCTCTTTTAATTTGTAATGCATCTAGTCCTGCTTCTGCAAGTACAATAGCATCATATTCTCCTGCATCTAGTTTAGCAAGTCTAGTATCTATATTACCTCTAATAGGTTTAATCTGTATATTTTGATTAGCATATAGTTCTTCTAGTTGTGCTTTACGCCTAGGACTGCTAGTACCTAATGTAAAGCCATCAAACACACTACCTATAAGAACATCATGCGGTCTATTACGTTCTAACACTGCACATATATGTAAGTCAGGGTGTTCTACATCTCCGGGCATATCTTTTAAACTATGAACAGCAACATCAATAATATCTTGTGCAAGTGCAGATTCAATAGCATTGCAGAACACACCCTTGCCGCCTATCTCATGTATTGGAGTATCAGGATTGAGATCACCATCTGTTTTAATTATTTCTATCTTAGTATCACAAGAAAGCTCATTGCACACACGTTCTGCATATGCTAATGCTAGTTTACTTCCCCTAACACCAATTCTTAAAATCACTCGTTGATCTCTTTAATTTTAAGTTGATAATCATACATACTGTTATGTCCATTAAATTTTATAAGACAGTCTGTTATGGTATAGTTCTTCCATTGTACTGTTTGACCTGATGGGTATGTAACTTCATAAGTTCTTTGAACTGGTTTATTCATTACTGTCAACATACTCAACATCATCTATATCCCAGATGCTATCGAAGTCAACTCTAAATGTTTTACGACACTTGGTATCATACAGTTCTACAAGTTTATTGTCATTGTCACGTATTTGTATAACACCAAATCCTTCATACTCTCCTGGGCCTGCCAGTGGTGTGTCTGATAGCCCTGGCGGGCGACCGGAGGTGTCTAACATTGTAGTTACTTTAAACTTACAACCATAACTTTTTCCTGTTTCAATATCTTCAATTTTATACATTACTTTTTCCTCATTTACGCCAAGCCCAACATTTATCATATGTTGCTAATGGGCCAGTTACATTGTTCTTATGGCGATGCTCATGGACAATCATTTGAATGATTGCTATGTTATAATCGTGGCCCATAAACAATCCGCCCTGCTTTACTTTAGGATACCATACATCTAACTCTTTCTCTGCTTGTTCTTTACTATAATAGGTATCAATAAAGATAAAGTCTAGGCTTTCATTATCAAACTTCTCTGCTGCCTCGGTACTGTCCATTTCTAGTACTTCAGCCTTGTGGTTATTTGCACAGTATTTGATAGCGTGGTAAGCCATAAACTTGCTGTATTCAATTTCTCTATCAGTGCTGGCTCCGTTAGGTAAGCCGTCATACGGATCTTTAATGTAATCTACATAAGGTTGCCAACTATCTATACCATACAGTTTTTTGATGTTGGGTACACATTGTAACAAAGTGCAGAAGCTCTCGGCACGATAGATACCAAGTTCAACACCAACAAGATCATTGCCTTGTATTGCAATAGTGTTTACAAGGCTTTTCATATCACATTGAATATTAGCAAAGTCTATTAACTTACTATCCATATTAGATTTTCTCACCTGCTATAAAGCCTCTGAATCTTAAGAACCTTGGAAAACGTAAACTGTATGTTCCGTCCTGGTTCTGTGTAACAGCATCAGCTCTTACTTCTACAACTTGACCTGTGATATTAGCACGACCAGTCCAAAACTCGTCACGATTAGCATCACTAAAGCCACTACCGACATTAACATTAATTTTCTTTCCGTCATCAGTACCTTCACAAACGAATGCACCAAGTTTTCCTTCGTTTCGTCCTGTTCCTTCTTCAACATCTTTAACCTCCAATGAAACCTCAATAAACGGTTTCATCTTAAGCCACGCAGTCGATCTCTTACATTGATACACACTATCAATATCCTTAATCATAATACCTTCGTAGCCTTCTTCAACCATCTTCTTATTATAGTCTTTGAACTCAACTTCACCGACCATAGTATCTAGATCCACTTCTGTTTGTGGAACAATATCAATACATTTTGTATCAGCAAATATATTCTTAAACGTTTCAAGCATCTTGCTTCTACGTCTTTGTCCTTGTATGCTTTCACCCTTCTTCCATTCTACTAATGGAATAATATCAAACAGGGCAAGTTTAGCATCTTGTGCTTTTACATCGCTCTTTCTGTGTACTTGTTTCATAAGGTCTTGGAAACTATCACTTACTACTTCACCGTCTAGTACATACGAACGACCAATCTCATCCATATAGTATTCTAATGCTTCTGTAATATGTGAAAAGTTATCCAGGATCTTACCGTTCCTAGTGTATTGTGTAACGACTCTACTTTCATAGTCCACTACTGTAATGCATCTGACGCCGTCTAGTTTCGGCTCCAGTAACTTCTTTCCTTTTACCTTTTTCTCATGGTTGGCACTATCGTGGGCTAACATACACTCAAACACAGGAACTTTATACTTTTCCAGTTTAAGTTTCTTAGCAACTTTATTAACTGTCTTTTCACTGACGCCACAACGTAGATCCTTTATAAGGATACGTCTATACCAGCCATTCCATTGTTCTACTGTTGCAACATTCATTGCAAGTTCAATAGCATCTTTGGCTGCATGTCCAGTGAGTTTTCTAGTATACAACGCATTTGCAAGTTCTGTAAATGGTTGCCAAGCAAGTCCTTGTCCACGCTGAGGAGTTTCAACACGCTCTGGTACTTGTTTTACACCAAACGTATGTAACTTATCTAGTGTCCATGCAAGACCTTCAAAGAACTCGTCTAGTCCTTCCTGCATTGCGTCTTCAATAACTTGCTCTTTTACTAGTCGACTGTTGTCGGCTTCTAGTTTTTTAATAATGTCTTGCGGTTGAGTTCTCATTATGCTGCCTCCACGATATCCATTGCCCATTGGTCCCACGGTTCTGTTTCCGTAGCCTTGAGCAAATTAAATTTTACTGTGTATTTTATATCCAAAACGTCCTCTAACATAGCATCTTTTATAATTGTAAGATGTGCCTTATCGTTAGTATCTATCCATAGTGTGCCGTGCTGCCAGTACATATTGGGAGCAACTGCATTCATTTCACGGAATTGACGATTGATTCTATCGAGTGATCTAGTTTCTAATGCCATAGTTTTTGCCTTTCTGTTTGCCTAATTATTAAGTATATTATAACAAATTATTCACTGTTTGTCAACCTTTTTATTACAGAATCTATACTGTATATGTTGATATCTGTATCAGCCTCGTACACATGAAAATGATAATCTTCTATAGTTTCTTTTATTTTGGATAGAATTACATCTTCTGGCTCTGCAATCCATTCCGAAAATCCTCTACCTTCAAGCATTATTGCATATCCAAATGTATCTTTTAGTACGCTTTCTAACTTGCTAATTGGATTGGGCTTACCATACCATAAATGATTGAATGTTGCTATATTACTGTTCGCACTATAACTATTTTGATACACGCCTAATCTTGTTTTAGCATGATCGAATCCAGTGATACCAATTTTACAATCACCACTACCTAGAGGGTCTTTCATTAAGTATAAGAATTTCATGCTACCACCTACACTGTGCTGTTGGAAGTGTAATACGTCCAACTGTACTATTATATAAGTTTACGATAGAATCATACACACGCCATTGATCATGGTCTCTTGGATTAGTAAACCCTTTGGTGTGCAGAGCATTCTCATAGTTGTCCTTGAGTCCTTTTTGTACTGACTCTGGGTCTCCCCATAGTTTGATAAACAGTTTGCCTAGTTCATCATCAAAGGCAGCATCAATTGTAAAGCCTTCAACTTCAGCCATCTTGTATAATAATGCCATAGGCCTCCATATCTCTAATTCAGCCGCAGCCTTTGTCCAATGTGTGTTATGGAATTGTAATGCACGTTTAAAATATTTGCCTTTGACTCCGTAGTCGTCTGACATTTCAAAGATAGTTTGTCCACTTTTAATCTGACTGAATGCATTCGGAGTGTTAGCATTACGTTTAGGACTGAATCCTGTAGCAGTAAGAACGTTATTCATTTGTACAGTTGCACTGTCTTTTGTTTCAAGTAGGATCATAAACTCATCATAAGCATGTAGTTTACGTTTGTTACGACTGTTAATACGTATCATGTTTTGTCCTGCTAACCAAACAGCATACTCTACTTTGTCAGTAAACCCTGCTTCGGTTACAGTTTCAGCAGTAATCATGTTTGTATCGATATACCACATAGGGTATGTAGTATACTTTTGTCTAAACATTTCTTGTGATGTATGGTGTCCGTCCCACTGCATGTACATACCATCTATTAGTATAGCAGTTGGCAACAACACCGCAGTATGTTCGTAGTCTTGTTCAATTTTATATAAATGGTTAGGTGCAACATCTCGTTGGAACCTAGGCCACAAATACATATCTTCCCAATCAACCCAACCAAACTTTACAATACCTTCTTTAGGATCGTATGGGTCTTGGACTTCAGGCTTCTTGTCAGGACCAAGCACAACATCAATTGCTTCTGCAATATCATTAAGTGGTATAATACCACGAGGGTAGTTGTCAGACATAGTACGCAAATCAATTGCGTCATCTTTCATTTCGAATGGAATTTTAAATTTTGCCAGGTACTTGTTAATTTCTGTCTGGCGATTATAAGGTGTAAGTTTTTGCTTTAATGGGTTTGCCATTTTACTTCTCCAATTGTGTGCCTGTGTAACAAATTACTAGGGCATCAGTTATGCACGACTGCTTGACGAATCAATGGGTCAATGCTTCATTGTCCTTACAGTATATACTCACATTATATTAGTGTCAACTGTTTTTTTGATAAAATATAACTGTAAAAGGATTTATTAGTTCAAAATAAGAATTGACAATTGTATAATAATAAATTATAATAGCATTATGATTAACGAAAAGGAACAAACAAATATGGCACTAGTACCAATGGTAGTTGAAACTACTCAAAAAGGCGAAAGAGCTTTTGACATTTATAGTAGACTACTGAAAGAAAGAATTATTATGCTGAATGGTCCAGTTGAAGATCATATGGCTAACCTTATTGTAGCACAGTTATTGTTTTTAGAAAGCGAAAATCCTAATAAACAAATTAGTTTATTCATTAACAGCCCAGGCGGAGTTGTTACAGCAGGCATGTGCATCTACGATACAATGCAATTTATTAAACCTGAAGTTGCAACATTTGTTATGGGACAAGCATGTTCTATGGGATCTTTGTTAGCTCAAGCAGGTGCACCAGGAAAGAGATTTATGTTACCTAATGCTAGACACATGATACATCAACCTAGTGGCGGAGCAAGAGGACAAGCAACTGACATGCAAATTCAAGTAGAAGAAATTCTTAAAATGAAAAAAGAACTTACTGCTATCTATGAAAAGCATAATAGCAAAGGTAAAACGTTTGATGAACTTGCTGCAGACATGGAGCGTGATAAATTTATGAGTGCAGGGGAAGCACTTGAGTACGGACTTATTGACGAGATAAAAGAAAAGAGAACATGATGAATATATCACCTACAGGACATGCAGTTAAAGATTGGGGTTACGAAATAGTATGGGCATCAAACCAATTTTACTGCGGAAAGATATTAGTATTTGAAAAAGCAGGTGCAGAGACAACTGTTGTTATTCATAAAGACAGAAAGAAAAGTTGGTTTATAAATGCTGGAAGGTTTCAAATAATTTTTACAGATATTAAAACTGGCAAATCTACTGCTGCAATATTAGAAGAAGGTAAAACAGTTGACATTGCTGAAATGAGTCCACACACTGTTAAGTCACTACAAGCAAATTCTATTATATTTGAATCAGGAACTCCTGACAACCTAGATGATATATTTAGGCTTACTCCTGATGATGCGCAAACGTCTTCTGAAGAGCTAAAATAAGATCCTCAATCATTCCATCATCATGATAAGGTGTAGGAGCAAATCTTAATCGCTCTGTACCTTCTGCAACTGTAGGATAGTTAATTGGCTGAACATAGATACTATGTTCGTTTAATAATGTATCACTCATTGCTTTACACTTCTTAGCATTACCAACAAGCACAGGAACAATATGTGTTGTGCTACATTCCATAACTTCTATACCATTCTTCTGTAAACGATGTTTAAGTTTCCTAGCACGTTCTTGGTGCTTTACTCTTATTTCATTATGATCTTTCAAATATTTTACAGCAGCCAATGCACCCGCACAAGTAACAGGACTACTTGAAGTAGTAAAGATAAAGCCGGACGAGACTGAACGTATAGCATCGATAACTTCTGCATCAGCAGCAATGTATCCGCCTTGGGTTCCAAAGGCCTTTCCAAGTGTGCCATTGATTATATCAATACGGTTTTGTAACCCTAATTTCTCTGTCCAGCCTCCTCCGTGCTCCCCATAAAGTCCAACAGCGTGGACTTCGTCAATATATGTGATTGCTCTATACTTGTCTGCAATGTCACATATCTGTTTCATTGGTGATATATCACCATCCATTGAGTAAACTGATTCAAATACTATGCAAGGTGTCTGCCCTGCAAGTACAGCACTTGCACATAATTCATCTAGTTGTTCTAGATCGTTGTGTTGATAAATTATTTTAGGTGCTCTACTGTTTCTTATGCCTTCAATCATACTAGCATGATTGTTACTATCACTAATGTAAACAAGATTTGGTATAATCTTAGGTAATGCAATAAGGCTCCATTCGTTAGCAACGTAGGCGCTTGTGAATAATAATGCTTTGGCTTTGTTGTGTAGTGTTGCTAGTTCGTGTTCAAGAGCTACGTGATAATGACTCGTGCCACCAATATTTCTTGTGCCGCCGCTGCCTGATCCTGTTTGGTCTAAGGCTGTATGCATAGCATCTATAACAACTTTATGTTGACCCATGCCTAAGTAATCATTACTGCACCAGTTAACTATCTTTTTAATATTGTAAGGACCATACCAGATGGCGCTAGGAAAATCTCCGCGTTCACGAATAATGTCGTTAAAAACACGATACTTACCGCTATCCTTTAGGCTTTTTAGTAGGTCGTTTATCGGTTTTTTGTCTATCATTTGAAATATCTTCTTTAGTATGTAAATATGTTGGATGTCCGTATGCGTTAGTAAATTGATATATTCCTAATCTTGCAAGTTCTTCCTCGCATTCACCGTAACTTTTCCACCACTTTTTTATTGCTTTAAGCATATATGTATTTAACATAAATAGTAATATAGGAACAGAAACAATGGCAGCAAATGAAACAGAAAGAACCGCTATAGAGTTTAGCGAAGATGGCAAGGTAGAAACTATCACAGTTGATCCTGCTACTATGGGCGATTTACAGGCAGGCATACAATTTATCTATAATATGCGAGAACATATGGTAGATGTAGGAGTAGCAACAGTATATTTGTTTGTATGTTATGCTGCTTACCTATTATTAAAGAAATATATAAAATAAGGGAACACGATGGCAGCCAACGGTATATCAACACAAGCACTAAAGAAGACTAGACAAGATCAGAAACTTGTACTTGCCAATGCTGATAGAACAGCACGTAATGTAGTAGAATCAGGGCGTTACACAGACGTTACAGCAGATGCTACTCAACTCCCTACTAGATATCACGCTTCAGACAACAACGGAGCATTAACTGATAACGCTAACACAGGTGGCTTAAAAGAGGGCCGTCCTTACGCTTCTTAATCCGTAATTTAATAAATACGTACATAATTAACAAGGAGTATATGTGGCTTTTCTAGTACATAATCTACCACCCGTTGAAGTGTATGTAAAGAAAGAATATCTTTATGACCATCAGAAGGGACATGGAGAACTTACTCCTGGTATGTGGATAAGTGTTAGAAGCATACAAGGCAAAGCATTATACTTTGAAACACTGCTTCTTGAATACGGCGCACTATACGACAAACTTCCTATATCAGCATTTGTATGGAAAGAAGATTATGATAAAGATAATCAACTACCATTAGATACA
>Ga0233444_10005163_pt1 | contig 12168 bp, 9 predicted proteins | sample SI_124_October20_6_FD_182792 | JGI IMG/M metagenome (GOLD analysis project Ga0233444, IMG submission 182792) | Seawater microbial communities from Saanich Inlet, British Columbia, Canada - SI_124_October2016_10_MG | ecosystem: Environmental > Aquatic > Marine > Inlet | place: Canada: British...
CGGATAAAGAGCCTTCAGCGGATAAAGAGCCTTCAGCGGATAAAGAGCCTTCAGCGGATAAAGAGCCTTCAGCGGATAAAGAGCCTTCAGCGGATAAAGAGCCTTCAGCGGATAAAGAGCCTTCAGCGGATAAAGAGCCTTCAGCGGATAAAGAGCCTTCAGCCTATATGGCGCCATCAGCAATTCAACCATCCCAAGCGCGTCAAGCGCTCTCAGAAATTAGAGCGCCTTCACACTGGGCTCATGTAGCTCGAATGCCAACCCGGTCGATGCCTGTACGCCTGTCTGCAGCATCGATGAAAGCGTTGGCTGCTGCAACGCGCCAACACAGTTGAGAATGCCGGCTATGGCGTAGTTTCGTTGTCGATTTCGGGTTGTGCGTCCGCTCGCCATGCTCGGTATTTTTCCAGCTCATTGCTCAACTGCCGAAAAACAAAGGTGATCACAGTGACATCGTCAAGGTAGCCGAGTCCAAGAATAAAGTCTGGAATGCTGTCTATAGGAAGCAGGAAATACAAAATGGCAGCGACCACCATGACCGGGGTTTTCACGTCGATGGTTTGATAGTTGCCACGCAACATATCTTGACTGAATTCGATGAGTTCTGTCAGCTGGCTTTTAATCCCCTGCAGTTGGCCCGAATCGGTCTGACCCAATTTTTTTCGCGCATTCACGAGCTTTTCGCGCAGCCGGTTTGGTTGTTTGAGGAGGGCCTCAGCGGTTCGCGTTAGGCGCTGTAGACGCTTTTTGGATCGATGGTCAGACATGTCGTGTCAAGGGCGCGCGACGCGCGCGATACTTGCGCGTTGACCTTGTCGGTCAAACCAGTCGGTAAGGTGTGTGAGATCCGCATCGGGTTTTAACGCTACCATGCGTGAGGCAAAGTCTACGGCAACCCAAAGTGAGATATCGGCCATTGAAAAATCGGTCCCAGCTACAAAGTCAGATGCTGACAACTCATCGTTGAACCGCTTATAAACGTGACGAACCGCTTTTTCTGCCTGCGTTAAGGCCATTGGGTTTTGCTCGAAACGACCCATTTTTCCAACAATGGGGCCATTGACCCAAGCAATCCCAATTTGCACCCAAAGGTTCAGTTCGACATGCCGATTGCGCATTTCAATCAGACCAATGTCGAAGGCGGTTTCGCCAAATAAACTCGGCTTTGGATGACAGGCCTCAAGGTAGCGGCAAATGGCTGTGGATTCATTAAGGTGCTGGCCATTATCTGTTTCTAAAACAGGTATTTTTCCGAGCAGATTCTTCTGCAGGAACGTTTGTGATCGTTGTTCGCCTTTAGCAATATTGACGTTGACGAATTCGTAGTCTATGGCTTTCTCTGCCAAAAAGATCTCTACCTTTCGCGGATTGGGTGCGCCTGGGTAACCGTATAATTTCACTGCGGTGGTCCGTTATTTGGGTTAAGGCATCATAAGGGATTCAGGCGATCATCGGGTAGACCGCTGTATCGAGATTACGCTGCTTTTTTTGTGCTGCGTCGTGATAGCATGCCGCGCATGAATACGGTCATCAATCTACAAAACATCTCGGTCGCCTATGGCAGTGAGGCCGTGCTTCATGAGGCCAGTCTTGTTGTCGGTCAGGGCAGTCGATGCTGTATAACGGGTTATAACGGCAGCGGGAAATCAACACTGCTGGGCATTATCGCGGGACATCGAAGCCCGGATGAAGGCGTGGTAACGATCATGTCTGGTCTTAAGGTTACGTTGCTGGCTCAAACGCCGAGTTTTAATGTCTCTGAGACGGTTTACGATGTGGTGGCTGCTGGACTCGGACCGATCGGGGTCGTTTTAGCAACCCAACGTCGACTCTACGCAATGCCCAATCCCGATGAAGATCAACTCGCGGCACTCCAAGAGCAGCTGGATAATGCTGAAGCGTGGGATTTCGGCGCGCGCGTTGACGCCATGCTGCAACGACTCGACCTTGCGCCTGATCAAATCGTTGGGTCATTGTCAGGGGGTTGGCTAAAGCGCTTAGCTATCGCCCAGAGTCTTGTTGGCGCGCCGGATATCTGGCTTTTAGATGAGCCAACTAACCATTTAGACATTCCTGCGATCGATTGGCTCACGAGCGAACTTAAACTGTTTAAAGGAACGGTCATCTTTATCACCCATGACAGGATGTTGATGAGCGAGCTCGCGACTGCGATGGTGGATATCGACCGGGGTCGAGTGAAGCTGTGGAGCTGCTCGTATGATGAATTTCTGCTGCGCAGAGAGGCTGAACGGGAGACCATGGCGGAAGCGGAAAAACAATTTGATGCCAAGTTGGCGGAGGAAGAAGTTTGGATTCGCCAAGGAATCAAAGCCCGGCGTACGCGTAATGAAGGTCGTGTTCGGGCTCTAGAGCAGCTTCGATCAGAGCGCGCTAAGCGCGTGACGCGTGGGGCGCTCAAGCTGGAAATCGATACGGGTGAAAAATCTGGGAAAGTGGTTCGAGCGCTAGAGAGTGTGAGTTATTCGGTTGCCGGACTGCAGTTGGTCAAAGACCTCTCCTGGATTGTGCAACGCGGCGATCGTATCGGCCTCGTGGGTCCAAACGGCGCCGGCAAATCAACGCTGATTAAATTGTTCTTGGGTGAAATTGCGCCGACTGCCGGACGTATTAAATTCGGGACTAAGCTAGATGTTGCGTATTTTGATCAAGGTCGCGCGGCGCTGGACCCGAATGCCTCGGTGGCGGATTACATCGGTGATGGTCGTGATTTTATCGAGCTCAATGGGCAGTCAATTCATGTTGTTTCGTATTTGAAGCGATTTTTATTCGACTCCGTACAAGCGCGTGGCAAAATCAGGACATTATCCGGTGGCCAGCAAAATAGGCTCTTGCTGGCGCAGTTGTTCACTCAGCCGGCGAATCTCTTGGTGCTTGATGAACCCACCAACGATCTGGATGTAGAAAGTTTAGAGCTCTTAGAAGAGTTGTTGCTTGATTACACGGGCACGGTGCTTTTAGTCAGCCATGATCGACAATTTCTGGATCAGGTTGTGACGTCTTTATTGGTGTTCAAAGGCGAGGGCGAGATCGAAGAACAGGTTGGCGGATTCTCGGATTGGATCGCTCGGGGTGGTGAATTGCATCCCGCGCGTGCGAACGTGCGCGTCCTGCCAGATGGCACGCAGGAAATGACTGAGGCCAATGAAACAGTTGTAAACAGCAGTGCGCCGATTGATGAGGCCGCGGGTTATGAGGGGCGCAAACAGGCTAAGAGCGAACTACGCCGATTGCGACGTCAAGCCGAACAAATTCCAGTTGAGCTGCAGCAGTTAGAATCTAAAGAAACCGAAATGATGGCAATGGTCAGTCAGCCTGATTTCTTCAATAAACCTGAAGTCGAGCAGCAAAAAACGTACGCGGCAGCACAAGCCTTGCGAACGCAAATCCAGGCGCTTTACGATGAATGGTCGGCGGTTGAGGCGGCGCTCGACGCGACTACGAGCGACTGATCCTGAATTGAGGCAGTGAATTAACACTGGATAGCACCAAAAGCCCTGCAAAGATCGCCAAGTTCTTGACAAAGTTCTGGGTCTCACGATCGCTCGAAACCTCTGGGTACGTGTTCCAAAAGTCGTGCATGCCGATGTTGATGGCAATGGTTAAGCCCGCCAACATGAGCGCCGTATCGCGTATGCGAAAGCCGGACAGGAGCGCGAGTCCCCCGCCAACTTGGAGCACGATGGTGATCGGCAAGAGCAGGTCGCTAAACGGCACGTTGTGGAGTTCCATATAGGCAAGGGTGGCGCCATAGCCTGTAATTTTTGATAATCCTGGCACGAGGAAATAGAGTCCGAGCAAGCATCGACCGAGTGTTAAAGCGATTCGTTCAATCATTTTGGCTTCCTTATTTAAAACGTGATCTTTCTGGGGTACTCGGGTCGTTAGGCGTCCCAGTGAGATGAGTATGCGTTATTCTATGCCCGCTCGCCAAGCGGATAAGTCCCAGTTGGGCCATCGGTCTTGGGTGAGTCGCAGGGTTCTGGGCGTCCAATAATCCGCACCAGGTTTTGGAATGCCGAGGCAGGCCAGTTGCTCTGGTGATGCGTGATTTAAAATCCGCTCCCAAGGTTTATGAGGAGACGATTGCCAGACGTGAAAGCCAATCATATCGTTTCCGGTCGCTTTATAGCCGAACGTCATTGTGTAGCGCCGACCCTCCGGGCGAGTAAGATTTGTGCCGCGATGGAACGTGTCGATGCTGTGCGCGACCAGGGTGCCTGCTGGGCCTGCGGCGCTTCGCTCCTTTTGTTTCAACTTTAGTTGCGAGGCCTCGGTTGCACGCACTTCACCGGCGCCAAGGATAAGGTCGCTATCAGGTTTTGTGACGTAGTGCAGTGCGCCCAAGTCATCGTCCACATCGGTGACATACGCGACGAAATCAACCGACCTTTGCCACGCAAAGTCGCTCGGGACCATTAAAGTGTGATTGCCAAAGTCGCAGTGATGTACTTGGTCGTAATCGGCCTCGCCGGTAAATTTTGCCCAAGTATGTGACTGATAAAGGTGAACATCATTCACCGCAAGTAAGGCTTTGGCGAAAGCAATGAGTGCTGGGTGCAAAGAGATTAAGTTCAAATCAATGCTGCCTTCATAGGGCAACGAATCGATGTTTTGAAACTGTTTTGGGTGGGATTTGCCCAAAACGCCTGTTTCCTTCTTGTTCAGGGCAACCGCGGCGGCTCGCTCAGGCGCAAGGTGGTCGTAGAGATTTTCAAAGTCGGTAAATAGGGGCGAAATTTCATCTGGCGTGAAAAAGTCCTCGATAATAACGAAGCCGTCTTGCTGCCATTGTTCGAGGTGATGGGGTTGATGGCGCATGGTGAGATCAATTCGGCGGTAAATAGGTGTGGCTTAAGTTTAGCGCCGGTCCCGCCAAGGCGTCCACAGGCTGCGCGTTAAGATGAAACAGTGAAAGAGGTGATTGACTGGAATCAAGGGTTGCATCAGGTGGAGGCGATGCGCTTATACTCTAGGTCGGGGTCATCGGGGTTTTTCACAGCGCTACGGTGATGATTGCAACTGAGTGCTGCTTAGGTTTTTGTCAATTAGACCGTCTACCGCTGAACAGTGTAACAAGAGGATGTTATGTCACAACCGATCTTAGAAAAGAATCCGACGTTTTGGTTTTATGGTTCTGCATCGATCGCCTACGGCATTAAAAATAATGCCTTCAGTTACCTGTTACTAATCTACGCAAATCAGGTCCTTGGTTTACCAGGGTACCTTGCGTCCCTAGCTTTGGCGATCGCTATGATCTGGGATGCGGTGTCGGATCTATTGCTGGGGCATTGGTCGGATAAAACGAGCAGTCGTTTAGGGCGTCGGCATCCGTTTATGTACGCGGCTTTTTTTGTGCTACCGATTACCTTTTATGCGTTGTTCAATCCCGTCATTGAGCTGAACGACGACAATACCTTTTATTACGTACTAGTGCTGGCGCTGTTGATTCGAACGGGGACCACGCTGTTTGAAGTGCCGTCGACTGCGCTGCTGCCGGATCTTGAAACGGACTACGATCGCCGGAATAAATGGTTGGCGTTGCGGCACTTTTTTGGTTGGACCGGGGGCAATGGCATCCACATGATCAACTTCATGTTTTGGGTGGGCGCGTACGGTGTTGCCTCTCAAACCGGTTACGGTATTTATGGTATTGCAGGCGCGTTATTGATTGCCACTGCCATTTTGGTGTCGTCCTTCGGCACGCAAAAGGTTGCAGCGGCGCTGCCTAGACCAAGCGAGCCCTTCCGATTCCTCGCCATTAAACGGGAAATCAAACAGATCTTTCAGTCGGTGAAAAACAAAAATTTCGCAGCGTTATTCTTTTTTGGTTTGACAGTTGGCATAGCAGGGGGATTGGGCACCGCACTCTATCTCTATAATACAACCTACTTTTTTGGGTTTTCCGGCAAACAGATCAGCGTCACCGCGATCGGTGTTTTAATCTCACCGGTGATTGCATATTGGGCGGCGCCCTACTTAGGCAAGCTGTTCGGTAAAAAGCGGGCGGCGATCTACGCTATTTTAGTCAACATCATGCTGTACCCAATGCCCTACATTTTATTGCTGACAGGTTATTGGCCCGAACTTGGTAGCTGGGCGTCCTTGTATATATATAGCTGCTTTATCGTCATGGAGGTGATTTGCGGCATCATTGGTGGCGTGCTCCTCGACTCGATGATGGCGGATGTGGTCGAAGACAGTGAGCTTAAAACGGCGCGCCGTTCCGAGGGGTTGTTCTATGCAGCCCGCGGCTTCGCGGCCAAGGCAATTTCAGCTGGCGGCATTGTTGGAGCAGGCTCGATCGTATCCATTGTTGGGCTGGATGGCATTACGTCCGTTGACGACGTGACGCAGGAGATTCGCATGAGTTTAGCCACCCTGTTCTTACCCATTTACTGTGGGCTTTACCTGTTGGGTTTAGTGATTGTCTCGAAATATCGAATCACTCGCGAAGATCATGACGCCCATCTCGCACAATTGAATGCGCGAAAAGCCTCCTAAAGGGCTGAACGAGGTTGACTGCGGGCGGCATAAATTTTCGGCTAAAATTTCTCGAGGAGGGGGCGGATGTTTTCAAAAGTTGATGCGGCTATGCAGCGCTATGTTGACGAAGAAATCTTGCCGGGCGTCAGCTATAAGATTTTAAAGGGCACAGAGATTGTGCATGCAGGTCAGGTCGGCTATGCCGATATCGAGTCAAAAACGCCCTTACGGGATGATGCGATTTTTCGGATTGCCTCAAATACCAAGTTGATGACCTCGGTTGTGCTCATGATGTTGTACGAGCGCGGCAGTTTCGATTTGGATGATCCGCTCGCAAATTATCTTCCTGAGTTTACGGACATGTTGGTTTTACCGCCGAATGCCACTCGGGTCGAAGACGCTACACCCGCCGTGAACCAGATCTTGATCCGACATTTATTGAGCCATAGTGCGGGGTTGTCCTATGGTTTTGTTGAGCCTGATTCGGTCATTGATCAGGCTTACAACGCGGCGTCGCTTGGCGGCTTAGCAGGGGTCGATGCCGATCTTGAGACGTATACGCACGCGCTTGCGAGGCTCCCTTTAGCGTTTGAGCCGGGTTCGGGTTGGCGATACAGTGTGGCAACAGATGTTTGCGCTCGTTTGATTGAGGTGTTGTCTGGCCAGAAATTCGATGTCTGTTTAGCACAAATGTTGCTGGACCCCTTGGGTCTTATCGACACTGGTTTTTTTGTGCCGGAGGACAAAATCAGCCGGCTGACGACGCTTTACACGCCAATACACCCGTTTGAGCCGATGAAGGGCGGGCTGACGGTTGCGCCGATGTTCGGAGAGCGCGCGTCAACGCAAAAGCCTACATTTTTGAGTGGCGGCGGCGGTCTGGTCTCAACCCTGCCGGATTATTCTCGTTTCATTCAAATGATTATGAATGACGGGCAGTGGGCCGGCCGTCAATATCTGTTGCCGGCGACTTTGAAGCTGATGCGAGAAAATCAGTTGGCCGAGGGGGTTGTTGTTAATTTCCCGTTCTGGCCGATGCCGGGGACCGTGTTTGGTTTAGGGTTTGCCCTTAAAGAGAAACCGAGTGAGGCGGAATCTGCTCTTGCTGTTAATGAATACCACTGGGGCGGATTGATGGGAACCCATTCCTGGATTGCCCCGGAAGCCAATATTGCCGCGCTATGTTTTACACAGCGCTTTCCAGGATTTTGGCATCCTTACAGTCATGAGTTTAAGCGCTTGGTCTACGAGGCGGCAGAAGTTGGTTTTTAATTTGAGTGCGCTTCTGGATTGACAAGGTCATGGCAGATGCTCCGGAGGTTTAAAGGCCATATTGAGGGCGTATTGTTGGGCGGTTTAAAGTAATTCCGTCGCGTTGGCGCTATAACCTGCCCGGCGGCGCAACAATCCAAACTCAAACTGGGCGCGATTGATTTTTTGCTGAATTCAGCGCTTGCACGCAACAAGCCGCGGCTTGTTTGATTGGAGAACCCTTAATGCAGCAACCTCAAGTTAGAACTTCGGCAGGCACTTTTGAGGGGCTTTGGGCAGATGACGCGCAGTCGATTCAAGTGTTTAAGGGGATTGCTTATGCGGCGCCGCCGGTTGGGCCGATGCGATTTAAACCACCCGCTCCCAAGCCGAGCGTGGGGGGCGTTACGCTTGCTCAATCCGATCCCAAGCCGGGTTGGCAGGCGCACTCCGAAGACGCATTTGTCTGGTCTAGAGGCGTCTTTCCTCGAAGCGAAGATTGCTTGTACTTGAATGTTTGGGCGCCCAAAGCGGGGCATCCAATAAGCGGTGACCTCCCCGTGATGGTGTGGTTCCATGGTGGCTCGCATACGAGTGGTTGGGGCCATCATCCCTTGTTCGATGGAGACGCTTTTGCAACACAAGGCGTTATTCTAGTCACGGTAAATTACCGGCTTGGACCCTGGGGCTTTCTGGCACTGCCTATGTTGGCGGCAGAATCAGAACATGGATCTGCCGGCAATTATGGCTTGTTGGATAAATTAGCGGCGCTGCAGTGGGTTCAAAACAATATCGTAGGGTTTGGAGGCAACCCTGACAACGTCACGGTTTTCGGGCAATCTGCGGGCGCCCAAAGCATCTGTGCCTTGATGGCATCACCCTTGGCAAAGGGTTTGTTTCATAAAGCTATCGGACAATCTGCCAGCTGCTTGCAAGGATTTGAGTCGGACCCGAGCGGTTATGAGACCGGTGCCAAGCTGCTGGATGCGCTCGGGGATGTTCAGGACGTGAAGACCCTGCGATCGATATCGAACGAGGCGCTCTTGGCGGCATCTGAGTCGGCCCAATGGGCGGGGCGCAGCCGAATTAGCATTGATGGGTGGGTCTTGCCAGAGTCGCCATTAACCCGGTTCTTAAAAGGCCAAGCCATGCCTGTGCCGCTCATGGTTGGATCCCTCGCGAACGAGGGCCATCAGCTGCTACCTCGTTTGGCAGACACCGATGCGGGGTCTTTTGAACGTTTTCTTGCGCGGACCTTCGCGAGTCATCCAGACGCAATCGCCGGTATTCGAAAAGCCTATAAGGCAGAAATCGAAGTTGACTATGCAACTGCGCGGCATGAAATTTCTACAGATTTGTTCATGGCGTTCAGTATGCGGCTCTGGGCGAGCCTCAATCAAAAGCTCGGTGGCAATAGCTTTGTGTATTTTATGAGTCATGTGCCGCCGGCGTGTCGAATCTATTGCCCTGAGACGCCTGAACTGTTGTTACCGAACGGACCGAGGAGTGCCGGTGCGTACCATTCTGGGGATCTCGCCTACGTATTCAACACGATGGACAAAACGGGCTGCGGCTGGAACAAGGATGATCGTGAATTGGCGCGGATCATGAATCGGTATTGGATCAATTTTGCCAAGCGCGGTGACCCCAATGATAACGTACAGCCGCACTGGGCAGACTGGTCAGCGGCGCGAGGCATCATGGCTTTTGAGACTCAGCCGCGGCTTACAACCAATGTTCGTAACCAAAAGCTCGAGTCGCTGGCAAAGGGGTTGGGATTGTCAGTCGGTTAATGCGCTAGCTGGCGATGCCAAAGGCCGTCGCTGTTGCGTCGAGGGCCGCACGCAACCCTGTGACTAACTGCTCAATTTCATCGGTCGTGATGATCAGCGGGGGTGAGAGAATCAGGCTATCGCCCACCTGGCGTGCCATCAGACCATGCTGGATCGCATAATTGCGGCAGAAAACGGCCGCTGCGGCGTCTGGGGCAATCCGAATGGCTGAGCCGGACTTGCGTACCAATTCTACTGCGCCGAGCATCCCTTTGCTTCGAACCTCGCCCACGATTGGGTGGGTCGATAGGGTCGATAACGCCTTTGCCCAAACGTGTTGTTGGGTGCTCGAAATGGTCTCAAGCAGATCCGTTTCTTGATAAATCTTAACTGTTGCGTCGCCAGCGGCGCAGGCCACCGGGTGCCCGGAATAGGTAAAGCCGTGAGTGAATTCGCCACCACTGGCAGTCACAACCTTCGCGATCCGATCACTGACAGCAACACCGCCAAGAGCCTGATAGCCGTTGGTTACGGCTTTTGCAAACGTAATTAAATCCGGTTCAAAATTAAAGGTTTGACACCCCCACCACTGACCGGTGCGACCAAAGCCGCAAATCACCTCATCGCTGATCAGTAGCACGTCCCTTGACTGGCAAATGTCTACAATCAGTGGCCAGTAGTTATCGGGCGGAATAATGACGCCACCAGCGCCTTGAATGGGCTCGGCAATGAATGCAGCTACATTCTCAGGACCGAGTTCGTCAATCTTATCAGCGAGCGACTGAGCGGCTTGTTGACCGATGTCTTCCGGTGTTTGCGCACCAAGGTGAGGAAAACTATAGGGTTGCTCAACATGATGGACATAGGGCAAGCGTTGCATTTGGTCGTGCATGCCTTTCATTCCACCGAGGCTTGCCGAGCCAATGGTACTGCCATGGTAACCATTGGTGCGAGCAATGATGTGCTTCTTTTGAGGCTGGTCTAATAAATCAAAATAGCGGTGCACAAGTCGTATGTTGGTATCGTTGGCCTCGGATCCCGAATTGGTAAAAAATACGTGGTTAAAGGTTTCCGGCAGAATCTCAGTCATACGATCGGCAAGCCTTAGCGTGCTGTCGGTTGTGCAGTTGAAGAAGCTGTTGTAGAACGGCAGTCGATCAAGCTGCTCTGTGATTGCAGTTTTAATACTGTCTTGAGAATAGCCCAGGTTGGTGCACCACAAGCCAGACATGCCGTCGAGTAGCCGGTTGCCTAGATGATCGATAATGAAAATACCTTCCCCGCGAACATAGGTTTTACCACCCTGATTTTTGTATTCTGCGAAATCGGTAAACGGGTGTAAAAATGTACCGGACTCAAGCGTGTTGTGGGTTGCGCCAGGCGCTGTCGTTGACATGATGTGATTTCCTAGTGGATAAAAGGCTCAAAAGTTGATTGGTTCCGTCCATATGCTTTGTGCACGGGATCCGCTCGCTCCGGATCAGGTCGCGATCGACCGAGCGTATAATTGTAACGAACCGGGAACGCACCGCAGGTACCGCCGTTTGCTCTCCCGTTGTAAATCCTGTCGTGTACAACTTGGTACATTAGCGCTCTGTGGGAAACCGGGTCAAGTCACGAGCACGACGCGGAAGGCCTTGACAGATTCTCAAGCGCAGTCATAATTTCATGGTAGAAAGGAAATCTCATGAAAGCGCTGCGCCCGGTACCCACCAGGCCTAAAAATCTGATCAAAGCACCAGGGGGGGAGCGCTAAAACTGCTCTGGTTTCGAATGAATCTTCATTTTAAGAGAATGATTCTCTGGCTCCTTACAATCAATCTTGCATCCTGCGGTGGGCGCGAGGAGGTGGATCTATTGATCCTAAATGCCAGCGTATACACGGTGGATGGCGACAAACCCTGGGCGCAGGCGTTGGCCATTCGTGATGGTCTCATCGTGGCCGTTGGCGCAAGTGATGCGTTGATTCGAGATTACGAAGGCGAGCAGTTAGATCTTCAAGGCCAGATGGTGTTACCCGGTTTCCATGATAGCCATAGCCATCTTGTTTATGGTGGGTTAGAGCTGATGCGCTGCGATCTGTCGGCTGAGAATGAGGTCGACGGCCTGCTGCAGAAGATTGCGGACTGTGATCAGTCGCTAGCGACGGGTGAGTGGCTGATTGCCGGTGGCTGGGATTTGTCGTTATTCGAGTCGACGAACCCGAGTAAGGCGTTGCTCGATGACATCAATCCTAGGCGGCGCATGTTTATTCGAGGTGCCGATGGGCACTCTGCTTGGGTTTCCTCAGCGGCCTTGGAACATGCCGGGATCGAGGCGGAAACACCGAACCCAAGTGATGGGGTCATTGAGCGCGATGCATTTGCAGAACCGCAAGGCGTCTTACGAGAATCCGCTATGTTGCTGGTTGAAAAGGTGCTGCCGGCGGTCACAGTCGAAGATCGATTAAAAGCGGCTCGCATCGGTGTTGCCTTGGCACACTCAATGGGCATCACTTCGGTCATTGATGCCGCGACCAGCGAATCCGACGCCAAAGCGTTCGACGCGCTTGATGCTGATCAGGCATTAAATCTGCGGCTCGTTCTGGCCATGTCGTTAATCGCCCCGTTTTTTGATCAGGCGCCTCTGTCGAGTGTCAAAG
>Ga0233444_10005177_pt1 | contig 12151 bp, 12 predicted proteins | sample SI_124_October20_6_FD_182792 | JGI IMG/M metagenome (GOLD analysis project Ga0233444, IMG submission 182792) | Seawater microbial communities from Saanich Inlet, British Columbia, Canada - SI_124_October2016_10_MG | ecosystem: Environmental > Aquatic > Marine > Inlet | place: Canada: British...
ATTAAATCAGAAGAAATATCTAATCAAATAGAATTTACTGCTAAAGATATAAAACCTGATGCAATTAAAATAGGTATGCTACATTCCTCAAAAGTAATTTCAGCAGTTGCAAAATCCCTAAAAAAAATAAATATTAAAAAGATAGTTCTAGACCCAGTTATGACAGCAAAAAATGGCACAAAACTAATTAATGATAAAGCTATTGCGGACATAAAAAAAAAACTAGTAAAACAAATTTTATTAATTACTCCCAATATTCCTGAGGCTGAATTATTAACAAATATTAAAATTAATTCAGTTAACGATATGATTAAAGCCGGCCAATCTTTAATTAATTTTGGTGCAAAAAATGTTCTTATAAAAGGTGGGCATTTAAAATCTAATCAAATTAATGATGTTTTATTGAATAGGAAGATAATCAAAATTTATAAGAGTAAAAAATATAAATCTAAAAATACGCATGGAACTGGTTGTACTTTATCGTCAGCTATAGCGGTTAATTTATCTTGTGGAAAAGACTTGATTAAGTCCTGTGAGCTAGGAATTAAATATGTTAATGAAGCAATTAAATCGAATTTGAACTTTGGAAAAGGAAACGGTCCAATAAATCATTTGAATTCAATAATTTTAAATAAGAGATTTAAGTAATGAAAAATGTAGTGGTTGTAGGCTCACAGTGGGGAGACGAAGGAAAAGGAAAGATTGTAGATTGGCTCTCAAGTGAGGCTGACGTAGTAGTTCGTTTCCAGGGCGGCCATAATGCAGGACACACTTTAGTTATAAATAAAAAAGTATTTAAACTAAGATTATTGCCTTCAGGAGTGGTAAGAAGAGGAAAAGTCTCTATTCTTGGAAATGGAGTAGTGATTGATCCTTGGGCGCTACTAAGTGAAATTGAAGAAATTAAAAATCAAGGTGTAGATATAACTTCTGAAAATTTCATGATTTCAGAATCAGCCTCATTAATATTACCATTTCACCAAGAGATGGATGAAATAAGAGAAGATGCTGCCGGAAAAGGTAAAATTGGAACTACTAGAAGGGGCATAGGTCCTTGCTATGAAGATAAAGTGGGAAGACGGTCTATAAGAGTTATGGATCTAAGATCAGAAAGCAACTTAGATAAAAGATTAGAAAATGTTCTTTTACATCATAATGCAATCAGAAAAGGTTTAAATAAAAAAATATACGAAAAAAATGATCTTAAAAATAAATTATTAAAAATAGCTCCTGAAATTTTAAAATTTGCACAACCTGTTTGGTTAAAATTAGATAAATTTAACAAGGATAGAAAAAAAATATTGTTTGAAGGTGCACAAGGTATACTTTTAGATGTTGATCATGGTACTTATCCTTTTGTAACTTCATCAAATACTGTTCCAGCTATGGCCGCAACAGGATCTGGTTCAGGGCCTGATAAGATTAATTATATTTTAGGAATAACTAAAGCATATACCACCAGAGTCGGAAGCGGACCTTTTCCTACAGAGTTGGAAGACGAAATCGGTGAAAATTTAGGAAAAAGAGGAAAAGAATTTGGAACTGTAACTGCTAGAAAAAGAAGATGTGGTTGGTTCGATGGAGTTCTTGTGCGGCAAACAATTAAAATTTCAGGCATTAATGGAATAGCATTAACTAAATTAGATGTATTAGATGACCTTGATGAAATTAAAATGTGTATTGAATATGAATTAAATGGAAAAAAAATTGACTATTTACCTGCAGCATCTGAAGACCAATTTAATATAAAACCAATTTATAAAACATTTCCTGGATGGAAAACTAAAACAGAAGGTATAAGAAACTTAAAAGATTTACCCGATAAAGCAAAAAGATATATCCATGCCTTAGAAGATTTTATTGGAGCAAGAATATCTAGTATTTCTACCAGTCCTGAAAGAGATGATACAATTTTAGTAGAAGATCCTTTTAATAGTTAATTAATTGGAAGTAAATTTTTAGATTTACTAGCATTAATCATAGATTTTTGTAATTTTTCAAATGCTTTAGTTTCTATTTGTCTAATTCTTTCTCGACTAATTTTATATTTTTTACTTAAATCTTCCAATGTTTTTGGTTCCTCAGATAGCCTGCGAGCAGTAATAATTTCTTTTTCTCTTTCATTTAAAATTTTCATAGCACTATTTAGCAGTTCTTTTTTATCATCATATTCCTGTTTTTGTGAAACGATTAATTCTTGGTCTAAACTGTCATCAACTAACCAATCTTGCCATTCATCTGTTTCTCCACTTTTAATTGGATCATTAAGTGATTTTTCTTGACCCATCATACGTCTATTCATATTAACTACCTCATGAGACTCTACATCTAATCTTTTTGAAATTTCTTTAACTTGTTCATCTTTTAAATCTCCTTCTTGACCAGCCGCTATTTGATTTTTTATTTTCCTTAAATTAAAAAATAATTTTTTTTGAGCTGTTGTTGTTCCCATTTTTACTAAACTCCATGATCTTAAAACATATTCTTGTATGGCAGCCTTGATCCACCACATTGCATAAGTTGCAAGCCTAAATCCTTTTTCAGGATCAAATTTTTTAACTGCTTGCATTAAACCTAAATTACCTTCAGATATTAATTCATTAACAGGTAAACCATACCCTCTATAACCCATAGCGATTTTAGCAACCAATCTTAAATGACTAGTAACAAGTTTATGTGCGGATTGTAAATTTCCATTCTCTCGCCAATTTTTAGCTAACATATATTCTTCCTCTGCATCTAGCATTGGAAATTTTTTAATTTGAGCAAGATAGATGGACAATCCACCCACAGAAGGCGTAGGAAGATTACTCATCTGATTTTTATTATTCATAATTGTAAATTATATATTAATTATTAATTTTCAACCACTTAGATTATTAAGCAAATCTAATGTGTTTTTAAAGTCAACAGGTAACTTGGACTCAAAACTTACCCATTTTTTATTAGCAGGATGAATAAATTCTAAAGTCTGAGCATGCAATGCTTGGCCATTAAGGTTTGAAAGTTTGTTGAAAAAGTCTTTATTTATTTTTTTAAATTTTATATTTTTTTTTCCATATTGTTTATCTCCAAGTAATGAGGTTCCTTTGTATTTTAAATGAACTCTTATTTGATGTGTTCTGCCTGTTTCTAGCTCACATTCTATTAAACTAATTTTTGGAATATCTTTAATATTAAAAACTTTAACTGTTTTGTAGTTCGTTATAGCTTTTTTTCCATTAATGTCACTTACTGTCATTAATTGTCTATTTTTTTTATTTCTAGATATTAAAGTTTCTATACGCCCACTTAAGGGGCGTATCGTCCCCCACACCAGGCATTGATATTTTCTTTTAATGCTATGATTACTGAATTGCTTACCTAAATTAGAATGAGCTAAATTATTTTTAGCTACAACTAATAATCCACTGGTTTCTTTATCAATTCTATGAACGATTCCAGGTCTTGAATTTCCATTAACATCGGATAGACCATTTTTATATTTATAAATTAAAGCGTTTACTAGAGTATTCTTATAATTTCCAGCTCCTGGATGAACAACCATTCCTTTCGGTTTATTTACAATTAAAAGGTCTCTATCTTCGTAAATAATATTTAATTTAATATTGTTAGGGACTATCGCAATACTCTCTTTTTGAATTAAATTTACAATTATTTTTTGGTTAGATCTTATTTTTGCTGAAGGTGAATTAATAACTATATCATTTAATTTAACATTATTTTTCTCGATGAGTTTTTTTATGAACGTACGTGTTAGACTTTTTATTTCAGTAGATAGAAAAATATCCAACCTTTTACCACTATCTTTTTTATCTACTAAGAATTTTATTGTTTTATCCATAAATTAATTTAAATTATTCACTTATGCGCCGGTAGCTTCAACTGGATAGAGCGCCGGATTTCGGCTCCGGAGGTTATGGGTTCGACTCCTATCCGGCGCACCATAATAATCACTATAAATTTTTTTTTACCTTATCTATGTGTATAATAAATTCATCATAACGTTTATCATATTGGTGAACCAATAAATACGGATCTTCGTTTTCATTAACTAACATTGAATTTTTATTAAATCTAATATTTTTTAAGTAAAATACCGTAGCAAAAGGACCGATGCTATTAGAATGAAACTTTACTTCTTTTATTAATTCATTATGTACTATATAATTTGCGTGACCTTGATCACAGCCTCTTCCCTCTGGATCAGTTCTAAAAGTAAATAAATACTTAAACCTTTTTTTGTATTTAAATTTCTCAATATGTTTATTCATTATATTTAGATATTCTTTAATTTTTTCAAATTTCCCTAAAACAGTGCCAGAACATAAAATTGTTTTGTTTGAAATTTTTTTAAATTCTACATTTCCATATGTTTTCATAATCCAATTTGAATTATACGGACATTCATTAATTGGATGATCTTCTAAAAAAAAATTTATTGAACCACTTAAATCAAATTTAAATGGATTTTCTTGAAAGTATATATCTCTCGCATCACACAGTAATACATTATTAAATTTTTTATTTTCTAAATATTTTGAAAAAATTTTGTACCTTTTAAATTGAATAGTCTTTTTATTAATATTTGTTTTAATAGTTTTGCAATTATATTTTTTCAAACTCTCGTCTAAAGCATAGTTTTTATAGTCAATAATAATACAAATTTCGCCGTCATAATATTTTCTCAAGCTTTTAATAAAAAATTCAATTTGATTAAAGTTATAACCAACAGCGGCAGATAAAATTATATTTTTATACATAATTTAAATAACTTATTTTATTATTACAAAATCCAATCATGTAAAATACTTTGATTTTCTACAATATATTTTGGAAAAGTTTTATCAATATTAACTTTTTTAAGTTCGTAACCTCTGTCAAAAATATCAATATTATTTAATATTTTTTCATTTATTTTATTCTGATCAATAATATTTTTTGTATTAAACTCACCGTGAGAAAAAGATTTTATTTTTTTTACTATATCTTGGGGAGTTTGCAAAAATGAAAAATGCCATCCTCCTTTTATTATTTGTAGATTAAATTTATCAATTCTCCAAAATGGATAATCTTTAAACTTCAAGTTTCTTAATTTTTGAGGTTGAGGAAAGTTTTTTTTTAAACAAATTTTAGAACCTATCCAGTCACTCTCTTCCATATTTTGGAGATTTATTTTGTACATAAACATTTGCTGAGAAAATGCTGTAAATTTTGTTTTAGGTTTTATAAGGTTTAATTTTGAAAGATCTGGTATCTCATCTGAATCTGAAAGAATAATTAAATCATTATCATTTGCACCTAACAATCCTTTTGACAATGAATTCCTTTGATGTTGTTCAACTAAAGACTCCCCACCTTTATGATTTTGGACCTCTTCCTTTTTTTTATAATCGGCAACAATATAAATTATTTTATTTTTAAATTTTTTAAAATTATTAATATTGAAATTAAGTTTTTTTTCCCTACCTTGATGAGTTTTAGTAGACTCAGAAATAACAAAATAATCAACGTACTCGTTTAATATATTTAGACGCATATCTAAAATATGATCTTCATTAAAGTACTGGAAACAATCGTATATAGCCATTAGTTAAAATATAAATCTTCAAGTTGCTCTATTGATTTTTCATTTAAATTTAACTTTTTTAAAATGATTTTAAGTAAATTAAGTTGTCCAAATATTAACATAAGACTAATGAATTTTTCTTTAGAGTTTAATATTAAATTTTTTCCATTTGTATTATTAAAATTAGGTATAAAAATCATGTCCATTTCAGCTGGTATTCTAGTGTTGTGATCTCCAATATCTTTCCAATCAATTGAAATATAATTTAAATCATAAAGGAAGGTTAAGAGTTTTTGCCAACCTGGTACGTTTTTATACATTGTAAAGATATGCATCTCAACTCTTATGAGCATTGGTTTATATTCTCCAATACCTTTTAAAATTTCAAGTTCAGCTCCTTGAGTGTCAATTTTTAGATAATCTAAGTCTTGAATATTATTTTCTCTCAATAAATTATTTAGTGAGTCACATTCAATTTCTAGTGTTCTAGTTATATCATAATTGGCATAATCTTTATTTTTTATATTATGAACATCAAAACTTTCTTGATTTGGCTCATACATAGAAGAACTACCTAATCTTTTATCAAGAATATATAATTTTTTTTTTTCCTTTTTGCTCCATAGACCTTTATTAAAAACATATTTTTTTTTATCTAATTTTTCACTTTCAGATTTTATTGGTTCAATTAATATTTCTTCAAAAAAATTATTATACTTTTTAGGAAAGAAGCAGTCGGAATTAAAACCCCCTTGAGCTCCAACATCTAGCGCAATTATTTTATTATTCTTTATTTTATTATTAATAATTTTTGTAAAATCTTGTAGTTGATTACTATTATAACTTTGATCGTGTAGAAAATTTATAACCCTTCTATTTAATTTAAGTTTTATTAATATCTTAAAAATAAGAGGTAAAATCTTTTTAATTAAGCTTCTAGATAGCTTTAAAATCATCTTTTTAAACATATAAAGTAATTTTTATTTTTTTGTAAAAGTTGTAAGGCCAATTTTTTTTCCATCTATTATAGAAGAAGAGCAATGAAGCCTAGTTCTATCAAAAATTAACATAGAACCTAATTCCCATTCATATACAATATCAATTTCAAGTCCTGAAAGATTTTCAATTTTTTCGTGTTTTAAGTATTTTTCAAAATCAGTTTTGTTGAATGTTTTGTTATTATATAATTCTAGATGTTCAGCTGATCTTATATTTTGACCATATTTTAAATCTTTTTTTTTTAGTTCTTCAGCGTCAACAGTGAAGTTAGTAGAATTTCCATAAAATCTATTTTTGAATATTACTGTGCTACCTTTTGCGGTCAAAGGAATTAAAGTTTGTTTATAAATTATTTCGTTTGTATTAAATCCCGCATCCACATGTAATCCGATCGGATTATAACTCTCTTGAAAAAGTCCAAGAATATCTTCATTTTTTTCATCTTTTAAATTATCCATTTTAAAATCACCAATTTCATTATTAACTTTTGAGTAAAAAAGATCCTCAAGCTCCTGATTGAAATTTTTCAGCCATCTTTTTTTTATTACATTTTGTTTTTTATTATGAACCGTCAAAGGTAATTTTTTATAAAGATCTAAAAATTTAATAATTTCATTATCATTAAATAAGTTTTTAATTATTTTTGGCGGGCTCTCTAATTTTTTAATTTTTTCAATTTCTTTATGCATGGTTTATTCACCTATATTTATTAAAGTTCCACGATCTCTTGCACCATTATATGACCAGTAAAATACAATAATGCCTAAAGCAAAATATATAAAGGAAATTAAAATTGCTTTTAATATTTGATATAAATCAATTATATCATAAATTAAAATATTTCTCATCTCTTCAAAGACATGAACTAGGGGTAAGAATTTAGCAATTATCTGAAGCCAGTGAGGCAAAATATCAATTGGATAATAGATACAACCTAGTGGAGCTAAAAAAAATAAACTTGCCCACGCAATATTTTCAAAAGAAGGACCAAATCTAAGTAAACCTGCAGTTACTAAAAGCCCAAGGGTTACCCCAAAGATATATAAAGTAATTAAAAGAAATATTAAAGGAGCCCCTAATTTAAAAATAGACACATCAAATAAAGGAATAGCTATAAGTGAAGCCGGAACAAGACCTATTAAAGTTCTAAAAATAGCCGTGAAGGTTAAAGCAGCAATTATTTCACTTATTTTTATAGGGGCGATAAACAAATTAGTAAAATTTCTACTCCAAATTTCTTCAAGAAACATCATATTGTAACTTATGCTTGATCGAAACAAGAAATCATAGAGTATTGCTGCGCTTAGGATGACACCAACAGTATTTTCATAGAAGGAGGAATTTAGTGTAAAAAATTTTGAGATAAAACCCCAAAGAAAAATCTGAATTGTTGGCCAGTAAATTAAATCTAAGATTCTAGGAAAGGAACCTTTTATTAGATAGATATGCCTTAAACTTAAAGCAAAAATTTTATTCCAATCCATTTTTGCTCCTTACTATTTTCAAAAAAGTATCTTCTAAATTTTTTCTACCATGTTTTTTTACAAGTTCATGACAGGTACCAGTGTCGACTATTTGTCCTTGTTTCATCATCACAAGATTATCGCACAATCTTTCTACTTCTTGCATATTGTGAGAAGCCAACAATATAGTAAGTTCATTATTTTTTTTGTATTTTTCCAAATACTCTCTTACAAAGTCTCCAGTATCAGGGTCCAAACTAGCAGTCGGTTCATCAAGAAACAATAATTTAGGTCGATTAATTAAAGATTTAGCCAAAGAAACTCGATTTTTTTGGCCCGAAGAAAGCTCACCAGTTTTTTTATTTAATAAATTTTTTAAGTTTAAATCTTCAACCATTTCTATAATTCTTTCAGAAATTTTTTTCACACCATATAATCTGGCGTAAATTTCTAAGTTTTGTTTCACTGTAAGTTTTTTTGGTAATTCAATATAAGGTGATGCAAAATTCATTAAGCTTAATAATTTAATTCTATTCTTTGAATGTAATTTAATTTCGTTTATTAAAATTTCTCCGCTTGATGGCGTAATCAAACCCAACATCATACCTATAGAAGTTGTTTTTCCACATCCATTCGGACCTAGAAGACCTAATGTTTTGTTTTTTTCAATTTTAAAACTCACATTATTAACAGCAAGAGTATTTTTGAATTTTTTGACAAGATTTTTAACTTCTAATTTCATTTCTGACTTGCTGCTCTTTTTATTCGATCATTTATTGCAACGCCTATGCCTTTGAAAGGTATTTTTTCTATTTGTATTTTTTTAAAACCCAGTTTTTTAATTAGTCTAAAAGTTTTATATAAATTTGCAGCTGCTTCATTTAAATTAGAATTTTTACTTAAACTAAAGCAATTTTTTTTATTTTTAAATTTTTTTCCAAGATAAATATATGCACTTTTATAATCACATTTTGATTGATTTATTATTACTGGTATTCCCGGTGAATAATGTTTTTTAAGCATACCTGGAGATCTAATTTTAATATTCTTAATATTCTCTCCTATTTTTAATTTTAAAATTTTTTCAATTTTAGCAGACTCAATTATACCTGGTCTTAATATTTTTGGTTTACGCGTTAAATCAACAACAGTTGATTCAATACCAATTTTAGATTGGCCACCATCTACAATAAGTTTGATTTTTTTTTTAAATTCTTCAAACACATCTTTTGCACAAACCGGACTAACATTTGAAGATATATTTGCACTTGGCATTGCTAACGGATAGTTAATATTTTTTAGGACAGATCTCACTACCTTATGTTTGGGAAACCTTATAGCTACAGTTTTTAATTTTGCACAAGCCAAAGAATTGATTTTAGAATTTTTATTTTTTTTTAAAATAAACGTTATTGGCCCAGGGCAAAATTTCTTATAAAGAACTTTAAAATAGCTATTCATAATAATATCATGGTGCACTTGATTAATATCAAAATAATGAATTATCAAAGGATTTACTTTAGGTCTTCTTTTTAATTTAAAAATTTTTGATATAGCTATTTTAGAGTAGGCATTCCCAGCAAGGCCGTAGACTGTTTCAGTTGGGAGGCTTGCTATACCTTTTTTGTTCAAAACTTTAATGATTTTGTTGAGTATTTTTCCAGTGAAGGGAAATATATTTGAATAGTTATTTTTCATAATGTATTTATTATTTATTAAATGAAAATTGAAAATATTCCAGCAGATATAAAAAGTAAATCATTAAAAGAAGCTAAGGAGGAAATTGATATAATATTAAGTAAATTAGAAAGTGACACTATGGATTTAAGCAATTCTTTAAAAGAATATCAACGTTTAATTGAATTAAATAAACATATCGATACCTTATTTAAAAAAAAATATAAAGAAATTTCAGAAAAAAAAATTTAAAAAATAATGATTAAAAAAAAATTATTAAGCAATGCGAAAAAAATTGACAAATTTTTACTTAAATTTTTAAAAAATCAAAAAAAATCACTATTAATTCATCCAATGAAGTATGGAATAATTTCAGGAGGGAAAAAAATTAGATCTACAATTATTTTTGATACTGGTAAAATATTTAATATTAATGAAAAAAACCTGATCAATATTTGTGCTGCAGTAGAATGTATACATTCTTATTCATTAATTCATGATGACTTACCTTGCATGGACAATGACTCGATTAGAAGAGGTAAACCTGCTACTCATATAAAATATGGAGAAGCTTCAGCGGTCTTAGCAGGAAGTTCGTTACTAACTCTAGCTTTTGAAATAATAACAGATAAAAAATATACGCTTAAACCTAAATTAAAAAATAGAATTATAAATTCTCTTGCCAGTTGTTCGGGGCACTTGGGTATAGCTGGAGGGCAAGAACTAGACTTAAGATACGAAAAAAAAAAAATAAAATACAATCAAATAATTGATATGCAAAAGAAAAAAACTGGAAAATTATTTAATTTTTGCTTGAACGCAGTAGGTGTAGTTGCTAACAAAAGTAAAAAAGAAATTTTTTTTCTTAGCAATCTTGGTGAAGAAATAGGATTATTATTTCAATTAGCCGATGATTTTTTGGACATTAAAGGGTCAAAAAAATTAGCTGGAAAATCTGTAAAAAAAGATAGCAAAAAGGGTAAATCAACTTTACTAAACTTAATAGGTGAGAAAAAAGCATACTTGTATGCTCATAATCTAAAGAAAAAAATATTGCTTAAATTAAAAAAACATGGAAAAAAAGCAAATGATTTAATTAATACAATTGAATTTATTTTGGAAAGAAATTTTTAATGGGAAGACTAATAAAACAAATAAATTTTCCTGCTGATTTAAGAAAATTTAAGAAAAATGAGTTAAGAAAAATTTCTAATGAACTTAGGGAAGAGCTAATAGATATTGTCTCTGAAACGGGAGGTCATCTTGGAGCAGGTTTAGGAGTTGTTGAATTAACAGTAGCTTTGCATTACGTATTTGATACACCTAAAGACAAACTAGTTTGGGACGTCAGCCATCAATGTTATCCACATAAAATAATTACAGGTAGAAGAGACAGAATAAAAACGCTTCGTAAAGGAGGTGGACTCTCTGGATTTACTAAACGAACTGAAAGTGAGTATGACCCATTCGGTGCAGCGCATAGCTCGACCTCTATTTCATCAACTCTTGGAATGGCTGTGGCTAAAAAATTATCGAACAATAATAACAATGTGATTGCTGTTATTGGAGACGGAGCGATGAGCGCAGGAATGGCTTATGAAGCCATGAATAATGCTGGAGCTTTAAGATCAAAATTAATTGTAGTTTTAAATGATAATGACATGTCAATTGCAAGACCTGTCGGAGCAATGAGCAGTTATTTAGCAAAATTATTATCTGGAAGATTATATTTTAACTTAAGAGAGACTATAAAAATGGTTATATCATCATTTTCAAAAAGATTTAGTCAAAAAGCCGGAAAGGCTGAAGATCTACTTAGAAATATTGTTACCGGCGGAACCTTATTTAGTGAACTAGGTTTTTATTATGTTGGTCCAATCGACGGACACGATGTCGACAATTTGGTCCAAATTTTTGAAAATGTTAAAAACTCTAATCATCAGGGTCCAGTATTAATTCATGTAAGAACAAAAAAAGGTAAAGGGTATAAGCCAGCAGAGGAGTCAGGTGATAAATATCATGGAGTTTCTAAATTTAATGTATCTACAGGAGAGCAAATTAAATCAAAATCAAACTTGCCGTCATATACTAAAGTTTTTGCTGAAACATTAATTAAACATGCGGAGCAAGATACAAAAATTATTGGCATTACCGGCGCAATGCCTTCAGGAACCGGTTTAAATTTATTTGAAAAAAAATTTCCTGATCGAACTTTTGATGTAGGAATTGCCGAGCAACATGCGGTAACATTTGCAGCAGGACTAGCAACAGAAGGATATAAACCTTATGCAGCAATTTATTCTACTTTCTTGCAAAGAGCCTATGATCAAATAGTCCATGATGTAGCTTTACAATCTTTACCAGTAAGATTTGCTATAGATAGAGCCGGTTTAGTTGGAGCTGATGGACCAACACACGCAGGGTCTTTTGATATTACTTATTT